>Ga0180008_1000414_pt1 | contig 37903 bp, 44 predicted proteins | sample MM_PW_MetaG_FD_121121 | JGI IMG/M metagenome (GOLD analysis project Ga0180008, IMG submission 121121) | Groundwater microbial communities from the Aspo Hard Rock Laboratory (HRL) deep subsurface site, Sweden - MM_PW_MetaG | ecosystem: Environmental > Aquatic > Deep subsurface > Groundwater... | reverse complement strand
TTTCAGATATTAACTTTTTAAGCATATCTTCAATAATGAAAGTTATGCTTTCTATGTCTGTTTTTCCTCTATTCTGTTTTAGTATTTCTTTTATGTTCATGTTGTTTATATTATACTATAATTTTTTTATAATGTCTGGGGACTTTTCTTTTTTCTTTTCTTTGTCTACTTTCTTTTGTTTTATTCTTTATTTTATTTCTAGTAAATCTTACTTGCTTTTGATTGCTGTTAGTTGTACTGTATAGGTATGATTATTTTTTGGATTATTGTATCTATCTTTGTTTTCTTTTTGTATATGTTTATTGTTCCTACAAAACCAACGGAATAACTATTTATATATATCTAAAGCATCTTGAAGGATTTTTACATCAACGGAGTTAAGCAATCTTCCTGATGTCTGTAGTAGTTTTCCTATTACAATTCTAACTTCGGGTTTCATTATCAATTTACCTGCTTTATAAACTACAAGACCAACACCTCCCAACACAGCAACTGTTGGAGCAAATGTTGCTGCTGCACCGAGACCTCCAATACCTACTGTCGCTGCAATACCTTGAACGATTTTACTCTTAGTTCCAAGAACTTTACCGACATTATCTAATGTTCTTAGAAGTGGGGCATTAGCTTCTTGTGCTGCTTTTGGCGCTATATTATCCATAGCTCTATAAAGAGATGATTGTCTTTGTAGTGATTTCTTTACTTCTACATTTATTACTTTTTCATCCAAAATTGTATTCAATTCACTTCTGATAGCGTTGTTTGCAATAGTAAAAGCATTCTCAGATTTAGCGTCAAATGCTTTTGGTTTTTGTGTTAAAACCCAAGAATCATATTCTTTACGAGCTTTTAATAAACCAGAACCTTTTCCTTCGTTTGCCTGAACGAATTTTTTAGCACCATTTATAAGTTTTTGTGCTGTTATTTCGGCATCTCCAGTTATAAGAGGACTTTCTTTAGATAAAGTCTTTGCCATACTATTTAGTTTAGCAATAGTTTCCTGTTTGGGAATAATAAAATCGTTTTTGATAATATCTGACTCTAGTTTTTTAGCTTGACCTACATTATAATCCCTAACAATATTAAAGTTCTTTTGAAATGTATTGCTTTTAGATATTCCTGGAATTAGTGCAACTTGTTTAGCTGATTCTGCTTCTAATTTAGTTGGTGCAACGATGTCCTTTTTGAAAAATGCACCAGATTCTGTTGTCCTTTTAACTTGTTCCAATTTAACTGCTGCTGTTTCAATAGGCTTTACTAAATCCTGTGCGAATTTGTTTTTGGTGATGTCTGCCGATTTAACACCTGATTTTTCAAGTGCAATCCCTGTCTTTTCTAGTTTAGCACCAAGAGGTTTTTCTGTCTTCATACCTCCTAGCAAAACGGCAATATCAACAATGTTCTGTAAGTCTTTTGCAGATTCAGGATGTTTTATTGACAATTCGGTTGCTTTCTCAACGAGTGTATTAACACCAGGAATTTTCGATATACCAGTTCCTATTGCTTCTATGGCTGGTTTGATGACTGGTGCTTCTGTTATCGGTGCAAAAGTCGCCCCTGCTACTCCACCAACTGTTCTTAGTGCTGCTGTTTTTATTCCTTGTAAAACTTTTGGGACACCTGCTAATCCTCCTGTTTCCATTCCCTTTTGAATTTGCCCAGTGCCTTCCTCAATACCCGAAATGATATCCTGTCCTGCTTTCGTATAATATTGTGCAACACGAGTTACATAATTTGGTTGTTGGACAGCACCAATACCCAATCTTTCTGATAAAGATTTTGTTTGTGTAGTATTGACATTTGCTTGTCCAAGTCCCGCACTATCTAATTTTTGTATTTCTTCTGGTGTAAGCATATATTTTATTTATATTGTGGATATCTTTGTAAAAAATCAGCAGCATTAACTGGTCTTGCTAAAACCTCTTCCATCTTTTTAATTAAATCGTCTATTTCGGTTTCCTTTGTCGGATTTTTTGTTATAAAATTCTTTAAATTATCCTCAGCCGCTTTTTCTGTTTGGATTAGATCATTTGTTATACTTCCTGTGGCACTAGTATCACGAACAACTAAATCACCGGGAACACCATACTTAACCGCTTTTGATTCAAATTCTTTTACTACTGAATCCTGTTGTTTTTTAGCACCTTCAAATAATTTATTCGCTCTATCAACAAAATCTTTTCTTTGTACTTCAGTAAGTCTTTCTCCACTTACTATTTTATTATATTTTGCACCAACAATACTGAACGCACTACCAGCATTTTGAGCATTGGCAAATTCACCCTCTCTAACTGTTGAACCGGGGTCAAGAACTTTCATGTAGTTAAATATTAAAGCTAAATCTCCTGCTGCTGAAGGGTCGGTCGCAGATGAAACTATCCTGTTGTATGCCTCCCTTTGTTGATAATAATCTTTTGAACGAGCTTCGTAATCATCGGATAGTTTGAGTGCTGTATTTGTCAAAGCTGATGTAAGACCTGCAGCATTTGCAGCTTGTTGTATTTTTATTTTTCTATTTGCATCTGCGTTTTGATATTCATTAAAATCTAGTGGTACTTGGCCAGCAGATTCTGTTTGAGCCTTATAATAGTTATATTCTCCTATCATACCAGTTCCTCCAAGTCCAAAAGAGCCAGCTTCTTTATATGCTTTATTCATATCACCTCCTGATGATAGAATTTTTGATATTATTTTTGGTGATGCACCGTTTGAACGAGCTGTTTTTACTAAGTCATCAAGCCCTGCTGGAATTATATCTTTTAATGTAGAAGCAATTTTTGAAATTGATGTTGAAATGCCTTTACCTTTAAGAGTTTTGAGAATAGAAGCTATATCAGTAGTTCCAGTTGCATACAAGTTTGCTATTTCATTATCAGTTTTTGTTTCCTCACCCTTCTTTATACTATCCGCCAATAAAGTGTTTATCTTGTCTAACTCTTTGCTTTTTGTTTCTCTTATATTTTGTATAGCAGTTACTTTTTTAGAGTAAGTATCCCATTTTTTACTTTCAAATGCTTCTCTAGCTGACGAAATCGTCTCGGCTTCTTGTCTATTTATTTCAGACATTCTAGCAGTGGCTTGTGTAAGTTCTTCTCCCTCTATTCCTAACTGGACCCCACCAGCATATTGGGTAGTGCCTGTTCTTAATCCTAGAGATGAAAGAGCTGTAGCACGACCAGCATTTGCTTTTTCTGTAGCTACTCTTAAATTTGCAAATTGTCCTTGTATGCTTTTTACTTTTGAGGCATAAGCTGGGTCTGTATCTACATTGTAATTAGTAAACTCCGTTGTAAGTCCTTCTATTTGAGAATCAAGATTACTTACAGCAGTTTGTGCTGCACTTTTATAATTAGTGTTAAATTCTGTTTTGCTTTGAACATATTTATTGTCCTGTAAAAACTTTTGATTTGTTGGGTCATTATATTGAGTTTGAGTAAATTCAACTTCTTGCCCATCTGCATTAGTAAAATATGCTTTTGGTTCAACTTTTGGCGTTGGTTTTTCCGTTGGTGTGGGAGCAACATATCCTGGTGCTGTTGTTGGTGATATCGTATTTAATGTTTTTAAGTCTTTCCCTACTGTGTCCGCTGCATTTTCAGTTGATAGAAAAGATACTGGTTTGTATACAGGATTTTGTGTAGCCGAATAGGAAGTTTTCCCAGTTATTGGGTCGTATTCGGAACCGTATAGCGTTGGTGCATTTTTTATTGTTTCTTCCATATATTTTATTTATAAAAATAAAGTGTTGCATTTACCACACCCCCTATTGTAGTTGTTGCTGTAGATGTTGACCATGTCCCTGACATATTCCAATATGTAACAGCTGATAATAATTGAAGTGGTATAGAAATTATCGCAGTGTTCTTGTCTTTTGTGAGGATAAATTCTCCATAAGTACTAGCATAACTAGCATTTGTATCTCCTTTTACTAAAATAAACCTTGTAGTTGCTGGAACAGCAACATTTGTGAATGTTGATGTAGAAGATATAAATTCCCATGTTGCTAAACTATCTACATAAGATTTTGAAGTTGCATCTGTTGTGGCTACTGGGGTTGTAGTAGCGGTTATTTGACCAGTTGTAGTATATCTAACTAATCTTGAAGATGAAGCTACTGTTGAGGTTGCATCCAGTTCAGTTAAATATCTATTTGTAGAAGCTACTGGTGTTCCAAATGAACCAAGCATTGCTGCAACTTGTCCTGCTGTTACTGTCGCAAGCGATACTGGAGAAACTCTAGTATCGTTATCTCCTACAACTACTGGGTTTGTACTAGAAGCCGCCGCCGTTGATAGTTTTGCTACACCTTTTACAGTTGTCGCTGCATCTGCTGATCCAGCGAGAGCTACTGCATTTACATATCCGATAGAAGCGGCATTTGTTGTTGAAGCCGATATTACTGTGGGAACTATTGGCGAAGTACTGAATGTGTATTGTCCTGTTATTGTTCCAGTATTGTCTGCTGCTAAAAATTGATTATAAAATTGTGGAGGATTTGAGAATACTACTGATGTTCCTCCAGCGTGTGGAAATTGATATGTTGAACTTGCTGTGTATGGCGAGATAGGTAAAAGACCACGAGAACATCCTGAAAGAGTAGCTGAATTGTTTGCGTTTTGAGTTACTGTCGTACAAGATACTATTTCTTGATGTGCTTTTCCTGATTCAAGTGTGATATAAAAAGTTGTAGATAAATCAGCATCTAGTATTTTATAACCTGTTTGTGGAAGTGTCAAAGATGTGAGAGTAATTGATGTTGCACTGCCTGATATTCCTGAACCTGCAATAGAATATGTTTGTCCTGCGATTGGTAAAGTAGATCCGAGCTGTAAAGGTTGCAGTGAATTAGGAACTGTATATCCTGCGATTGTAAGCAAGCCGACAAGTCCTGCTACTGCCCATTTTGCTACTGCTATTTTTATTGTTGTTAAAAATTCAATCATATATTTGTTTATATTATACTACTAATTACTTTTTTATTAAAGTATTTTTACGAGGAGACATTTTTACATTTCCTCCATGACTAATAATTGACCAAAAACGATCCTCTGCATTCGTAGAAAACTCTGCTTGCAACATTGTAAAATCCTCTTTTGGTATTTCAAAGACTACTTGAAATTTGTTTGCATCAGTTGGAATAGCGAGCGAACCTCCTAAAGGTTGTTGAGAGAGTGAATTTTGTCCAAGAGAAGCGTTTATTGCTATTCCTTGTAATATGTCTGCATCTTGCCCATCAATAATCTTTTCTATCGTCTGTACATTACCTTCAAAGCCATATCTAAGAGTTAAGAGCAAATCACTAACATTCGTAGTTAATTCTCCATCAACATAATATTCATCAAAATTCTTTAGTGCTGTTCTGTCTCCAAAAGTTCTATATGCGAATCTTGCTACTGCATTATATGGAAGTTTCTCATCATCTGAACTAATATCGGAGTATGTTTCATTATCAAAAATTTTGTATGTTTCTCCTACACTGTTTGAATGTCCATGAATCCAATCATCTATTATAGAAAATGCTCTAGTTGGAAGTATTTGAGGCGGTTGCCAGAATCTCCTTGTCTTTCCGTCTGCATCTTGCACAAATTCAAGTATATAAACTCTTGAACTTGCTGGAGCTGAAAGATAATAAGCATTTTTCCAAAACATAGCACAAGCATTTGTCCAGTCTTCATTATCAAAATCTGGTTTAATTGGGTTAGAGTATGTAGTTGGGTTTATACCTTGTAAGTTGTCTGGGTCTGAAATAACTCTTAATGCTGGCTCATTTGTAAGATACAATAAAGAATTTCCCATAGGAACTATAGTTTCTTGATTAAATGCTCCTTGTTCTATTCCTGAATCTAGTTTTTTAATATCAAGTGTTTCTGTAAGTGTTGTTCCGACTGTTATTTGATTATATCTAACTCTAAATATTCCACTTCTTCCTACGAAGCATATCAAGTTTTGACCTATTGAGCCGAAACCTTTTGAAGAATCATCTAAAGTAAGCAAAGCTCCCTCTCCTGTAAGTCTTGGTGTAGAAAAAGTAAAATCATAATAACTTGAATTTTTTGAAACATATACCTTCTCATCTAATTCTGAACCTAAAGCTATTTGATTTTGATGTGACCATATTGTATGGTTTTTTCTGTTTGCTATTGGAGCAGTTGTGCGAACTACTACCTTTTGCACTAAAATATCCCCAGCAATAAGTCCTGTGGTTGCTGATATGCCTGTCAATGTAGTTGTTCCTGTTCCTCCTGTATAAGTGTATTCAGTTCCTGTCCTTACACAAACAACTGTCATATTTCTAGTTGTATAAAATCTATTTTCTGCAAAAGTTGCCGTTCCTGTTTTGGTTATGGTTGTTGAAGCTATTGAATCTACTACTGCGACTGCTCCACTCCACTCATATAAGCTAGCATCTCCATTTATAGTTATAAGCAAGTCAATATTTTCTGTGGCATCAAACCATTTAGCTGAACGCTGTACTATATCATCATCAAAAGAGCCTTTAACCAATTTCCAGTCGTCTATTACAGTTCCATCTAAAGTTCCTAGATATACTTGCATATCATCATCTACAAATCTGATAGGTAGTTGAAGTTCAGTTGATGTGTGCCAAGTAAAACCATTTCTTACGGGAGTAAGTAGTGCATTTGCAGAACCCAAGCGAGAATAGCCAGGTCTACTTCTTACCTTTCTGTTTCTATCAATAATAACATTTTGAGAACCAGCGGAAAGATAGTCAGGTCTAGTATTTGTAACTTCCTCATTTGTTATGTAGGCAAGTGTCTCTTGAATTATTTGATATTTTTCCATTTTTTTATATAATTATCGCTGAAAACGGGGCAAACCTGCGTAACTTCTCACTTTCTTGATACTCTCATCTCCGTGTTCTCCTCTATAAGATTGATACAAGCCTTGTAATTCCTTTTCTGCAAAAGTAATATCAAATGCTGAATCTGTACCCTCTAGTTGGTGTGCTATGGCCTTTAAAAGTTCAAGTAAAAATATTTGAATTGAATCATTATCACAAACAACCACATCATCATCTGAAGTTGGTTTGGTTATATATGTTCCTGAAGTATTTTTGAATAAAAACTTTGAATAATATTTTATGTCAAATGGATAACCTATTGAAAACTGAACATTGTCAATTCTTGCAGTTATTGAAGTTGATGCTGATAGCTGAAAAGTGAATTTTAGTGAATCTATACTAGCTGGTAGCACTGTTCCTGTTTCGGTAGCCGTTTCCCACGATGCTTTTATCAAGTTCCAACCTACTTTAAAAGCCGTTCCGTCTGTTTGTGCCGTTTGTGCTGTTCCAGTCCAGTAGTTAGCAGTCAAATCATTACCCCACATAGGCGTAATTGACGTCAAATTGGCGACAGTGCTTAGATAAACAGGGAATATGATGTCTGCCAACTCATCCTCGTTTGTGAGGTCTATCGCCGTCATATCAGTTATCTGTATTCCATCTCCATTTGCAGATATATCAAACCTTACAGAACCATTACCTGAATATTTTATTATTGTATCTGTTTTAACATTACTTGCTGTTCCTACGATTACCCAAGTTCCATTATCATTATAAGCGTTCATAGCATGAACCGTCTTTGGAGAGCGGATTTTCCAAGATATTCTTAATTTCTTGCTTCCTTCACTACCTTCAATAGAAATCCTTTTACAAGAAAGCATCTTTTTCAAATCAAAACTTTTAGCCGATACTCTCCTTGATGTGTCAAAGCTATCTCTTTCTGATTCAGGGTATAAGTCAATTATTGAGTAATAATCTGAAGGTAAAGCATAGTCAAATAAATTGTCGTGGACTGTTTGTGAAAGCGAAGCTACACGAATTGATTCAAGAAGTTTAATTTTAGAGATAACATTATTAGCCGCTCTTTCACAAGCTTCTTCAAAGGCACGCACTTTGTTGAGCGAGCCACCATGTAAAAGTGGAATCATATTGTTCTTGACTTCTTGAATTGTGTAACTCATTTTAGTTATTTGTTAATTGTCTTTTTTGGAATAAATTCAGCATAAACTGATGATGTCGTAGCACTTGTATTGCTGAATGTTGCTCTTACGTATCTTGTTGGTGTTACGATGTCGTACAATGACTTAACTACAGTCGTTACTGAGTTTGTAATTGATAGAGATGTTGTAGCTATTGTATCTGGGTCAAAAACTGGTGTATACCAGTCTACTCCGTCGTTTGAATAAGCGATTGCTACTGTTAAGTTGTTCGCTGTTGATGATGCCGTTGAGTATTGAATTGCTAGTACCGCTGAATCCATCGGTGTTGCATCATAATTACTTGAATCTAAATTGTACGCATCACAGACAAGTGTTACTGATGGTGCAGTTGAAGATGCTATTGTTGATACCGAACTTGTTGCTGTTGCTGATTTACAAGTTGAATGCCTTGAAAGTGTTTGCATTCCTAGTTTTTGACTTACGTTTGTTGAGGATAATAGTAAAGCAATCAATGCTATTCCTATTATTCCTATTATTAAATGTTTTAATTTCATTGTTTTAATTATTAAACTTATAAATGTCTTAGATTTGTCTTAGACCCAGCCTTATCCCCAAAGGTCATTTAGGGATAAAGTGGATCTGAGACTATTGAACTGTCTGACAAGCTGCTGGTTTTGTAGTTGATGCTGTCAATGTTGCTCCACTAGCTATTATATATACTGGTGATGCACTATTACCGCTATCTCCCAAAATCAAACATCCTGCTTTTGATGCAGCTCCTACTTGTACAGTAGATGATGCTGCGTTTCCAAACTTTCCAAAACCTGATGCTGTTACTGCTGCCAAAGTTGACGCTCCATTTACAGTCAAAGTCGTCCCTCTTACCTCCCCAGCTATTGGGGAAGTGCCATCAGCACTTATTCCATTAGGCATTCTAGTACCAGATGATCCTAAATCTAACGATTGGCTTGATTTACCACCAACCGCCATTCCAACGAGGAAAGCTAGCACAAGTGCTGCTACCCCGATTGATATATTTTTTATATTCATATATTTTTTGGTTGGTTAAGGTGATAAATTAAACTGTTCCGTTAGAAGCTGCATATCCACACCATGATTCTGGGAAATGAGATTCTAAGAATCTACCTCTATATGCCCACTTATCATTTTTACTCTTTGTTGGATCAATCAAATCCATTGACAATCCTTCAAATACTTTTCTATTTATCATGTGTTCTCCTGAAACAATGTGATATGAAGTATTTGCGTTTGTTGCTGAATTTTGACCTGAGTTAAGATAAGCAGATGATGCAACTCTCACTGTTCCGTAATCAGTATCAAAAATGTTTATTTGATTTTCTCCTGAAAATGGTACTAATTGTGAGTTCATTGTCTCTTTTGCTGTCTTATAAAGTATTGAAGGCACTACTAGCCCTTCAAATACATAAGAACCTAACTCTCCGTCTTGAGCAAGCATATCTTGCAAACTTTGAACCAAAGTCCAAAGATTATCTGCATTCAATACTCCTGTTTCCAAATTATCTACTGTAAATCCTTTCAAAGTTACGTGAGATGAACTTGCCAAAGGTTGTCCGTCTGGTGTTGTATTGATAGAACCTGCAAAAGCATCTCCGTATGTATTAAGAATTGCTTTTTTATCTTGCGTTGTTCTAGCTCTCAAACCAATCTGACTTCCTATTCTTGCTCTCTTTCCTACTGCATCGGCTTTAAATGCCTCTGCTGATACTTCTACTTGTTTTGTCCACTTTTGAACTTTCTTGTTTTTTGTATTTCCAAGAAAAGTGTCGTAGTCGTTTATGTCTTCTAATTCTGCGGTCTCTTCAAATGCTCCTACATTGGAATCTTCATCCCATGAGTAAGAAAGCAAATCTGTAGTTGACTGCTTGAAGAAAAAACTATCCTGTGCGGACAAAAATCCCGGCTGTGCTTTTGCACCATAGACTTCCCATGCAACACCATCGATAGCTGTTTCACCATTTTGTTACTTAGTATTTTTTAAACTTGATTTTGTCTTATTATGACAAATTAAACATAGTGTTCTGTTATTTATGGAATCCCATAATTCAATACATAATTTTGCTTCTTGTAATGATTTTATATTATTTTCTTTCATTATTGTTGCAAATCTTTTTGGATAGTGGTCTACTTCTAAATCTCCACCTCTTTTTTTGCAAATCTGACAGGTGTAATTGTCTCTAATCATTATGTCTTTTCTCCATTGATTATACTTTCCACATCTTCTTATTTGCATATTTAGAGTACCGATTCCTCCCTTCCAATTCCAATTATTTTTACCTTGTAATTGAGGACAATCTTTTCCTTTATTCCATGCTTGTATTCCTTTTCTTCCACGAAAAGATATTATTCCACTTTCTTTTAAGATAGTCCTAATAGTTCGTTTATCTGCTTTATATTTTCTAACTAACCACATTATCGCATCCCCATTATTGTAATCTTTGAGTATTTCATTAGCTTTATTCCAAGCTAAAGAAGTTCTCATTTTCTTTTTTTGTTCTTGCGATTTCTTTATTCTTGGTATCGCAAACATCTCTTTACAATGTGGGCATATAATCATATGTGTTAATTATACCCTGTTGCTATGTTTTTATCAAGTTTTCAAAGTGCTATGGATAAGACATTTCTGCTTATCTCTACCATTTCATTTAGTTATAGTGGTAGTTCGGACTATTGCTCGTCCCTATTTCTAGGGTCTTTCTCACTTAGTCTCTCAGCGTGCAATTTTATTTGCTTCGCCCTCGTTATCCTCGTTGAGGAACTCCGAGTCAATCAGAGAAAGTTTTTTATTACCCACATTACTGTGGGAACGCACATGAAGTTTATGCGTCTGGTGAAAGTTGATACGAATGTCCCATATTTTTTATATAGAATTTTTATTTATTCAAATCCTATTCTAATAAAACTAATAAAACTAATAAAATTAAGAAACGTCTGATCTATATGCTTGTGCAGCTACAACTACGTCAAGAGTTCCAAGTGCAGTGTTTCCACCAACAACTTCAAGTCCTGATGTATCTGCTGTTGCATCAGATATAATCTTATACAATTCTCCGCCATCAGTACCACCTGTTGAATTGTAATCAATGAGTGTAAAGTCACCAATTACTCCTGCAAGTTCTGATGCGGTATCAATCTCTGTCTTTGTCAAAGCTAATGCTCTGATTCTTCCAATATAAGGAACTGGATTTGCTGTGTTCAAGTACTGTGCTAAGACAGTGCCTGCTGCTGCAAGTTTTGCTTTTCCAGTGGCTATACCTCTGAAAAGATGCGTTCCTATAACTGGTGTATCTGCAGCGGCCAATACCGAAGTGTTAACTGATGCTTCTCCAGCTGATGATGTGCTTCCTACTGTGTGTAGTGGCTCACCAACTTCTATGGCCGTGCCTCCTGCTACAAGGTATCTTGTAAAGCTGGCTGCTGGTCCAATGCAAATTAAATCTGCTCTCAAAGTTCGTATTGAATTGTTTTCGCATGTTTTCTAGAGTTACATGAACGACATAAAGGTTGTATATTTTCTATGTCATCCCTCCCTCCTTTTGAAAGCGGTATAATATGGTCTTCAGATAAAGTAATTTCTGGTTCAAACTTCTTACAACATAAGCATATAAAGTTATATCTTTCCTTTAAAGCTCTCCATTGTTCAAAAGTGTGCGAACCACCATTTCCTAATTTCATTACCCTTCTATTTTTATTTACAAAAAGTTTATATTCATATCCACCGATATAGTTATTTGGTCTTTTTCCTTTGTGTGCATCACTTTGTTTTTTTCTAGTTTCTGCTGTCGCTTTTTTATCAAAGTTCCAATGTTTTTCTCCTTTCATATTTTCACTCATCCTTTTTCTACACTCTAGAGAAACTACATGTCTTTTGCACCCTACGGAACAAAACTTTGCTATATCTTTTCTGTGATATTGAACCATAAACTCTAAGCTACATGTCGGACATATTTTCTTTATCTGAGAAAAGTTTTTTGCCTTACCTACATGAGTTAGAAAGTAATTTTTTGGATATTTCATCTTAACCACATTATACCACTTTCAATTCATACTTATCAATCCAATGATTATTAACGCAAAAACAACTCGTAGATTAACTACTTCGTCATTTTTGCAATTACGTAGATATGTCGTATAGACATACCGATTATTAAATGTAATCTTGATTATTTAACCCAACTCTTTTTATTCTTTGTGTCTTTATACAAAGTCTTTCCATTAGGAAGTTTCTTTGCATATAGTCTGAGTTTTGTATCAAACTTATACCCAGCTGAAAGTATTGCTGATTCATCGGCTTTTGAAAGTTTTGGAGCTGTGCCTCGTTGAGCATCTCTTTGAGTATCAGATCCGTCATTTGAACGGTTGTCTTTACTCATAGCGGCTCTTTTAAGCTCTGACATCCTAGACTTTGTTTTGCCCATGTTTACAATAGCTTTAGATTCTAAAAGTTGCTGTCTTAAAGAAACATCATCAGACCAGTTGCGATTTGCGTAAACCGCTTTGATAGCTTCTGATTCATCATCGGAGTCAGATATATCTTTTGATATATCATCTATGCGTTCAGCATAAATTACCTTCTGACTTGATCTTGAGTTAGCTTCCATGAGTTTAGCCAATTCCCTTTTAGTTATCGGCTTATCCTCATCATCTAAATCTTCGTCATCACCATCCTCATCTTTTGAATGTTTCTTTTTGAACTTATCGTGAGCGATTAGAGATTCGGCTACTTTCCTCTTCTTTTTTTCTGCTTCAGCGATAGCTTTATAATCAATTTCTTTAGAAGAACTATCTCCGTCATCTGACTCTTCCTCTGTTTCTTCTTCAGATTCAGTTGAATCTTCAGTGTCGTCAGCAGTTTTTTCTTCAGTGGTTTCCTCCTCTTCTTTTTCGAGTTCGGATTCTTCCTCCTTAGATTTCTCAACTACTTCTTTTGTTTTTTTAGACATTTGTCTTTGTCATCGGCTTTGATTTAAAACCGTTGAAACTATATTTTGTAAAGCCCTTTCGAGGGGGCGTCAGAGTTGTCCAGTCTGCCAACTGGAACCACTTATTCAGTGATTAGACCGGAGCTTATTGGGATTTCCCTAGTAAGCACCCGTCAAATCACTGACTGGTGTGATTAAACCTTTTTCGCACCCATTTTTTCTAACCTTTCCTGTATTGTTTCAATGTACAACTTCAATATCTTTCCTGAAAGTAAGTCTATGTCTGATTCTCCCTTATTTAACACTTTGCTTTGTGCGTGCCAAAGTAATTCATTTGAGAGTATCTTCCATAGGTTTGAATTAAGGAAAGCATGAGCTTCTAACTTAAGAGACTTTACCTGAGTATCTGCAAGCTCTTTACCCATGTGTATCCATTTTCCATTTTCTATTCTTAAAACATCATCTACTGTAACAGTATTTAAAACATCATTTATTAAAAACTTTGTAAATTTTTTAGCTATTATGTTTTGTTCTGCATTTGATAGATTCATTTTATAGATTCATGTTTTATTTCTTACCTTTCTTTGGCTTAACTTCTACTTCTTCTTCTTCTAATTGTTCTACTTTGGCTTTTAAGATTCTTGTTGCTTTAACATCTCCTGGCATTTCTTCTCCTGCTGGTACATCTACGAATTGACCGTTTACATTAAAAATAAAGATAACTTTTGGCTCTACTCTAGCTTTCTTATTAGCAAAGTCATAGAACGAACCCATTTTAACTTTATCACCGTTTTTTGTAATATATCCTCCTGTTTTGTCGTATTCTGCGAGTAAAGCACTGTCATCATAACCTCCTTTTGCATCTGAAACTACTTGTAAAGCTCTTGTAACCTTACTTGCATTTTCTAGTGTATATCCACCAACTATTTTTGCATCTTTTATTGCTTCTTTCATTATATTTTAAATATTATTTTAATAAATTACCGACCAAAAAATCTTCTATTGACCCAAACTTGGCACTGCTGCCTTTTTAATAACATCTTCTGCTATATTTGTTGCTTTTTGACCTTTCATTCCTCCTGTTGCATCAATTATACCCCCCACTTGTTGTTTTTGCAAAAGGTCGTCTTTATTATGTGTGTGTAATAAGTCTTTTACTAAACCTTCAGCTGAAACAAACGGATCTTGTCTTAGTGTTCTGTATAAGTCTTCCATTTCTGCTTTTAATGTATCTTGGTTTTTAGGGAACATTGTTTGTGGCTCGCAATATGCTAGATATTTAAAGCGGGCAAATACTTCAGGATTGATAAGATATAAATGTTTCTTGTGGTCTGGGTATCCTATTTCTTCAAGCATTTTCATTTCCTTTGAAGTCTTTTGCTCATCTGTCATTTCAGCCCCTAGAAGCGAGTCATCAAACTTCATAACCTTTGAAACTTCTTTACCTTTTACCATTTTCTTTGGCAAGACAAATGTTCTGTATCTTAATTTATCGCTATCTCCGCTTAATTCGTCAATTAAAGGCACTGTTAAGTGAGTAATGAATATATCAGCCATAAGCCCTCCAAATTGGACCATTGACATAGCAAGCGTTCTTCCTACACCTTGAAGCATTTGTTTAGCATTGGCGTTGGCTATAGCAATAGCTGTAGCTGTTTGTCCTACACTTGGGGCTTGTCCTGCACTTAAATCAGATATTGTTCCTTCCTCCATAGAAGCTTCAACTTTACCAATAGAAGCGAACATTGCTGAAAGGTTTGCTGTTGGAAGTATAGGAACGACTTTTGTTTCTTTATCTTTGAAAGAGTGTTGTGCTCCGGGAAATACTACATCTTCATCAAACTCATCTTGTCCTGTAATAGCGATAGGTGGATATAAATCAAGAAATCCTCTATTCATTGTCATTTCATATTGGGCATCAAGCAATTGATTATCCCAATAGTTTGCATTCATCATAGACTTATAAAAGTAAAAATGCTCATTTACTCTTTGATATCCGAAAGGTGTAATATTATATTTAGGGGCGTTTCTATTATCTCTATGCTTAATAGGATTAGCTTCAATATCACTATCTCCCATGTAAACACCTCCAACAAAAGGAACTTCTATGTCCTCTTTTCTATTTAGATAAATACATTCTTCTACGAGTGTGCTGTGGTCGTCATCTTTTACATCATAAAACAGTCCGTCTTCTTCATTAAAGGTTATATTTGTTCCGGGCATAACATAATCCCAGTTTTCGTGTTTGCCATACTTTCCTTCTGCTTCGGAGTATTCAATCCATCTTCTTTTTATAAGACATCTTTGCCTTTGAATATTTGGTTGAAAGGCATTTGTTATTAAAATTTGGTCTGTTGTATATAAAGGGGCTTTGAAACCTGATAATGTTTCGTCAAGTATTTCTTTTTTAGTATAGCTTCCGTCTTCTTGTTTTTCTTTAATCTTTTGGAAGACATCGCTATATTCAGCACCCATATAAGTTACTGTGTTTACAAGCATACCCATAGCAACTGAAACATAGGAGTTTTTATATTCAGAATTGTTTACCATCCATTCTACACCATCTCTCATTAAGTCTGAAAATGTTACATCTTCTTCATCGTTCTCGTTTTGAGCCATAAACTGTGGAATAACATAGCCAGAAGTTATATGTGAGTGGAGTGCTATTGCTTTGTTTCTAGCTTTGCTTCGTGTACCTCGCCATTTCCATGCTTCTGCTGGGTCTTCTATGTTTTCATCTACGAAAGCGTTAAAAGTTCTTTGATCTCGGTCGTTTCTGTCAAGTGGTGATAGGTTATTTAATTCTACATAAGGAGTATTTAATATCTCATCACCTTTTTCGTAGTCGGGTTTTACTACATTGGAAATAAGATCTCGCACCACTTTAGGGGGTTGATAATTTGATACTTTTGCATCAGTTTTGTAAATATCTGAAATCATGTTTATATAAGTATACTATTTTTAAAAGTAAAGTAAAGAAAAAACTAAAACAGTGGATAACTTTATCTTCTATTATATGACTTCCATTCAGGTTTGCGAGAGGTAGATTTTTTAATTGTTTCTCCATTTGTCATTTGGTTTTCTATCATTGCAGTGTATCGCAACATATCGGAAGAATGAGAAGCAAAATCATGTACTGGTTCATCATCAAATTTTAATAATGATTCATTCCATCTCTTTTTATAATTTCTCCAGCCTGATAATGCTTGACTACATAATGGTTCGTTTATATATACTCTAGGCAACATTAACCTAACAGCAAGTATTCCATCTTGAATACCTGAAATTGGGACTACTTCAAAATCATAACCCATTTCAGAAGATAACTGAATTATTGTTTTACCACTACTTAATTCTCTTTTGTTTGCATCATGTGGGGCAAAGTGAGTTCCATAATTATAATGAAGTTCTTTCTTTTTCTCTTCTAATATCTCAAAATAATGGTCAAGTCCAAATCCTTCATTTTCATAATAATCTATCAAGCGAATGTCTATTGCTGTCCTTTGCCAAAAACCTATGGACATTGAGTCATCAATACCCAAATCCCAAACGGTGTGAACCTTTAATTTAGGGTCAAATGGGACAGTTTTAATTCTTCCCTCTCTTCTTGCTTGGTCAAGTTCTTTGGTATAGTAAGCTCCTTTAATTATTGGGTCTTCCCATGATCCATCTCTCCATGCTTCTCTTAAACCATCAGGCAACCCATCAAGATAAAGTTTATAGGCAGGATCTGTTTCTAATAAGTGCGGATTGTCTGCAAGTCTTGCTGGTATGAATATTCTTTTAAGTCCAGTTACTTCATCAACTGTGATTATTGGTTTTGTTGGAATACCTTTTATATTAAATCTGCTTCTAAGCCAATAAAATCCCGGTCCATCAGGATTACAATTTGATATCATACAAGGTTTTATACCGACAACATTTGAACGACACGAACCTTTTAATTTCAGATAATTTGTTTCTGTTGGTATTTGAGTAACCTCTTCAATTAAAATCTTATGATATTGATGACCTTGATATTTAGAATAAGCATTTGCATCTTTTAAATGTCCTGTTCTTATTTTAGAACCATAAGTGCTTACAAATTCAGCTGGGTTTCCTGTTTTTTCAAATCCCTGTGTTGAATACCACATATCAGCTCTATCAGACCAATCTTTTAAATCATCAGCATTTCTTCTTATAACTAAAGCTCTGTATAGGGGTTCTTCCTTTTCATAAAGCAATGACATAATACCGGCATCAGTTTTTCCTCCTCCTCTTGCACCTCCATACATAATTTCATTATATTCCCCTGATGCAACAGCTTCAAGAAATAATGTTTGAGGACCGTCATTTGGTTTCCATACCATAATTATTTTTTAGGAGGTAAATAAATAATTGAACCTTTATGTGTAACCTCTTGTTCTTGTTTATCTCTCATATCAGTAACATTCTTCGCTGTAAATATTGCAAATGGGGCAGGTGCAGCACCAGCAAGCCCAATAGTTATAAGAAATTCCTTTTGTATTTCTTTAGCCGCCTTATAGGAATTGCAAAAGTCTTTAAAGTTTTTGTCAATAGTAGTCTCTTTTCCGTCTTTATCTTTTCCATCCCATTCACCTTTTTCTGCCCATCTCCAGACTGTAGAATATTCAACACCTATCTTTCTAGCAAAACGATATAGTGTTGGCATCTTATTAGGCATATGTTTTATTTTTTCACTCTCTTTTTTTAATTGTCCATCTTTAAAGTATTCTTTACTCTTTTCCATTATTTCCTTTTTGTATGGTTCTATATCAAAAAATTTAATTATTGCTTCAGTATAAGAAGACTTAAACTTACTGGGTCTACCAGTATCGTGATTTCCTTTATTATATTTGTTTCCTTTGGGAGCTGCCATTTTATTTTGGTAGATTTTTCTTCCTCCTACATTTACATCTGACTATCTGACCTATGCTTATTAAGTGTGTTTTACCACATCTAGGACATTTTACTTCTTGTCGTTTGAAGCCTTGAATTGGTATTCTTGGATCTAAGTCATTCTTCCTTATGATTTTTAAGGTTGTTATTTTGCTCATTTATTTCATTTTCTTTTTCATATCTTTATCCAACATCATCTTTCCATCACTCATCATGTGTTTCTTCATTGGCATTCTTGCTGATACTTTACCTTTTGAATATATTATATTTTTTGATTGTCTTGAGTTTGGCATTTTATTATTTAATTAAAACTAATAAATTAACCTCTATCACTATTTAAAATATTCTCAAATTGTGCATTCCTATCTCTTTCCATTTCGTCCTCTGAACTTTTTATAAGTCCTTGTTGCTTTACGAAATAGTAAGCGTATCTGTTTATTGCTTTAGCAATCAAAGCATATCCTTCACCGGGTTCAATTTCTGGTATATCAGGCATATTTATTCCTATCGTTATCATTGTTGCGGCGACTCCTACTGCGTGTTCTACCTCTAATCTTACCACCTTTGTTGGGTCAATAATATCTTCTCCTATATCTAAAATGCCAGAGTTTTCTTGTATCTGATTATATGGAGCTAAAAGCGATTCTCTTAAAATATCATCTTCAGGTAGTGATTCAGCTATTTCTTTTAAACAAAGACCTCCTCCTTTTACATATCCTTCTTGTAAAGCAGATTTACAGGCATATTGTCCGTCTTCTATCTTTAGTTTTAGATATAGTCCTTCTTTTGAAGTTGAAGCTCCTACTCTGATTACTCCGACAGCAGAAGATAAGTTAGCTATTCTCCTTTCAAGACTAATTCTTACAAATTCATCTCTAGCTTCTTTTAGTTGTCCTTTAAGTGTTTCAATTCTATTCTGTATTCTTGTTTTTTGATTTTCTATACAAATTTGTTTTATACCTCTACCTCCTAGCAAAACAGCATCTTCTCTATTTTCGGTATCTTTAACCACTATTTTAGCAGCGAAACCTAAATCATCCTTACAAATTGATTTTAATTTTCTACCTGATTCTTTATCTATCACGATTGCACCAGTATAAGCAGCTAAATCTTCAAGTTGTTCTGTTCTAAGTGAGGGACATTTTACTGGATAAAAGAATACACCTTTTTTACTTGCGTCTGCTATTGATATAAGCACTTGGTTTGAAAATTCAGGTGAGAATAAGACAAGTTTTGTTTGTGCTAGAGGTTTAAATGCTTCTAAAAATTCTCCTAGATTATCAAGTTTGTAGTTTGTAATGAAAACAGGAACATCTTCGGCTACCATTTCAAATCTTTCTGGGTTAGTTAAAAAGCCAGTTATAGCCTTTGCTGGGAATTTCATACCTTCTATTTTTTCTATTTCTACTTCACTTTTATATCCTTCAACAACATCTATGTGGCTATCAACAAAATTACCTTCTGAATCACGAGCAATGTCCCAAACAAGTTTGGCGACTTTCTTTGCTACTTCTTCGTCTTCTTTTCCTATGGAAACAACGGCTATTTTTTCTAAATCTTCAAGTGTTTTTACTATTTTTGACGACTCTTTTATCTTTGCGATAACTATTTCTTTAGAGTCTTTCATCTGTTTCCTCATTACACGAGCACTTGCTTTTTCATTATTTGTTCCAAGTGATGCAACCTCGCTTTTATTTTTAAATATAGATTGAATAAGGTGTCCTCCGATAACTGCGGTTCCAGTAGTTCCATCCCCAGCTAGTTCGTTTGTCTTTTTAGATGCCTCTTTAAAGGCTTCGGCTGCTAGCCTTTCGTATGGATCTTTGAGATTAATGTTTTCAGAAATAGTTACTCCGTCATTTGTGATCCTCGGTCCACGATTATATGTTCTGGGTAAAAGAGCATTTACTCCATCTGGACCGAGTGTGAGTTTAACAGTGTTATAAACTTTCATTACACCATTTAAAACGGATTTTTGTGCTTCTAATAATAGTTTTGGTTCAGTTATCATTTTTAAAAAAAGTTGTTACTAATAATTATATTATACTACTTCCACACTAAACTGCAATGTGCATAACTCTTGTTTTAGACCAATTGAAGAACAGGATTCAGAGATTAAGGCATCCCTTTAAATATTGGCTCGTCGTTCTCCATTAGAACGCAAACAGGGCGAGTGTCCTCATTTCAGTTTCGCACACAGCCGAAGCTGGCTATAAAAACTTACTCCCTCGGTTATCGCACCAATAAAATCTCTGAGCTCTATTCTCCAATTCAATCTCTATTTTTAAATCTTCTATTTCTTTCTTTTATTGTGTCTTTCATCATCTTATTAATAAAAGGCTCAGTTATTTCTTTATAACTTTTAGTTTCTGTTACAGTTGAAGGGACTTTTGCCGTAACATCTGAGTAACCATGTCTTTTTATAATCTTACCCAAAACTACTTTATTTCCATTTCCAATAGTTTCTAATACTTCCCTAGCTACATTTTTTGCATCTTCTGAGGCCATATGTATATAAATTATACCATTTTATTTCTTACTAGGCCACCTCGCACCATTCATTACCCTACTATGCGCCAACCTCTCTGCCTTAGTTTTGCGGGACCAGCCTATGCGTCTACGTTCCGACATAATCACCGACCTTTGTTTCTTGGTATCTCCAATGCGTTTAAGGGCTGCAATACTATAGTTATTCTTCATCTTTTTTAATAAATTTAACGTATAAAGTCTTTTTGTTCTTAATCGTACCTATATTCCTTTCCTTTTTATATAAATCTTCAATAGTCTTTGTAAATTCTTTTGAATATTCATATTTAGTATTTTCCCCTATATAAGCAAATGTACCATCAAAAAGTTCATGATTACCAATATCCGACTGTTCAAAAACTTTATATATTTCTCTTTCAAGTTTTTTATATTTTTCTCTCGCAACAAATAGTTTTTCTAGTCTTTTTAATAAGTTCTTTCTCATATATCAATAATAACATATATAAATATTAAAATCAACCAAACTTGACAACAAGCCCGGCCATATATCATAACACACTTAGAGTCTTGACTTTTTTTACAAAAGGGAGTAAGCTAAAGCTATAGCTGTTCACAGCCATAGCGCCAGCTTAACTTCTCCACCCAAAATCCTGATTATATCCCTAGCCATTATATCACACCACTTTCACGAATTGTCAAATTTAATGAAAAGAAACGGCTAAGAATATAGAAACGACTCAAAAAGGGTCGTTTTTTCATTATAGGGCTATAAATATAGCTATAAAAATGCTAAAATTCCTAAAAACTTGACAAGCCCTTACCCAAACATACTCATCTTTGTAAGGACACCCCTTTATGTGCTGTAATACTTATCCACAGTTGCTAACTACTTACAAAGACTTATAATAGTATCCATGCAAAGCTCTACGCACAATTTTTTAATAAAAGAATCACCATCTGATAACAGTAGAGCGTTATTGGGTGGTGATTTTTGTATTAAAGGTTGGGATAATAATAAAAAGTTTAAGATAATAAAGATACCAACATTAAGAGATGTGTTGGAAGATTTAAAAATCCACCCAGAGAATAAAGAAGTGTTAAAGAAACAATCGAGAATCGCAAAAGAGTCCAACCTTCTATTAGTAGAAGCACAAAAAGAAAATGCGGACACTATTTACATAAAAGCAAAGTCTGAGTGTTTCTGGACTGAACTTATAGAAACATTCAATGGTATAACAAAAAGAGCAAACGATATTATTATAAAGAGAAATAATTTTATTTTAGAAAATAAATCAAAGTCATTTATTGTATCAATAGACAAAGCAAAACAGTTTCCGATGGATCAGTTGTTAGAATTTAATAAATCTGGGTTTTGTAAATGTTTATGGCACGAAGAGAAATACGGGTCGATGCACTATAAAAAAAAAGCCAATACATTTAAGTGCTACGGGTGCGGTGAGTGGGGAGACGTTATAAAAGTTTATCAAAAATTAAAAGACTGTGACTTCAAAACAGCATTAAAAGCTCTACAATGAAACTACAAGAATTAAAATTAGAAATAGAAAAGTATCAGTATCTTGAGGATACCAACATAATAGATGTAGCGCTTGCCTCAGTGATTGCCACGAGACTGCAACTCGGTGATCCTATATGGCTCGTCATTATTGGCGCATCATCAGGTGGTAAGTCTCAAATACTAAGACCGCTAGCACTTACTGATCCAAAGTTCTTACACAGAATAGATGACCTTACCGAGAATACCTTTCTATCCGGCATGAAAGTTAAAGAGGGTTCTGCATCACCATCTCTATTAGATAGGATAGGTAAGAAAGGAATAATAGTAATGTCAGACCTTACCGTACTATTCTCAAAGGCGGCAGAATCCAGGGCTACAATACTTTCACAATTCCGTATGATATACGATGGAGAGATGACTAAATTCGTGGGAACAAGTGGAGAGCCGATAACATGGAAAGGACACCTGGGTGTAATTGCTGGTTCAACTCCTACTATATATCATCATTTCGAAGAAGTTGCAGACATGGGAGAAAGGTTTATATACTATAGAATGAAAGATTATAATCCGGAGAAGGCTACTAGGCTCGCTATGGGGAGAAAAATATGTGGAAAAGACCTTGATGATACGTTATCCCATTTATATGCAGAGTATATTAAAGAAGTAGTTAAAACATCGAAGAAGGGGTTGATTGAACTCCCAGAGATTGTGCAGGAAAGAATTATAGCGATTGCACAGTTTGCTGAAAGGATAAGAACTCCGGTACACATGGACTTCAAACAGATAGCAATAACTAGGATTCCCATATCTGCCATGCCTATGAGAGTGGCGCTACAACTTACATCCATTGCTAAAGGATTGCATATCATAAGAAAATACGAGGAACAGGAATTGTCCGAAAAAGATATGCAGATAATAGATCACTGTGGTTGGAGTCTTGCAAATGAGGAGAAGAGAGCGGTATTAAAAATACTTGCCAATATACAATATGGAGAATATTTAGGGACAGGAAAGGTTGCAGATAAAATAGGACTCGATACAAATGTGGTGAGAAGTATTTTACAGAATCTTGCATCCGTTAAGGTCATCGAAAGGTCGAGATCGGAACAACTTGAGTGGAGAATAATAAGACAATCCGACTGGAATATAGTGAGAAGGATAGAAAAGATAGATGATATAATGGAGATTGAAAATGGTAATTTAACGAGTGAGGAAGATGAAGAAGAATCGAAGAGACATAGTTTAGATAGTTTTGGAAGAGAGATTTTACCAGATGATATAAAAATATGACAGAATTAAGAAATAAAAATGGAAAATAAAATAGAAGAAAATTTATCGAAATTTCATCGGAGGCCTCTGTCCTGGTCATCAATCAGTTCGTTTACCTTTTCTCCAGAGTCTAAAGAGAAATGGTATTCCAATTATATTTTAGATCGAAGGGAACCGCCATCTCCTGAGCTTATCTTCGGTAGCAAGATAGGAAAGTTACTTGAGACTGATCCCACATACTTGCCAGAGATTCCGAGACATAACAAAATGGAAAATCAGTGGGATTGTGTTTATAAAGGAATAAAAATCACCGGAAGATGTGACTCATTTTGTATTACAACAAAAAGTAAACTTCTAGAATATAAAACGGGAAAAAGAGGAACTTACGAATGGTCGCAAAAAAAAGTAAATGAATTCGGGCAGATATCTTTTTACTGCGCTTTAAATTTTATAACTTATAAAGTAAAGCCAGAAGATATGGAAATACAACTAATATGGATGCCTACGAAAAAAGAAACCTCAGGATCTTTTTTAGACACTATATCCTTTGATGGAGATATACAGTTCTTTAAAACAAAAAGAACAATGACTCAAATTATAAAATTTTTAAATTATGTGGAAGATGTTTATAAAGATATGGAATCCTTCATCGAAGAAAAATCCATAGACGAAGCCCGCCTCGCCTCCCTCAACCAGCGTGCCGAAGAAGATTTTGTAAGGGGAGCGTAAGAATATAAATAACTATGAAAAAACTAAAAGTATTAAGTTTATTTGATGGAATATCAGTAGCACAGCAAGCCCTAAAAGAACTTGGCTTTGATGTGGAGTATTATGCAAGTGAGATAGATAAGTATGCGATAAGTATTACACAGAAGAATCATCCGAATACAGTTCAAATGGGTGATGTCAAAAATATAAAAGCTCTTGCTAGAACAGACGGATGCCTTTGTGTTCCAACTGATATGAATAACCCTGAATATGTAAAGATAGATTTAATGATTGGCGGATCTCCCTGCCAAGACCTATCAATAGCCAAGAAAAACAGGCAAGGACTCAAAGGTGAAAGGTCAGGGCTATTCTACGAGTATGTAAGAATACTAAAGGAAGTTAAACCTAAATACTTCGTGCTAGAGAATGTGAACTCAATGCCAAAGGAAGCCAAACAGCAAATAACAGAGATAATGGGTGTAGAGCCCATAATGATAAACGCTTCTCTTGTATCAGCACAGAACAGAAAGAGATTATTTTGGACTAACATACCGAATGTTACACAACCTGAAGATAGAGGAATTTTATTGAAAGATATATTAGAGGAAGAAGTTGATGAGAAGTATTTTATAAAATCAGATACAAAAACTAAGTGGATTGAAAAAGGATTATCTAAAGATGGTAAAGCAAAAGCAATGTCCGCCTCTCTTCATAAGGGTATAGGAACTGATGGGCTGACTTTAGTTCGTATCGGTCAAATCGGCAAAGGTGGTCAAGGAGACAGAATATACTCGCCAGAAGGTAAATCAGTGGGTCTATCCGCCCTCGGTGGCGGTAGAGGAGCAAAAACAGGGTTGTATATGATACAAGATAAAAAAGTAAGTGTCAGAAAATATCCAGTTGATATTGAAACACTTAGACTTGTATTACAAAGTCATAAGAATTTAACCAATAAGCAAATTGCCAAAAAATTAAATCAGCCACAAACTCTTGTAGAACATTGGTTTAGAAATGATAATAGTTTTGCAATACCAAGCGAAGATATTTGGTTTAAGTTAAAAGAACTACTAAATATTACAACAACTGAATTTGATAAGTCTATTATGGAATGGGAAGAAAGAGATGGTGTGTTTGACCAATCTAAAAGAGTATATATGGGGGATAAAACACCAACATTACAAACTGGACAACAGGGAGATTATTTAATAAACCAAACTATAAGAAAACTCACCCCAATAGAATGTGAAAGACTACAATCAATGCCAGATAATTATACAGATGGAATCAGCAATAGTCAGAGATATAAATGCTTGGGAAATGCTTTCAATAAAGAAGTTGTTAAGCATATCCTCATTTTCATGGCTTAAACCCTACCTTTCCTGCTTGACACGAGTTATCCACAGTTGCACTATTAGACGCTTGCATACTTCCTTACAATAAACTATAATGTCAGTAGGTCAAATTTATTAGAAAAATTAAAAGATAAAATATATGGATAAAATAGAAGTGTCAGAGTGTTGTAAGGCAAAGGTATTGGAAACTTATAGAGATAATTATGCAGATCATCACGATCCGATAGCAATCTCATGTTGTGAAAGTTGTGGACAGGAATGTCAGGTAATAAATATAGAGGTCGTTGACGACTTACAAGACATTATTACTAAGGACCAAGTTGACTTGGACTTACACGATGCACAAGTATCAAATAGTCTTTAGTATAGATTTAATGCTAGGAGTAAGATTCATGACAGTATGGGCAAACAGCATTATGCAAGCAGTAGCAAACGCTAAACAAGAATTATCAGACATAGATAATATACAAATAATAAAATGCAAACAAATCAATTAAAAGAACATAGAGAGCGAATCTGGGAAGAGAGATATGGAACAATCGGTTGTATAATTTCATCAACAATTTTAGTAGTAATAATTGCACTATTATGGCCAAAATAACAACAGTATCAATCATAAGCAAAGAAGTATCACCAATAGTAGAGAAAGCTCAATCATTAAAAATAATTGACTCTATTACTTTGGAACAAGCCTCAGATTTCAGATCAAAGCTGAAACAAGAGGAGAAACGAATACAATTGGACAAGGATAAGGTGCTAAAGCCGTTGGTGGCCTCTGAGAAGGAAATACGATCCAGATATAAACCGGCAGAGAATATCATCGCTACGGCCCTAAATCTATTGAATAGCGCTATGTCTACCTACCAGATGAATCAGATGAAAACCCTCCGAGAGCAAGAGGAGAAGATAGCTAATAGAATCGGCGAAGGTTCTGGCCATTTTACTATTGAAACAGCTAGTAGAAAGATCGGCGAACTAGCTCCCATTACTGCGCCAACATCAACAAAGTTTAGATCATCTGTTGAGTTAGAATATACATCGGAGAAAGACATCCCTCGTGAGTATCTTATACCGGACCGAACAGCAATATTCGAGGACTTAAAGAAAGGTATAGAAATTAAAGGTTGTAGATTAAAAGAAATTTTAATACCCATTAATGCACGAACTAAAAATGAATAGAGCCAGGCCGAAGGTGATGAATGATATTAAAATAGCATTGCAGAAATTAAAAGATAATTAACGGCACTATGCCAAGAAAATAATATGTCAAAAAAACAAGAAACAGTCGGAGTACTAAGAAATGACAAAAATTAAGATATAAAATATATGAAAACACTCAGACAAATAAACGAAGAGTTTGATAAAGAAGTTGAAGGTTTTTTTTGTGCAATAGATGAAGAATTAGTTAAGAAAATAAAAATATTCATCCACACTCAAATATCCCTATCAGAACAATCTCTTTTGGAAAGGGTTGAGAAAGAGATGCCGAAAGAGAAAGATGATGACGGATTTGTTCACGACCCTTCAGTTGCTTTTAATAACGGTTTCGATGAATGTTTATCAGAAATCAAAGATTTACTCACCTCTCTTAAATACCTCCCACAAGAAGAGGTAAAGAATAAATAATACTTAAATAAAATATATGGAAATTCTCAAGATAACAGCAAAAGATATAAAGAAATCAGATAATTACTGGAGTGATTATATTGGAAAAGAAGATGTATCAAATTATTGTGGTCATATTGAAATCGATAGTAATTTAGGATATGTAAAATTCGTATCAATAAAAGCCACTGGTCATATATGGGCATTGGCAGGAAGTGGAATCAAGGCAGGAAGTGGAATCGAGGCAGGATGGGGAATCAAGGCAGGAAGTGGAATCAGGGCAGGAAGTGGAATCGAGGCAGGATGGGGAATCAAGGCAGGAAGTGGAATCGAGGCAGGAAGTGGAATCGAGGCAGGATGGGGAATCGAGGCAGGATGGGGAATCAAGGCAGGATGGGGAATCGTATCTTTACACTCTTGCATCAAAGCCAAATTATCAATTAACTTTAATACAAGCTGTACCCTTTCCGCAGGTATCTTTTCAACATCAGGTGAACAAGAAATTGAAGCACAAAAGATAAAGGGTGGAAAAGTTATTTATGGAAAAGTAAAATTGTTACCGATTGAGGAAGAATTAGAAGTTAATCTCTAGCCCCAGTCCAGCTAGATAATTAAAAGAAATAGAATGATGAAGAAGAAAGGAGATTACTAAATAATATAAAGATATGAACGAATACACAACAAATCAACCAATAGGAAGTACACATTCAGAGGAGCCGATATTTTCAACAGGAGCAAATCCACCAGCACATCAAGGGAGTAAATGGCAGACTGAACCAAATAACTGCGGTGAAAAATATTGCTCTCGCATACATCCTACGGATGAACCACTAAAAAGAAGCATAGAACAGCAACTTTGCGATGTTTTGATGAACCATACGGGCGAATACGGACAAAACGAGGGAGCAGTAGAGTGCCTTGAAAGAATTATCCGTGAACGAGACTTGCTACTCAAAAGGTCGATTGAAGATATGTTAAAACCAGCCCATTACTAACTAACGAGCACCCCAGCAATAAAGGGGGAGATTACTAACCTAACCGCAGTGTAAACTGCTAAAGAAGAACAATTAAAACAACAAGTTTAATATTAAGTGATGAGGAATGTGAATTATTAGAAAGAGCTTTAATTTATATCAGACACAGACTGATAAACCACAAAGAAAGTAAGGGAGCAAAATCGGTCTGTGAATTAGCGTATTGTGAAAGTAAATTAGAGGAATTAAGGAAACTAAAAAATGACTAATATGACAGTCGTAATCTGTAAACATTGTAAAAAAGAATGCGAAAAGGAGCGCAACTGCAAAGTGGATAATGGCCGTGCGGTATGTTTTAAATGCAGTAAATTTGTATATCAGAAGTATAAAAAGAGGGTTGCATTATCGTAAGGATAAGTTATAATGTAGATATCAAAATTATGGTCGTTTAATTAGATAAATTATTAAGATAAATTAAAAAATAAATATGAAAAAAACAACAAGTATTAGTACGCAAGTTAATAGTGAGACAATAGAATTATTAAAGAATTCCTTCCCGGTAGAGCAAGGTTTTAGTAAAATCTTTTTACCAAGATTAGGATTTTATTCGCAAGATCAGATAGAGGGTAAAGGAAAAGCGATGAAGGTAGTTACCGAAGCTGGAATTTTCTACACCGAAAATCAATCAGACGAAGTGGATGAGAATGGAAAGAAACTTTGGGATAAAAAAGAAATAGGAAATAAAATAAGTATACAGATTTTATTTCAGCGACATCAATTAAAAATGTATGATGAAAAAACCGAGTTATATACTTCGTCTCCGATCTTCGACAGTCCTGATGAAGTTCTGCCCCTATGGTGCGAGAAGAAAGAAGTTGCAAAAGGTACTCCGGCAGAATTAAAAGCGAAATATAAATATACCGACAAAGCCGGTAAAGTTAAATCAGCACTGGAAAATAATAAAATACTTTATGTATTACTCGATGGGGTTATGTACCAGATGAATTTAAGAGGTTCTTCAATGTGGTCTTTTAATTCATATACAAAGAAAGTAGTTGTACCTGCATATATCACAACCGTAACATCAGAGTTCTGTGAGAAGGGAGAGATACAGTGGAATAAAATGATATTCACTGCTGCAAGACCGCTTACACAAAAAGAAGCGGAAGATGTGGTATCAAAAGTATCAGATATTAAATTGACTATTCAAGCAGAAAAAGGTAATTATCAAACGACAGACAAACTTGATAATTATGGAAAGGAAATAGTCGCGGATGAGATAGCAATATAAAACTATGAAAAAGAAACAACAAAAAAGCGATCACCTTTCAGTTGCATGTCATCATATATTAAAGGCATTAAACAATGGAAAGAAAATAAAAATCTATGAAGTAATGCCTAAAACTTTTACTTGTTTAAAGTGTTCTAAAAAAGAACCCCAAACAGAGAAACAGTTTATGTATATGTTTGTAACGATATGTGATTGTTGTATCGATAGTTTAAGATAGTTATTGATAATAAAAGCCGTAGTGTATGGTTGCATTACGGTTTTTATTATGATATTATTAAGCCGTCTATGAAAAAGATAATAATGATAGGTAAAGAATTTGGTCGGCTTATTGTAATAAAAAGAATGGGTAGGGATAAAAACAACTATCCTTTATGGCAATGTAAATGTGCCTGTGGTAATTATGTATTACAAACAGTAAATCATTTGACAACTGGCAATTCAAAAAGTTGCGGATGTTTAAGGAAAGAATTACAGATTAAAAGACAAACCACCCATGGAAAAACAAAGACACTAACTTATAGAATATGGCAAGACATGAAAGATAGGTGTTCAAATTCTAAGCACCAGAGTTTTAAAAATTATGGTGGAAGAGGAATATTGGTATGTAAAAGATGGTTAAAATTTGATAATTTTTTGAAAGATATGGGAGAGAAACCAGAAGGTTTATCTATAGACAGGATCAAAAATAATAGGGGATATTATAAAAACAATTGTCATTGGGCGACAAGAAATTATCAGTCTAGAAATAAACGCTCAAATAGAATAATTACTTTTAATGGCAAAACGCAATGTCTATCTGATTGGGCAAGGGAATTAAGTTTGCCGACAGTAACCCTTTGGTCTAGAATATATTCTTATAAATTTCCTTTAAAAAAGGCTTTAACTTCTAAAAAATATGGGTAATTTTTTGTTGTCCCACCAAATAAAATTCGCTAGTGGTTATAAGGATAAAGCCCTACTAGCCCATGAAGGAGGATCGGGCAAGACAATCTGTGCCTGTGTTTGGCTACATGATAAACGTGATAATGACGCATTAGTCGTCTGCCCTAAGAAAGTAGTCAGGAAGTGGCAAAATGAGCTTAAAAAGTGGCAAACTAAGGCTACAGTCGTCTCAAAAGAGAACTATAAGAATTTGCCACTAAAAGAATGGTCTGCGAGGGTTATAGATGAGGCCGATGAATTTGGAAGTGCTTTGTTTATAAAAGGTACATCTGCTTTATCGAAAAAACTTTATGAACAAGTTAAAACATATCCTGATACCCCAACATTACTTCTCACAGCCACACCTGTTAGATCCACACCATACAATCTCCATTCCTTACTTTGCTACATGAATAAATACATCGACTGGAAATTATGGAGACAAACATTCTTTGATTTAAAATATCCAAGTGAATTAAGATATTTAACAAGACCCTCATATATACCAAAATCGGACTGGAGGGAAAAAATACAGATACAACTAAAAAAATATGCCGATATAGTTAATCTCAGAGATATTACTGATTTACCACCACTTATAGAGGAAAAAATACTTGTTAAAACCCCTAAGTATGCAAAGTTGCCAGAAGCTACAGTATTTTATGATGAACACAGATGGGAGCAGCAGAATAAAATAAAAGAAATATTAGAAATAGGAAAAGAATATTCTAAAATTATTGTAGTGGCTTATTATGTTGAACAGGTAGAATTACTACGAAAGGAACTAAGTAAAGACAGAAAAACCTTTGTTATATATGGAAAGGTAAAAGACCAGGAGTTAATAGCGGAGGAAGCTAATAAATTTGAAGGAGAATGTTTTTTTATAATACAAGCGTCTTGTGGATCGGCCTTCGATGCAGATAATTTCTCATGTATGATATATGCTTCGATGAGTTATGCAGTAAGAGATTTCGTGCAGATGAATTTTAGAGTTAGGAGAATACATAATTTGCACCCTGTTATGAGGTATTATTTAGTGGCCGGCAGGTGTGATAAAGCAATTCTAGCCAATGTCGAAGCTGGAAAATCATTTGTACCATCAGAATGGAAAAAATAACGCTCCCAGACTTACCAAAACAAAACAGAAACAAAGAAGCGAAATTTGGCCTCCGCTTCCGGGAATATATTAAGTATAACAAATGTTTAGCTGGTTCTTATGAATTAAAAGACAGTAGAGGGAAATCGTCAATTTCTTTTTCAGAAGTAACCCAAGAACAGATTGACTCAGCTTTAATGTGTAATTCAGATAAAGGTCAATTAATCAGAATAATACAAGGCACAGCCGGAGCGCCAGATTATGCTTTCTTTAGGAACTCTCCTGCATATATTGTAATTAAATATCCTCATAACTTCTCCATCATCTCCATCGGCACCTTCCTCCTAGAAAAATCCCGCTCCAAACGCAAATCATTGACTGCCGACAGGGCAGAGGCCATTAGTATAAAAACTATTAAACTAAAATAAAACCACCTGAACTAATCAGATGGTTTTTGTTGTCCTCCTCCTGTCTTTGTCGTGGGAGGAATGAATATTACTTTATTTTTTGATTTCATTTTTTATAATTTGATAATTATTACTCAACATCATCACATATTTATAAATTGGCAATCCTTCTTTTTCGGCTCTCTTTTTTACAACTTTATGCCAGTCTTTTGGAATCCATATCGCTGTCATTGACTTTTCATCAATCTGTTTTGTCAATATTTCTTTTAAATCTTTATTCATAATAATTTTTTATTTCTAATTTACGACTTTTATTGTAAGGTGTTCAAGTCAGAATCTTTCGTGTAAGCGAGCTTCGGATAAACCCAACTTTCTTATCGGTTGATTCTGACCCTATCCCTTAACTGATTACAGTATAATACTTAATATAATATTTGCAACAACAAAACTGTGGACAACTTTACCCTTATTTATCAATATAAAAACCCCCAACTTTGTAAGTCAGGGGCTTATTCTATAAAACCTGTTGTCAGATTATAAGTGATTTTTCTATTCTTTTTTTCAAGAATAAGGTAATCACCAAACCAGTCTATCAATTCCCAACCATTCTCGTTGATTTATGCAACGGACTATTGTACACTATACATATTGACCCAAAAGTCATTCGGGTTAGTGCTTCTCCGTTATGTAAGCCACTATAGTTAGAAGTTCAACAAAAGGGATTTACTCTTGAGCAAAGTAAGTCCTTTTGCTTTGTCAATAAAAAAAGAGCCAAGTCCAAGTATTAAAAAATGCTCTTGCAGTGGCTCTAATTTTACTTCTTGCGAAGTGAAACATTATTTACGCTAAACCCAGTCACGAAACCAAGTAGGCGTAAAAATTGATTATTTTCTAATTCCTAACACATTTATATCTTTTTTGCTAAATCTCCTCACAGCTATCCACAATGCAATACCACCACTTATAATTCCTGCTATTGCATCACTAGCTATTTCAATACCAAATGCTTTTAAAATTCCTACAACCATCAAAACAATAGCACCAACATATTCATTGCTAAATTGATTCATTTTCTTATTTTATTAAAACTAATAATACTTATTATACCAAATTCTTAATTTGAAAATCAACTCCGACTCCCAGTTGATCTGCTACAAATTCTGCGTATAAATCAGGGCGATTCTTGTCTGAATAAGGTGCATACTTCTGAAAAAATTGTAGTAGTGTATCTGTCGGAAAGTAAACTGTTGATTTTCCTGTTGCTGCATTAGTTATTTTATTTGAAAGAGCCATAAAACCATCCTTGTAGGTGGCAAATCTAGCGAATCCAGCACTGTCTTGACCATTTGCGAGTAACATACCACTTCTCCACTTTAAGTTTCCAGGGTTATTATTACGAAAACTTCTTGATCCTTCATAAAAACCCTCGTATTTTTGTATTGCAAGACACATAAAAGCTACTTTTACTTTTTTTATTTCTTCTTTAGTAACCTGTACTGGTGCTGGTTGTACATTGGTTGTTGTAACCTCTTTATTCAAAAGACTCATCACCCAATTCCAAAACTTATGAAACATTGTAACTTGGTCTTCTATAATCAATTTTCTTATAGTATAAATTTTAGCCATAGTTATTTTAGACTTTTTGCTGTATTTCTTTATAATATTATCGTAACTGTCATATATAGACCAATAATCTTTATCTATTCCATTTAAAATTACACAATAGTGATTTTCTGCCCATTGTTGAGTATGTCCACCATTCTCATTAGGCACACTCCAAGCTGAAACAGAAGCACCAACTGGACTTCTTTTTAAGGCCTGAATTATAAGATTATTCTGTTCTTCTACTGTTTGCGAAGTTCCTATTGGATATACCCATTCATTGCCGATTGAATACATTTTTAAGAACTCCTTAGCCTTTTTAAGCATTGCTGGGGTCATAGGATTTGGTGAGTAGTATTTATCTGCACTGTCAATGTCATCTGAGAATGGAAGTTCTATCTCATCAATAAGACCAATTTTGCGTATTGTTTCTGCTACATTGTGCGGAGAATCACCATTCCTACTAGCTCCTGAAACTATACACAAGAATCTATCAGAGAAGTTTTTATTTTCTCTAAGTACAAATGAAAATAATATTTCAAGTGCATTTAGCGTGCCAAATCTTGCACATCCGAAGGTATCAAATGTTTGTCTATTTTGTAATTCAGGTAATGGTGCAAAAGGACTCCAATCACCTGATGGAAGCATCTCTTTAGTACCCAAAAATCCACCACCTAGAAAGTAGTGTTCAGGATTAAATTCATCCATAAGAAGTCCATAATTTTTTTCCATATATTTACTTTAAAATTTTTAATATTTCTTTTATATCCTTACTGGCTGTGTCTTGTGCTTCTTTTATACTTAAATATTGCGTTTCAAGTGTTGTCGCCCTATTTCCCAGTTCCACAATATCTGTCTTTGCTATCTTCATATCATCTGATTGTGAGGAAGTTGTACTTACATAAATATAGGTAACAAGCGAAATTATGATACTTACTCCTGTCGTTATATAAACTGGTATGTTTCCTTGTGATTTCATAATTAGTTGCAACTAGTTGATGTTGAATAAAGTGGTGTAATACTATTTGAAGCAAACGAAGTAATAGTAAAGTTACTACCATTCCATTGACAAAGTTTTCCTTGTTTTGTTGAACCATAAGCACTTCCTATCTGCAAGAATGAATCAATAGTTGATGAAGCATTTACTATTGTAAGAAGTGAACTTGGGGTTGAAGTTCCAATCCCCACATTCCCCCCATTAAAGATTACCTTTCCAGTCGCTGTTTCAATCGCTCGATAATCTGCGGCAGCGGTTATTGTTGGATTGATATATAAACCACGAGTAATTCCGTTTGCTGTGCCAGTTTGATTGATGGTAGGAGCCAACTTTATTACATTAAACACGCCGTTTCCGCTTGATGGATTGAATGTAAGGGAAGAAGGATGTGAAAGCAATCCGCCTTCACTCGCGGTAAATTGCATAGGATCGTTACCTAAAGTTCCCATTAAAATGTTATAACTGCCATTGCCGTATGCATATCCACCATTTAATGTGAGAGGAGATCCGCCATCTGTTTGGGCCAAACCATAAAGGTTAAGTTTTACCGCACCGGCCATCAATGTTCCATTAGTTTTTATAATCCCCGCCGCACTTCTGTATAAATTCGCAGTGGCATCAAAACTAATTCCATAAGGAGCGGTAGTTTGAGTGCCATCGCCAACAGTCAATAAAGATATTGGCGTAGTTATTCCAATTCCAACATTCCCCCCGCTTGGATTTATCAAAACATAACCTTTCGTCGCATTGGAAGTTGAATTTAAAGTAAGATTACCGCTTGCTGTGGAACTGCCGAAAAGAGTGTAACCAGCGGCGTCAATATTACTTGCCCAGGGAGTTTGTGAACCACCACCTGCAGTTGCCCAATCAAACCCTGTCGCAGAAGTTGATGAAGCTCTGAGGAATGTTCCCGCTGTTCCTGTTGCAACACTCCCTACTGTTGTTGGTGAAGTCCAATATGTTAAATATCCAGTTGTTCCGCCTGAGAGCGAACCACTTGGAGTTGTTGTTGCAATAACATTACCAACAGCATTAACTGCAAGAAATGTGTTTGAAAGATTTGTAATTGTAAGTCCTTGAGTTGTGGAGGTTCCAATAACTGAAAGGGCTGTTGTTGGTGATATCGTCCCGATTCCAACTTTTCCAGTAGAAGTTATCCTCATTTTTTCTGTTGCAGTACTTCCTGCTAGGGGACGGGTATAAAATGCAAGATATCCGCCGTAATGGTCATCAACAATATCTTCTTTCAATCCTGCTATATGTGCCCATGTAGTAGCCTCGTTTAATAAGTTATAAATTCCACCAAATGAAATCTTACCCCCCACATTTGCTGTTACAGAATTAGTGGAGTAAAGAACTATCGTGCCTTGATCAGAAGATGGAGAGGGTGTGGATACCTCAATTCCCATACCACCGGTGTGGGAACCTGAGGGAGAACCAACTGTCAATTTACTAACTGGATTCGTTGTTCCAATCCCGACATTTCCATTACTTGCAATTGTAAACAATCTTGCGTTTGATGATGAAGAAACTCCGAAAATATCTGATGTTCCTGCTGTTCCGTAAATATCTAGTTTTGCGGAAGGGGTGGTGGTGCCAATTCCTACATTACCTCCATTATAATAAACTGCTGTTCCATTTGTTGTCCATTGAGATGAGCTTGCTATTATTGCAAATGTAGAACTTGCATAAGTATGAGTTGGATAATTTATAAGATTTGAAACTGAATTTGTAATGTAATTTGAAGGATTTGAAGCTAAATAATAAGTTGAAGAAGCGTAAGTGAATGTTGGATAATTGTTTGTAAGTGTAGAAGTAGAAACATAATTTGTGGCAGCTGAAGTGGTGGATAGTTTTGTATCTAATGCGTTTTGCAGGTCAGTTTGACTTGAAAGTGTGCCAGTAATAGCACCCCAAACCGCATTCCCCCCAGAACTACTTGCAAGAGCCCAATCATAACCAAAAAGAGCAGATGTAGATGCTCTTAAAAAGAAACCATTTGTTCCTGTCGCAAGTGAAGTAAGTCCATTTGTGGAATTAAATATTGCAAGCTGATTTATAATTCCTGTTCCTGTGATTGGATTTGTGAGTATTGTTTGGAATGTAGATGAAGCATAAGTATAATTAGGATAGTTAGTTAAAGCGTTTGTTGTACTTGTAATGTAATTACTAGGATTACTTGCTAAATAAAATGTTGTTGAGGCTGTTATCGCTGTATCAGTTAATCCAAGTGATGTTCTTCCTGTTGTCGCTACTAGTCCGGTTGCTCCTCCATCCCATTGTAGTCTTTGAGTGTAAGCAGAATCCCAGTTGGCAGAGTTGTTAGTAATAGATGTTCCCCAAGCTGATCCTGTACTCAAAGGTATTCCTGATCCTGGGTATACCATTGAAGTGGTTGATGTAGAAATAACATTTCCAGCCGAATCAACTGCAAGAAGTGAACTTGCAAGATTATTTATTTTTAGGCCGTTTGTTGTGGTTGTTCCATTAACTTGAAGAAGTCCAAAGCCGTTGTTTGTTGTAGTTCCTATAAGTAATTCGCCATCACTAAGTAATCTCATTTTTTCTGAGAAAGTAATAACTCCAGCACTAAATAATAATGCAGATAGTGATCCTGCGGTTATTGTTCTTCCTTCAATACTTCCTACTGCAATAGGACTTCCATTGAATATATTAGTAAAATTTAATCGACTTCCATTTGCATCTCCATAAGTTGCTTTGTTACTTATATCAAAAATTGATGCAGTTCCACCTGTAGAAGAACCAGTTATTGTAAATAAATTTGTTGAAGAAGAATAAGTTAAACCTGCATCAGCTCCAAAAACTCCACCATTATTCCATTGAACTTGATTACTTGAACCTCCAGGTGTTCCACCTGTTCCACCTGAAACAATCCCAAGAGAAGAAGTTGATACCCATGTAGATGTAGCACCATTTGTTTGTAGAACATAACCATTAGTTGCAGTTGTTCCTACTTGTCCTGAAGTAAAAACTGAAGCAGCAAAAACTAATAATGGTGTTGCGAGTATTCCTATTAAAATTGATAATATTTTTTTCATATTTATATATTAAGATCTTACATAAGTTGCGTCAAATACTGTTCCGTCAACTGGTGTAAATAAAAGCGATACGACTTTACCGCTTACTGTATAATCTACATTCATTGCTAACATCTGTCCTTGATATCTAAATAAATGAGCTGTTCCACCTGCTGAAATATTATTTGATAAAGTAATTGATGATGTTACTGCTGTTAAATTAAATTGTTGGTGAACCCATTTTCCCATTCCGCCACCTGATTGAGTTGAACCCCCACCTCTAGCTTCTCTGAAAGCTACAATCATTTTATCAAGTTCTGTTTTAAGTCCTTTTATTTTTGATAATGGAATAAGTTCTTTTGAAGATATAACTTTTTCTACAACTTCATTAGGTTTGTCTTTTACTTCTCCTATTTGTCCGACAACTTCCACTATAATTTTATCGTAATTTATTTCAGGAGAATAACCATCTTTGCCATTTTTTCCGTCTTTTCCATCAAAATAATCAGATCCTTTACGGGGAGTGTGTCCATCAGTATAGTCAACTCCTTTTCTTGGTGTGTAACCATCCTTTCCATTTACTATTTGTGTCTTTATATAATCTTGGGCTATTTTTTCAACTTCTTTCTTTGCAGATTCAGTCCATTTAATCAAATTATCCTTAATTTTAGCCATTTCTTCATCAACAACACCACCTTTTTCAGATATTAACTTTTTAAGCATATCTTCAATAATGAAAGTTATGCTTTCTATGTCTGTTTTTCCTCTATTCTGTTTTAGTATTTCTTTTATGTTCATGTTGTTTATATTATACTATAATT
>Ga0180008_1000411_pt1 | contig 38060 bp, 39 predicted proteins | sample MM_PW_MetaG_FD_121121 | JGI IMG/M metagenome (GOLD analysis project Ga0180008, IMG submission 121121) | Groundwater microbial communities from the Aspo Hard Rock Laboratory (HRL) deep subsurface site, Sweden - MM_PW_MetaG | ecosystem: Environmental > Aquatic > Deep subsurface > Groundwater... | reverse complement strand
GCATGTATAGTCTTTTTAACATTTTCTTTCTTGCAGAAATCTTTTGTTTTTTTCTAATCTCTGTCATCGGCTCGAAATATCTTCTTGCTCTTGTCTCTGTTACGATTAGATTTCTATCACATTGCTTTTTAAACCTTCTATAAGCTTCGTCAAAAGATTCGCTATCTTTAACTTTTATACCTGGCACTAAAATCACCCACTTTCTTTTTTAAATTTTAGGGTTGCATTGTATTTAAATTTTACTTAATTCTTATTTAACAAACATTAGAATATAATATTTTTTTAAGAAAAAGGATTATTTTTGAATTTAACTCACTTAGATGATAATAACAGACCTAAAATGGTGGATGTTTCTGATAAGAACGAAACAAAAAGAGTAGCGATTGCTTCAGGTGATATTACTATGTCACAAGATGCTTATGATGCAATAATTTCGAATAATACAAAAAAAGGTCCAGTATTACAAACTGCTGTAATTGCAGCTATTATGGGTGTTAAGAAAACAAGTGAATTAATACCTATGTGCCATCCTTTATTATTAAGTGGAATAAATTGTGATATTGAAGAAAAACCACAATTACCTGGATTTAAATTAATTGTAACAGCTAAATTAAATGGTCAAACAGGTGTTGAGATGGAAGCCTTAACAGGTGTTTCTGTTGGATTATTGACAATTTATGATATGGTAAAAGCAATTGATAAATCAATGATTATTTCTAATGTGCAATTAGAAAAAAAATCTGGTGGTAAAAGTGGTGATTTTATAAGAGAGGTAATATGATAGATTTAAGTAAAGAAAAATTAGAACTAGATTATCCATGTACGTGGGAATACAAATTAGTTGCATTAACACATATTGATATTAAAATTACTGTTAAAGAAGTAATCTCAAATAGAGAACATAAGGTAAAAGAATCAAAAGTTAGTAGTAAAGGTAAATTTAAAAGTTATACTTTAGAACTTTTAGTTCATAATGAAGATGATAGAAAAGAAATTTATAAAATGTTAGGTGACCATTCTAATATTAAAATGGTTTTATGATATATTTTAGATGTTTACAAGGTCTAGCATCTTATTCGTAAGATACTAGTTCTTGTTTCATTTTTTCTTGATTTAATTTTTTACAAGCTACTTTATAGTGTTTTTTAACTTGTTCTTCATCTTCTTTTACAAGAGCTTTAATTTCTTCAACTGATTTACCTTCTTCGAAAGCGACAAATACTTTGTACTCTTTTTTTGTAAACTTTCTTTTTAATATCTCTTGTAATTGTTCATCTGATCTTAATGACCCAACCAGCTTATCAATATGTTTTAATAAAGATTTTGTAAAATCCATGTTATTCCTTTTAGTTAGTTAACCATTTTTCAATGGTATTTATATCGTTGTAAGAAGTTAAATCAAGCATAATAGGTGTAATTGATACATAATTAGCTTTTATTGCTTCAAAATCGCAATCTTTTTTTTCTGATGGCTTCCATAATAGTGGATGTAATCCAATCCAGTAATACTCTTCACCTCTTGGGTTTAAATGTCTATGCGTATCATTTCCATATTCTCTAAAGCCAGCTTTTGTAACTTTGATTCCATTACACTCATCAGCTTTAATAGGTGGAATATTAACATTTAATAACTTTCTTTCATCTAATGGAAAGTTGTTATTTATAATCTTTGTTGCAAGTTCACATATAACTTTTTTTGCAAGCTCAAAATCCCAGCCATTTTTTATATCTTCACACTTATCATTACATACTTGAGAGATAGCAATTGCAGGAATTCCATGAATCACAGCTTCCATTGCACCTGCTGCTGTTCCACTATAAGTGATATCTTCTCCCATATTTGCACCAATATTAATACCACTAATTACTAAATCAGGTTTGTATCCATCTTTAAATAAATTACTTAGAGAAATAAATATACAATCAGTTGGTGTTGCATCATCTATTTTATAGTAATCATCTTCTACACAGATCATTCGTAGAGGTTTATCTAATGTTAAAGAGTGTCCACAGGCTGATTTATTTTTTGCTGGTGCTACAACTGTTATTCTTGCAATTGGTAACAATGCTTCAATTAAAGCCTTTAATCCAATTGCATCAAAACCATCATCGTTTGTTAATAGAATATGTTTTTTCATGCTACTACATATACCCCTTCTATTTGATGGATAAGATTTTCTACATTTGAAGTAACTTTAAATCCAGTTTCAAGTTCTAAATCTGCTAATTTTGATTTGATTAGTAGTTTTAATTCACGTTTTCCTTGATTATTTGCAACTATTTCAAAAATCTTATACATCATATTTTCATCATTTGAGAAAGGAATAGCAAGGGTTAATGGTGGTTCTTGAATCTCTTTTGGTTTTGTTTTAAGTTTCTCTTTTTTAGCATCACTTAAACTTTCAATTTTCATAATGTTCATTCTTGTAAAGTTTTCATCTTTTGATATTCTTACTTTAAAAGCAATTGGTTCATTTAAATTATAATCTTCTTTTAACTCTTTTAATCTATCTTCAAAAAGCATAAGCTCAATATTTCCGTGGAAATCCATTATTGTGGCAATACCAAATTTATTGCCTTTTTTTGAAATTTTTTCAACTATATTTTCAATTTTACCAACAAAAAGTGCTTGACTTCCATCACCTAATTCATCGATTTGAGAAGAAAGTGTATAGTTTATTTTATCAATTTGCTCTTTATATTCATCAAGTGGATGACCAGATACATAAAAACCTAATGATGCTTTTTCAAACTCTAATATTTCTTTATCACTAAACTCTGGAAGATGTTCTAATTCAATATCAATTTTTGTAAGTTCATCACTATCTCCAAATAAAGAACCTGTTGCCATTTTTTTAGCAAGGGCAGCTTTTCCAACTGTTTCTACAATTTTTTCTATTTGTTCAAGTAAAGCATGACGAGAATAACCAAAACTATCAAATGCGCCTGCTTTTGTAAGTGATTCTATTACTCTTTTATTTACTTTACTACCATCAATTCTAGAAATAAAATCAGCTAAATCAGTAAATAATCCACCTTCATCTCTTGCTTTTAAAATAGATTTAATCGCAACATCTCCAGCACCTTTAATGGCACCCATTCCAAACATTACAACTTCTTCACCATCAATTTTTTTAGCAGAAAAAACTAAATCTGATTTGTTAATATCAGGTGGGAATAAATCAAGTCCTAATCTTTTTACTTCATCAACATACTTAACAACTTTGTCTGTATTGTCTTTTTCAAGTGTTAATAGTGCCGCCATAAATTCTGATGGATAATATTTCTTTAAATATGACGTATAAAATGTTACTAAGGCATAGGCTGCTGAGTGAGATTTATTAAATCCATATCCAGCAAACTTTACAATAAGATCGAATAGCTCTTCGCAGTGAGGTTTTTGATAACCTTTTTTTACTCCACCAATAGCAAATTCATCTTTTAGTCTATCCATCTCTTCTTTAATTTTTTTACCCATTGCCCGTCTAACTAAATCGGCACCTCCAAGGCTAAATCCACCAATAGTTTGTACAATTTGCATAACTTGCTCTTGATAAACAATAACTCCATAAGTTGTTTCTAGAATTGGTCTTAAAGGTGCATCAAATTCATCGTAGAAGTAGTTAATTTGAGCTCGACCATGCTTTCTATCAATAAAGTCATCAAGCATTCCTGATTCCATTGGACCTGGTCTATAAAGTGCAAGAACGGCGATAATATCCTCAAAGTTTGATGGTTTCAATCTTTTACATAAATCTTGCATACCATCAGACTCTATTTGGAATAGTCCAATTGTATTTCCAGTTTGAATAAGGTCATAAACACCTTTATCATTTACATCGGTGGTAATGAAATCTACTCTTTTTCCGTGACGTTGTTCTATTAGTTTATTTGCTTCTTCAATAACTGTTAGGGTCTTAAGACCCAAGAAGTCAAATTTAATTAAATCCACATCTTCAACGTATTTACCATTGTATTGAGTTGCTAGAGTATCAAGTCCTGAGGGTTTAAAAAGTGGTGTTTTTTTCCATAAAGGCTCATTTGAAATAACAACACCTGCTGCGTGTGTTCCTGCATTTCTATTTAATCCTTCAAGCGCTAAAGCATACTCCCAAACCCTTGCAGCTTGAGGATCTGCATCACAAAGCTCTTTTATTTTTGGTTCTTTTTCATAAGAGTTTGTAAGATTTATTCCTAATTCATCAGGAATTAATTTTGCCATTGCATCAGCTCTCGCATATGGCATATCAAGAACTCTTGCAACATCTCTAATTACCCCTTTTGCTAAAAGCTTACCAAAAGTGATAATTTGAGCAACGTTGGCACGCCCGTATTGTTGAACAACATAATCAATAATTTCTCCACGTCTTGCTTGACAAAAGTCCATATCAATATCTGGCATTGATATTCTTTCTGGATTTAGGAATCTCTCAAAAAGTAAACCATAAGGAATTGGGTCAATATCTGTAATTTTTAAAGAAAATGCAACTAAACTACCAGCTGCTGATCCCCTTCCAGGACCAACTGGAATTCCCATTTGTTTTGCAACTATAACGAAATCCCAAACAATAAGCATATATCCTGGGAATCGCATATTATTAATAATTTCAATTTCAACTTCAAGTCTATCTCTATACTCTTGATGACGCTTTGGTGGAACAATTTTTAACCTATCTTCTAGACCAACTCTACACTCGTGAATAAATAGAACTTTATCATTTTCAAGGGAATATTCAAGCTCTGGTTCTGGTAGTGTTAAATTTGAAGCTTCAGATTTTTGTCTTGTAAATTTGAAATTTGGAGGGGTAGGGTTTCCTAGTTTTATTTCTAAATTACATTTATCAGCAATCTCTTGAGTTGCTTCAATGGCTTCAGGAATATCTGCATATAATTTTGCAATTTGTTCTGGAGATTTTAAATAAAATTCATGAACACTATGTCTTAATCTATTTGGATCATCATAAAGTTTATTCATGGCAATACACATAAATGCTTCATGTGCATCGGCATCTTTTTGTTCTAAATAGTGAGTATCATTTGTTGCAACAACTTTTATTCCTGTTTCTTTTGCAATTTTTAAAATTTGGTCATCAACAAAATGTTGGTCACCAATTCCATGTCTCATAATCTCTAAATAAAAATCATCTCCAAAAATATCTTTGTATTCAAGAGCAACAGCAAGTGCTCCTTCATATCCTTTTGCACCATTTTTTACATTTCTTTCATTTTGAGTATTTAGATGCCAGTTAACTTCACCTTGTAAACAAGCAGCACTGCAAACTAAACCTTCGCTATTTTCCCTTAATAGTTGTTTATTAATTCGAGGGTAGTAGTAAAATCCATGCATATAAGCTTGTGAACTTAAGAACATAAGGTTTTTGTATCCTATATCATTTTTTGCATATAAACATAAGTGGTATCTTTGTCTTGTTGTTTTATCTCCAAGATCTTCACTATTATGAATATAAGCTTCCATTCCAATAATAGGCTTTATTCCTTCTGCTCTCATGGCATTATAAAAATCAATAGCTCCAAACATATTTCCATGATCAGTCATGGCAACGCTTGTCATTCCCATTTTTTTTATTTTTTTTGCTAAGGGTTTTATTTTATTTGCGCCATCAAGTAGTGAATATTCTGTATGTAAATGTAGATGGGTAAATTGGGGTGTTTGTGACATAGTATAAATCTTTTCTAATTTTTATTTATAGTATATCCAAAAAATGATTTTGTGCCTCTTTAAAGCCTAGATTAAAACACTCTTCAAGCTCTTTAAAACTAAATAGAGAAAAGCTTCTTATGTGCTTGCTTCCTAGGTAATAGCTAGTATTCTCGACGGAGTGTTTGTGGTTTTCATGTAGTTGTTTAAATAGAGATTTTTTGAAGTTTTTTAATGGATTTAAATTTCTTTTTTTAATTTGATTGTCTTTTGCAAATAAATCAATTGAATAAATATCATAGTTTTTATTTAAGAGTGGACGAATAGGAATATTATCAAATAATCCACCATCAATTAAACTCATTCCTTCATAAGATACGGGTTTAAATAAAGGAACTAAAGCACTTGATGCCATACATAAAGTGATTGTATCTCCAGAATTAAAATAGTGTAACTCTTTTTTTTTCAAATCATAAGCATTAACCCAAATAGGTTTTGGAATATCTTCTAATTTTTCTATTGGAAGTAACTCTTTTATAATATTGTTTGAAGAATCAATTTTTAATAAACCATTTCTAAAATAGTTAAATTTTAAAGATTGTCTTATATCTTTTGAAGAGAAAATTTTAAGTTGTTCTTTTGCACTTATTCCACTTGCATGGGAAGCACTTATTATTGCACCTATTGATGATCCACTATATGCTTTTATTTGTATATTATGCTCTTCACAAAAATCTAATACACCTAAATGAAAAGCTCCACGTGCTGCTCCTCCACCTAAGGCAAGTGCTAAATTATTTGTAGGAATTTGCATTTGTTGTGTCATTTTTCTAACCAATTAATTATTTTAAATTCACCTTCAAAAGTTTCAACAATTGCTGTGCATGATTCAACCCAATCACCACAATTTAGATATTCAATATTATCGATATATCTTATTTCAGCTTTATGAATATGTCCACAAATAATACCATCGTAACCTTTGTTTTTAGCATGATTTGATAAAACAGATTCAAAATCATTTATAAAAGATACTGATGATTTTACATTATCTTTTACATATTTAGATAATGACCAATATTTTTTTATACCAATTTTTTTTCTAAGAAAATTCAATACAACATTTAGATGTAAAAGTAAATCATAGCCATAATCACCAAGTACTGCTAACCATTTTTTCGTCATTGTAATTGAATCAAAAAAATCCCCATGGGTAATATAATATTTTTTTTGATTAATAGCTTCATACTCTAATTCATTTACAATGTTTATAGAATCACCTAAAAACAAAGGAACAAAAGGTCGTAAAAATTCATCATGGTTACCCGTGATAAAAGTAACTTTTGTTCCTTTTCTGGCTTTCTTTAGTATTTTTTGAATGACATTAGAATGATCTTGAGGCCAAATTAATTTTCTTTTAATAGCCCATCCATCAATAATATCACCCACTAAAAACATTTGTTCACACTCATTGTGTTTTAAAAAATTTAAAAGAACTTTTGCCTTTGAAAAACGAGTTCCTAAATGAATATCTGATATAAAAATGCTTTTGTATTTCATAAAAGCATTTTAAATCCTTTTGATTACAATTGAATAACAATATTTTTAATAATCAGCCATTAATAAACCATCTTTTACACTTGTATAAGTTTCTTCATCACAAAGCATATTTACAATTTCAAGGGCAAATATCATAGCTGTTGCTGGTCCTCTTGATGTTATAACATCGTTGTCAATTACAACAGCATCATTTTCATGGTAACCATCAATTTTTATTTTATTTTCAAAACTAGGATAACAAGTGAAGTTTTCATTTAATACATCAGCTTTATGTAGTGCATATGGTGCTGCACAAATTGCTGCAATTTTCTTTTTTTTTGATTTAAACTCTTTTAGTAATGATTGAACTTTTTCATTATCAGCTAGTGTAAAAGCATTTGGAAGACCACCTGGCAAAACAATCATATCAAAGTCATCACTAGAAATATCTTCAATTTTACAATCAGCTTGAATTTTAATATTATGAGCACCAATTGTTGTTAAATCTTCAACTGCTGCAATTGTAACTTCAATATTCGCACGTCTACAAACATCGATAATTGAAATTGCTTCAATCTCTTCAAATCCATTTGAGATAGGTAGTATAATTTTTGCCATAGATTTTCCTTATATTTTTTAATTGATTGTATATTATTTTAATTTAAAATAATATTCACAGTAATATAAGATATAATAATATAATTAAAGTAGTAAACAATCATTCAAGAATATCTAAGCTAACTTTAAATAAAATTTAAACAATTATGAAAAGGGGTTTTTAATGTTTAAAAGTGTTCTAATATCAAGTATTTTGGCAGCTTCACTACTATTTATTACAGGATGTGTAGGTACTGGAAATGATGCTGTTTCTCAAGAAAATGATAGAGTTCAAACAACAAAACAACATCTAGAAGTTGCTGCTGATATGCAAAAAAATGTAACTACACAAAACACACTAGAAGGAACAATTGCATCACTAGCTGCTCAAATGATGCAAAATAAAAAAATGGATACAAATAAACCTGTACTTATTACTTCTTTTGTAAGACTTGATGAATTCAAAAAAACAACTGAATTTGGAAGAGTTATTAGTGAAAGTTTAATAAATGAACTTTCAAATAGAGGTTTTAACATTATAGAATTTAGAGGTCAAATGGCTGTTTCTATAAATGATGAAGGTGAGTATTTTATTTCTAGAAAACCCCATGAACTTAAAAATAAAATCCCAAACACTTATGTTGTAGTTGGAACTTACTCAAGACAAATGGGTAAGATTATGATAAATGCTAGAGTTATTGATAATATTACAGGTAAGATTATTACAAGTGCAAGATCAACATATTCTCATGGTGTAATGAATGATTGTATTTTATTTAAAGATTGTGCACCTGCAAGAACTATTAATATCGTAAAAGAAAGATAATGGTATTTAACTTTTTAGGAACTTTGAAATTAGTTTTAATTTCAGGTTTTCTATGTGTAACTCTAAGTTCTTGTGCCTATAAAAATCCAATAAGTGGTAGTAATAATTTCCACTCATTAGTTTCAAATCTTGTTGATGATTCTGCAAATAAAATTAAAAGTAATTTACAAAGTGATGATGTTGTTTTAGTTTCTGATTTTGTGAATTTAGATAAATTAAAAAATAAATCTCAACTTGGATTTTTATTATCAAGTATGTTAAAAGACAGACTGGTGTCTTTAAATATAATTGTTCGAGAAGTTGAATTTGGTAAAGAGTTTGAGTTAGGTAAAACAGGTTTTAATTTATTAACTCGAGAAAAAGATAAAATTGTTTCAGATAAAGTTACAAAATCAAGATATGCAGTTGTTGGAACATATTCAATTACAAGTAGAAGTTTAAATGTTTTTATTAAAATGATTGATATTAATACTGGATATATTCTTTCTTCATCTTATGCTAGAACTGATATTGATGATGAGATTTTAGGACTTGAAGGTGAAACTGATGCAAGTAGGAAGAAAACTCCTCCTTCTCGACCTTTTTTAGTTTTATAAAATATCTTGAATTAAAAATTGAGGAGTTACTTCTCCTCTAAATTCATTTTTACTAAGAGATACTATCAAATTTAGATTTTGAGAAATATTTACATTTGAATCATTAAATTTTAAAGCTTCAAATATAACTCCATCACTATTTAATGTTAATTTTAAATGATTTTTATCTTTCCCAATTAAATCATACTTTACTAAAGATATATTAGATAATTTAAAAATTGGTCTATGGTTTTCTAATCCATATGGTTCAAACTTTTCAATTATAGATATAAATTCTAAATCAACGCTTGCAACATCAAGTTCACCAAGAGTTATAGGTTCGATATGTAAATCTTCTTTATACTCTTCTAGTTCATTATTTATAATAGTTTTAAACTCTTCTAGATTAGAAGCATTTAAAGACAAGCCAGCAGCATTTTTATGCCCACCATAACCTAATAATAAGTGATTTGCCTTTGTGATGATATCATATAGATTTATATTTGCATTTGCCCTTGCACTTCCTTTTGCAATACCATTATGAATTGAAAAAATAAAAGCTGGTTTTTTATGGGCATTTGATAGTTTTGACGCAACAATTCCAATTACTCCTTCATGCCAATCTTCTCCCCAAACAATTACGGCATTATCTTTTTTATCTGTTTTAGAATCTGCTTTTCTTGATATCTCTTCTTGCAGAGTTTTTCTATAATTATTTAATTCATCCAATAGCGATAGTGTTTCATTTGCAGTGTGTGCATTTTTTGATAACAAAAATGATAAAGCAACACTGGCATCATCCATTCTTCCTGCGCTATTAAGCTTTGGAGCTATAAAAAAGCCAACATCATCAGAAACAAAGGCTTCTTTTGACATTACTTCATTAAGTTTTTTAAATGCCTCTCTTGGAGATGTTTTTATTTTCTTTAAACCTTGTTTTACAAGTGTATAATTTAGTGCAGTCATGGGCATAATATCTGCAATAATTGCTACACATAATAAGTCTAAGAAACTAGACATATTTACATCTAAGTTTAACTCTTTTTTAATTGCAGCACATAAGTACCATGCAACTTGAGCTCCACATATATCTTTGAATTCAAATTTACAATCATATTGTTTAGGGTTTATAATTGCAAGGGCAATTGGTATTTTATCTCCAACTGTATGATGATCTGTGATTATTAGATCTATATTTTTTTCTTTTAATTTAACTGAGGCTTCATAAGCTGAAATTCCATTATCAACAGTAATTACTAACCCATCATCAATTAAATCAACAATTTTTGTAGATAATCCATATCCATGCTCAAATCTATTTGGAATAATATGATTTACTTTTACATTTATTGTATTAAAAAAATCTAGCATGATTGTTGTTGAAACAACACCATCAACATCATAATCACCAACAATTGTAATAGTTTCTTTTTCTAAAATCGCTTTTTTGATTCTTTTAGTAGCTATATGAATATCTTTGAAGTTGTCAGGAGAGGGAAGATCAGCAAGCTTTGAATAAGGATTATTCAAGTGCCTTGCTGATAATAATTCAAAAAGTCTATTTTTTGTTATTTTAGACATTATTTATTTTTAGTTGCTTGTCTTACAAACTCTAAAATAATAGGATTTGGTGTTTCTAAATGTGATGTAAATTCAGGATGAAATTGAACTCCAACAAACCAAGGATGGTCTTTTAATTCAACAGCCTCAATTAGTCCATCAGATTGTCCAGAAATAATCATTCCTTCTTTTTCTAATGCTTCTTTATATTTTGGATTTGCTTCATATCTATGTCTATGTCTTTCATAATAGATTTCATTGTTTCCATAAGCTTTTTGTAAATGAGTTCCTTTTAATGGTTCAAATGGATATTCACCTAATCTCATTGTTCCACCCATTGGTGATGCATGAGTTCTGATTTGTTTATTTCCGCTTTGGTCCATAAATTCATCAATTAAATAAATTAATGGATTTTTTGTATCTGCATCAAACTCAATAGAATTTGCATCTTCAATACCTAAAACATTTCTTGCAAATTCAATAATAGCTAATTGCATACCAAGACAAATTCCAAGATATGGAACTTTATTTTCTCTTGCATATTTAATAGCTGCTAATTTACCCTCAACACCTCTGTGACCAAATCCTCCTGCAACTAAAATAGCATCAGAATTTCCAATAATGTCATAAGCTCCAACATCTTCTATTCTTTCACTATCACACCAGTGAATATTTACTTTTGTATTTAAGTGTGCACCTGAGTGAATTAAAGCTTCAATTAGTGATTTATAAGACTCTTTTAAATCCAAATATTTTCCAACAAATGCAATAGTTACTTCACTTTGTGGAATTAAAATATTTTTAACTAAAGTATCCCATTTTTCCATATTTGGTTTAATTTTAATATTAAAGTGATCAGATAAAGGTGTTAAAATTCCTTCTTTAATAAATTGTAATGGAACTTGATAAATAGATTGTGCATCTCCAGCTTCTATAACTGCATTTCTATCAATATCACAAGCTAATGCTAATTTATCTTTTAAAATCTTTGGTAATTCTCTTTCTGTTCTACAAACTAACATATGTGGAGTTATACCAATTCTTCTTAACTCTTGAACTGAGTGTTGAGTTGGTTTAGTTTTAAGTTCACCTGCTGCCTTGATATAAGGCACTAAACTTAAATGGATATTCATTGTATTTGTTTTTGGAAGTTCATGTCTAATAGATCTAATTGCTTCCATAAATGGTAAACCTTCGATGTCTCCCACTGTTCCACCAAGTTCTATAATTAAAAATTCATTATCATCAGCTGCTGCATAAATTCTTTCTTTAATTTCATCAACTACGTGGGGAATAACTTGAATAGTTTTACCTAAGTATCCACCTTCTCTTTCTCTTTTAATAACACTTTGGTAAACTTGTCCTGTTGTAAAACTATTTTTCTTTGTTAAAGTTTTATCGATAAATCTTTCATAATTTCCTAAGTCAAGGTCAGTTTCAGCTCCATCTGCTGTAACAAAAACTTCACCATGCTCAAGTGGACTCATCGTTCCTGGGTCTACGTTTAAGTAAGGATCGATTTTTAACATACTTACTTTGAACCCTGATTGTTTTAAAATAGTTGCAATTGATGCAGAGGTAATCCCTTTACCAAGTGAACTAAGAACGCCACCTGTTACAAATATGAATTTTGTCATTAATAATACTCCATGAAAATAGTTAATAAATATATATATCGCGATTATAGCTAAGTGTTGTTGATAAGTAAGTTAATTGTAGGATCGAATTTTATGAGATAAGAAGGCTCTTATCTCATAATTAAACTATTTTAATTTATCCATTCGAGGATAAATAAATACAGCATCTCTATATACAACAATTTTTGTTGGATCTTCTTTTGCATAAGCTTTTAAAGTTACAGTAATTGGTGTATCTTTTGTTTTATCATTTACTAAAACTTTGTTAGTTTCTAAAATTACAACTTTTTTAGCAAGTTTTCCTGGGCTTAATGTAAATGCATCAAATCTTTTTATTGTAATATCTGGATTATTTACTACTTCTAATTCATAAGTTAATGTTTTTGATTCTGTATTTTGAAATAATAAAACATAATTATTAGCAACAACGTTATCTTCTTTTACTTTATAAAGTTGAGTAGTTTTATTAATATTTAGTAGCATATACTCTTTTTCTCCACCCATTACAAATAAAAGTCCAACAACAAGTAGTAATGCAACTGAATACATAACAGTTGATTTTCTAATCATTTTAGTTGGAATGTCGTTTTTAATGGCATTAGTACTTGACCATTGAACAAGTGATGGTTTACCTAATTTTCCCATAACTGTAGTACATGCATCTACGCACTCTAAACAGTTAATACACTCAAGTTGTAAACCTTTTCTAATATCAATATGAGTAGGACAAACTGTTACACATGATTCACAAGTAGTACATTCATTTGAAGCTTGAGGTAAATCTTTTGCTTTAAAAATGATTTTTTCGTGATGATCGTTATAAATTGTTCCTCCTCTATTTGTTGAGTAAATAGCTTGGAATGTATCATTATCATAAAGAACTGATTGAACTCTTGAATAAGGACAAATATAAATACAAAAATCTTCTTTAAGAAAAACTACATCATAAACTAAAAATGCTGCAATCGCTAAAACAAATCCTATTAAAAAAAGGTGTTCAGTAGGATCTTGTAAATATGCAAAGAAATCTTCAGGTGGTACAAAATACCATAAAAAATCAGCAGCAGCAATTAATGCTAAACAAGTCCAAATAATAATACCTAAGACTTTTTTTGTTTTATTTTCTGTTTTACTTAAATCAGGTTCTTTTTGTTTGTTTTTAATTCTTCTAAGACCTAAAAGTTTTGATTCAATTAAATCTCTATAAATTACTCTAAAAATAGTTTGAGGACATGCCCAACCACACCAAGCTCTACCACCTAGTGAAGTTGCTGCAAAAATTCCTAAAAATAAAAGCATTAATAAAAAAGGCATTAAATATAACTCTTGCATATCAAATGCAGTTCCTAATAAATGCAGCTGTTTTTTATCAAAAGATAGTAAGAATACATGATTTCCATCAATTCTAATAAATGGTAAACCTAATGCAACTATTGTTGCAATTATATAACCCACATATCTTCTAATACGATAAGGCGTCTTGTTTAAAAACTCATTGGACTTAGTCATTATAAAACCTTTTTATATATTTTTTATAATTTTATATAAAGTATCCTTATAATTTGCATAAACAATTATAAGGATAAGTTATGATTAGAATTATTCTTATCTACTATTGGTTAGTTAATTTCTTATATAAATCAATTTTTTGTTTAATATCATTAGTAATATTATCAAGAGAAGTAATATTAAAGTTACTTATTATTGGATAGTTATTTATTGTTGATTCAAAAGTTTCAATTAATTGTTTAAAGTTATTTGCTTCTATAACTGGAATATTGATTTTTGAAATTAAATCTTCATTATATTCTTTATCAACTCTTTTGAATAATACGGGATAATTCCCACAAGCTAATGATTCAAATGCTGCTTGTAAAGAGGCTGTTAAAAGATACTTTGAATTTTGTATAGTTTGCACATACTCTTCTTCATCAATAACATTTGAAAAAAGTTTTGTAAATATTTTTTCATTTCCTAAAAAGAAGTAGTGCCCCATAAGAAGATTTATTTTAGATTTATCAGAATCTTTTGCCATTTCTAAAAATAGGTTGTTATAATCATCATCTCCAAAAAAAATTGTTTTTTCAATAGATGGAGTTTCATTTTTAGTGTAAATTGAAGTATCAACAATAATTCCTTCAATTTCTTCACCAATTCCATAAAAAAGTGTGCAAAACTCTTTCATGTCTTTTCTCATTGCTTCATTTGCTTCTGGAGTATCATAAATCAAGATATCTCTTTTTTCCATAATATTCGTAAGGTTTCTAACAACATCAATATTTACATATCTTCGAACACCTAATAAATCTTTTGCAAATGCTCCTGCTCTAAAGTCACTTGTACACAAAATTGGATCAAACTCTTTTAAAGCATTTGCAATTGCTGCACATCTTTTTGTAGCTTCAAGACCAACTGTATGACCACTTTTTGCATATAAATAAACTTGCATATTAAGCCTCTTTTTGCTTAATATTTAAGTTTAAGTGAATAATATCAATAGCAGCTGGTGTAATTCCAGATATTAAACTTGCATTAAATAATGTTGGTGGTCTATGTTTTTCAAGTTTTTCAATTACTTCATTTGATAATCCAGCAAGTCCTTTGAATGAGAAGTTTTCAGGAATTGTTGTTTTTAACATTTTTTTCATTTTTTCAATTTGTTTTTGTTGCTTTTGAATATATCTATAGTATTTAGCTTCAATAATAATTTGCTCTTTTAAATAATCATCAATATGTGCAAGACTAGGAACTAATCTATCAAATTTAGGCGCATCAATAGTATTTCTTCCTATTAAATCTACAAGTAAAACTTTATCATTGATTTTATCTTCACCAATTGATTCTAATAACTCTAATGTCTCTTTTTTTGAAGTTAGCCATTCATTTGCTAAAAACTCAATAGCATCTTCTATAACTTTTCTTTTATTTTCAACTTTTGCAATAGTCTGCTCATCAATAAGACCTAATTTATGACCATATTGTGATAATCTTAAATCTGCATTTTCTTCTCTTAAAAGAAGTCTATATTCTGCACGTGATGTAAACATTCTATATGGTTCATTAGTTCCTTTTGTAACTAAATCATCAATTAAAACTCCAATATAAGCTTCATCACGTCTTAGAATAAATGGTTCTTTACCATCAATTGCAAGTGCTGCATTAATTCCAGCCATTAATCCTTGTGCTGCTGCTTCTTCATAACCTGTAGTTGCATTTATTTGCCCAGCATTATAAAGATTTTTAACTTTTTTAGTTTCTAATGTATGTTTTAATTCTGTTGGATCAACATAATCATACTCAATAGCATATCCATATCTAATGATTTTTGCATTTTCTAGTCCTGCAATTGAGTGAATCATCTCTTTTTGAACATCAATTGGAAGTGATGTAGACAAACCATTTATATAGTATTCTGTACACATAGCTGTTTGTGGTTCCAAAAATAGTTGATGTCTATCACGTTCAGCAAATCTATTTACTTTATCTTCAATACTAGGACAATATCTTGGCCCCAATCCTTCAATTTGCCCTGTAAAAAGTGGTGCTCTATAGAAGTTTGAAGATATCTTTTCATGTGTATTTAAATTTGTATATGTGATATAACAAGGATATTGTGTTGGAGCAAATTTTGATTTATCTGTTCTAAATGAAAATGGACTTGGTTTTATATCTCCACCATGCATATCCATACAAGAAAAATCAATTGAATTTGAATCAATTCTAGCAGGTGTTCCTGTTTTTAATCTTCCAACATTTAATCCTAATTCTTTTAGTTGAACTGAAAGGGTACTTGATGGTAATTCCCATGCACGTCCTGCATCATATCTATTTTCACCAATGTGAATTAGTCCTCTCATAAAAGTACCAGTTGTAATGATAACTTTATGTGATGTGAACTCTTCGCCTAGTTTTGTCTTAACACCATAAACTTCATTTTCATTTTTTACTAAAAGAGATGCAACTTCATCTTGATAAACTTCTAAATTAGGAGTGTTATGACAAACTTTTCTCATATACTCTCTATATTTATCCATATCAATTTGAGCTCGGCTTCCTTGAACTGCTGCACCTTTACTAGCATTTAATATTCTAAATTGAATACCTGTTGCATCAGTACAAAGTCCCATTTCTCCACCGATTGCATCTAGTTCTCGAACTAAGTGACCTTTAGCAAGTCCACCAACTGCTGGGTTACAGCTTGCTGCTCCTATTTGTTCTACTAACATAGTAATTAATAGGGTTTTTTTACCCATTCTAGCACTTGCTAGTGATGCTTCAATACCTGAATGCCCACCACCAACAACGATTACGTCATAATCCATATTATTCCTTATATATATATTTTTTTTCGTGATTTTATATTTGGGAAATTTCTTAGATAAATGTTTTCTTCCACTTATCTAAGAAATTTATTAAAAGTAGTTAAAATTAGCTTCTTAACAATTTTTAGATATTATACCTAAAATTTATCAAAAGGTTTTTTAAGTGTTTACAGGACTTATAAGAGAAATGGCAAAAGTTGTTAGTTTTAAAAACAATTTTTTAACATTAAAAGCAAAATATAATCCAAAGATTGGAGACTCTATTGCAATAAATGGAGCTTGTTTAACGGTTGTAAAAACTACAAGCGGTACTTTTACAGTTGAACTTTCTCCTGAATCTCAAAAAATCTTAGCAATGGAAAACTACAAAAATGAAGTTCATATGGAACCTGCTATGATGATGGGGGATAGATTTGAAGGACATATTGTTCAAGGGCATGTGGATTGCTTAGGAACTGTTAAATCAATTAAACAAAATGGAAATTCTACAGATTTTTATATTTCTTTACCAAGTGAATATGCAAAGTTTATTATTCCAAAGGGAAGCGTTACAATTGATGGTGTTTCATTAACTGTAAATGAAGTAATGGATGATTCTTTTAGATTAACAATTATTCCTCATACTGTTAAAAATACACTATTTAAAAACTATAAAACAGGAACAAAAGTAAATCTTGAAACAGATATGTTTGCTAGATATATTTATAATATGTTTAAACCAAACAGCAAAAAAGACAGTGGATTATCCTGGAATGATGTTGATAAGATAATGGCTAATTATTAAAATTAGCTATTTCTTTTCTGTAGTTTTTTTAGAATCTTTTTCTTCTTTAACTTCTACTTGTTTTGGTACTTGAACATTATTTTTATATGTATAAAAATATTTTTTCTTTAGTACATTTACATAAGGTTTTACAGTTGCAATTTTCATATCAGGTAAATTTGTAATTTCTATAATTCTTCCAACTTTTAGCCCTTCAAAAAATATATTATCCATTCCTGAAGTTATAACTTCGTCACCTTTGTTTATTTCAGCCCAAATAGGAATATATTTGATTAATAACTCATCTTGTGTTTTAGAGGCTGTTATAATTCCTGGAACTTTATTTTCACCAATAAAAACAGCATATGAAGACTCTTTATTTCCATTTAATAAACCAACAGATCTTCCATCTTTATTTACTACAATTCCTGCTGCATAATTTTCTGTAATAAGGCCTAGAATATCTTCATCTTCAGGTTTTTTATCTAACCAAACTTTTGTAAAATCATTAAAGTTTATATATGATAAAACTTTTACTAGTTCTATTTTAGGTTTTAATTGTGTTAATTCAACATGAACTAAAAATTCTTTCATTGCATCCAGTTGTTTTTGTGTTGTAGTGTAAAGGATTTTGTACTCTTTTAATTCATTGTTTTCAATAGTTAATTTTTCAATAGTTGTTGCTTGATTAAAATGTTTTTCAACACTAGAAGAAATATTTATAAATTTATTAATATAAGTTATTTTGAAATCATTGAAAAAAGTGAATTTTTTTACAAGTAGTTCATCTACCTCAAAGAGGTAAGATAAACTAGCTATTATAAATAGTAGTACAAAAAGGAATTTACGCATTAGTTATAAGTTTAAGTAACTCTGGTTCGTCAAGAACTTGACTTGTTCCATAAGCTACAGATAATAAAGGCTCATCTGCAATTCTTACTGGAAGTTTTATAATATCAGATAAATAAGTATCCAATCCTCTAATTAGTGCTCCACCACCTGTGATAATAACGCCATTATCAACAATATCACTTGCTAAATCTGGAGGCATATTTTCTAATACGCTTTTAATTGCAGAAACAATCTCTTTTAGAGGTTCTTTAATTGCAATTCTAACACCTTCGCTTCCTAATTCAATAGTTGAAAGTAAACCTGTGTTATCTCTTCCTTTTACTTTCATTTTTAATTCAGTATCAAGTTTGATTGCAGTTCCAATTTCAATTTTGATGTTTTCAGCTGTTCTTTCACCAATAAATAAATTGAAGTTTTGTCTAACGTGTTCAATAATAGATTTATCAAACTTATCACCAGCAACTTTTATTGATTTACATAAAACTAGTCCACCTAAAGATGTAACACCAATTTCAGTTGTTCCACCACCAATATCAACAATTACATAACCAGATGGATCAGATACAGGAATTCCAGCACCAATAGCTGCTGCCATTGGTTCTTCAACTAAAAATACTTCTCTAGCACCTGCACTCATTGCTGATTCTTCAACTGCTTTTTTCTCAACTTGAGTAATACCATAAGGGATACAAATAATAATTCTTGGACGGATAAATGATTTTCTAGAGTGTGCTTTTTCAATAAAATATCTAATCATTCTCTCAGTCATTTCAAAATCAGCAATAACACCATCTTGCATAGGACGAACAGCTTGAATATTTAAAGGAGTTTTTCCTATCATTTGCTTAGCTTCTTGACCAACAGCTAAAATTCTATCTTTACCATGTCTATCACTTTGAACAGCAACAACTGAAGGCTCATTTATAATAATACCTTTTCCTCTTACTGAAACTATAGTATTTGCAGTTCCCAAGTCAATTGCCATATCATTTGAAAAGAGACCTATTAATTTATCTAAAAACACTTTTATATCCTTTTTATGCTACTTTTGGTTCTTCAGTTTTAAGAACAACTTCTTTAGTGATTGTCACTGTTTTATTTTTGTATTTTGGAAGATCAAACATTATATCTAACATAATATCTTCAATGATAGATCTTAATCCTCTAGCTCCTGTTTTTCTAACAATAGCTAATCTTGCTAACTCTTTTAAAGCATCTTTTTCAAATTCTAATTTAACATCATCCATTTCAAAAAGTTTGATGTATTGTTTTATTAAAGCATTTTTTGGTTCAGTTAAAATATGAACCATATCATCTTCAGTGATTTCATTTAAAGTAGCAATCATATGAAGTCTTCCGATTAATTCTGGAATTAAACCATATTTTACTAAATCATCAGCTTCTACTTTTGATAAAACTTTATCGTGGTCATTTTTACCTTTTTTATCTTGATTAAATCCAAGTACATTTGCACCTTCTTTTTTCTTGATAATATCTTCTAAACCATCAAAAGCTCCACCACAAATAAATAAAATATTTGTAGTATCAACTTGAAGTGCATCTTGACCTGGATGTTTTCTTCCACCTTTTGGAGGAACATTTACAACAGCACCTTCAACGATTTTTAAAAGTGCTTGTTGTACACCTTCTCCTGAAACATCTCTAGTGATTGATCTATTTTCACTCATACGTGCTACTTTATCAACTTCATCAATAAAAATAATTCCGCGTTCTGCTTTTTTGATATCACCATCAGCTGCTTGAACAAGTCTTGTTACTACGTTTTCAACGTCATCACCTACATATCCAGCTTCTGTTAAAGATGTAGCATCTGCAATTGCTAGAGGAACATCAAGATATTTAGAAATAGTTTGAGCTAAAAGAGTTTTTCCTGAACCCGTTGGTCCAATTAGTAAAACATTTGATTTATTTAATTCTGTATCATCATCTATTTCATTATGTCTAAAAATTCTCTTATAGTGATTGTAAACAGCAACAGAAAGAACTTTTTTTGCTCTATCTTGTCCTATTACATATTCATCTAATATTTTTTTTAATTCAGCAGGAGTTTTGATTTTAATTTCTGTTGGCTCAATTGAAGCTACTTTAGATGGATCTTCTACAACAGGAAGATTCCCTGTCATAATCTCACTTGCAGCAATTACACAAGATTTACAAATACAAGCATTGTCTCCTGCTATTACTGGATTATCTTTACTATCGGTTGCACCGCAAAAATCACATATAATCTTACTCATTTTCTACCTATCTTACTTTCTGTTAAAAGGAATGCCTCTTTTTGTATTTAATACAAAACTAGCTAATTCTTTTACATATTTATTTTCATTTGTTTCAAACAGTTCACGTGCTACTTCTTGTAAAGGTTTACCTAATTCAAAAAGTTCTTTGTATGCATGTTTAATTGCATCTATATCTTCTCTATTATCAAATCTTCTTCTTAATCCTGTTAAGTTAAGACCTCTTAAAACTGCTTTATTCCCTTCTGCTAAACAAAAAGGAGGAATATCTTGAGCAACAGCTGATGCACCACCAACCATTACTTGAGTTCCTAGTTTACAAAATTGATGAACAGGAGTTAATCCACCAACAACTACATAATCATCACACTCTACATGACCTGCAAGTGTTGCTCCATTTGCAAAAATACAATGGTCACCAATAATAACATCATGAGCTACGTGTGTGTATCCCATAAATAGATTATTGTTTCCAATTTTTGTAACAGAACCACCACCGATTGTTCCTGGATTAAATAGTGTGTATTCTCTAATTTTATTGTTATCACCAATAATTAGTTCTACATCTTCACCATTAAATTTTAAATCTTGAGGAATTGTACCAATTGATGCATGTGAAAAAATATGATTGTTTTTTCCAATTGTAGTTTTCCCTTCAATTAGTGTATGTGAATCAATAATAGTTCCATCACCAATTTTTACATCTTTACCAATAATTGTAAATGCACCAACAGTGATATTATCACCTAGTTGTGCACCATCTTCAATTATTGCTGTTTTATGAATATTGTTCATTTATTTGCCTTGTTATTTGTCAACTATCATAGCTTTTAATTCTGCTTCTGCTGTTAATTTTCCATCAACATAAGCTTTCCCAATTAGAGTCATTAATGAACTTTTCATTCTTACAACTTCTAATTCGTAATCTAATCTATCTCCTGGACGTACAGGGTTTCTAAATTTAGCTTTATCAATACTCATGAAATAAATTACTTTATTTTTCATTTCTTCATCTGTTAAGTCTGAACTTTTAAGAGCTAGAACACCACCACATTGAGCCATACCTTCTAAAATAAGTACACCTGGATAAATTGGATGACCTGGGAAATGTCCTTGGAACGCTGGTTCTGAAATAGAGATATTTTTAAAACCTTTAATTGATTTTTTTAATTCCATATCTGTAATTCTATCCACAAGTAACATTGGGTATCTGTGAGGAATAATTTCTTGAATTTGCATAATATCTAACATATAATATCCTGATTTTTTTATTGAATGGCAATTATTATATCTAAAAAAAAATTAGTTTTGAATTATCTTCGCTACATTTTGTGAACTTCCATTTTTTAGATAATCTCTTAATAATCTTGAATTTTCAAAAAATAATTTTTTATCCATATTCAGGTAATCATTTAGTAAATTATCCAAGGTAACTGTTTCTTGTATAAATTCACTATGTAAAGCAGTTTTTCCCATTTTTTCAAAAAATATATTTGCTAATCCCACATAATTTAATTTTACAAACATTCTTCCAATGAAATAATCAAACTTTTTAGCAATATATGAAAGTGTAAAAGGAATTCCAATTAATGCTGCTTCTAAAGTTGCAGTTCCTGAACAAATAAATGCATATTCACACTCTTTGAGTGTTTTATGAGTGTTTTTTGAGATTGTAAAATCTGAAATATCACCGTAGATTTTTTTAATATACTCATCATCAAATTTTGCAGGAATTATTAAAATATACTCTTTATTAGGGATTTTTTTAATCAATTCTTTGAAAATTGGCATAAGATTTGTAATTTCTGTTTTTCTGCTTCCTGGCATAAATGCAATTTTATTAGTATTTGATATCTCTTCTTTAAAATCGTGTATTTCATCTAAAAGTGGATGTCCTACATAAGTGATTTTATTTTTATCACTGTACATTTCACCTTCAAAAGGAATAATTGAGCAAAGTTTAGAACAATACTTTTCCAATTTTGCAACTCTTCCTTTTTTCCAAGCCCAAGCTTGAGGCAAGATATAATAAATAATTTCTTTATTTGGATAAGTTTCTTTTAGTTTTTTTGCAAGAGGAAGATTAAATCCTGAGCTATCCATTAGTAAAACTTTATCACAAGAAGATGCAAGCTTTACTAATTCATCCCTTAATTTAAAAAAGAATCTTAGTTTTTTTAAAGCATCAACAATTCCCATAATTGCTAATGCAGTTAAATCATAAAGAGGATTTCCAAGCTCCTTATCAAATACTCCATAGAGTTTAACATCATCATTTAAATATTTTTTTAACTCTTTTAAATGAACATTCGATGAAGCCTCCATGGCACAAACTAAAAGTTTCATATAATCTCTTCTTTTATATCTTCGTAAGTCTCAGCATTTATTTCAATTTCATACTTCTCATCTTTGATTTCATCAAGAACGACTATTGCACTTAAATCATAAGCACTTTTTAAAATAGTATTTCTAATCTCTAATTCTTTTTTAAATTCTAGTGGATTGTACATAAGCTCTTTTACATTTTTATATGAAGTATCTGCAAACAAATTAAAAGTTGTAATATCAATAATTTTTACTTCATCTCTATTTAGATAATTAATTCCATCTTTTTCGTACTCAATTCTTCCGTTTGTTTTATTTCTGTTTATTGTTGAATAACATAAAATATACGAAGGAACAATTTGTTTTGCAAGAATTACTTTTGCACTCATAAGTCTATAATTTAAAAATCTTTGTTTAATGATTTTATAGTTTGCACCTTGCTCTTCTAATTGATTTCTTCTTTTATAAAGCTCAAGTCGCTCTTCAATAGACTCAGGTAAAATTTGGTTTGAAATAGGGTTAAACATCTCATCCATAATCTTATCTTGAGCCTCTCTTTGAGCACTAAGACCAAATAAACAACCACAATAGTTTTGTCTATAAAGCGAATTTTCTTTTACTTTTTTACCTTGAATTTCAGCTCCATTTCCAGCTTTATAGTCTCTATATATAAACTCTAACCCTGTTAATGAAGATAAATTATTACCAATCTTTTCAAGTTTTTCTTGTGATTTTTTTGGAGAAATCAAAAGAGTTGTAGTAAATTTATCATGACCTAACTCTTGTGCTTTTTGAACTGTTGTATCGAGTCTATCATCATAACAAACTGTACATCTATCACCTTTTTCAGGTAAATGCTCCATACCTTTAACTTTTTTCAACCACTCTTCTAGGTTGTAAGCACCTTCAATCAAAGGAATACCCAATTTCTTACATGAGTATTCAACGTCTAAATATCTTAATCTATATTCACTATATGGGTGAATGTTAGGGTCATAAAAATAACCTACTAACTCTTCACTTGGAAATTCTTCTTGTATTCTTTCTAAAAAATAGTGACTATCAACTGCGCAACAAATATGAACTAACAAAAAAAGCCTTTAATTATATAATTTGATATAATTATAGTAAAAGTTTTCAAAACAAAGGATTAGTCATCAAAAATTTATTCATTTTAATAGTTTTTACATTTTTATTTGTAGGATGTGCAACAAAACAGATAGCACCGCAAAATTCATCAAGTGCAACAATTTTAATTAAAACACCCCAAATGAAGTTTTATGATAAAGGGTTTATTTACAAATTCAAAGATTACACACAAGTTCAGATTTTCACAGCAGGAACTGCTATTTTAGATATGAAAATTTATGAAGATAAAGTTTGTAGAAGTACTTTTAAATGTCAAGATTTAAAAACATTTAATAAAGAAAATCTATCTTCAACATATCCTGATAATTTTTTAAAAGAGTTGTTTGAAAGAAATGAAAAAGAGATAATACATAGAGATAAAGAGAATGAGATTTTAATAAAAATTAAAAGAGACTAGTAAAACACTGGTCTCTTTTGGGAAGTTACAGCTTCTTAAGTTTTTTATAACCAGCTTTGATTAGTTTTAATAGAGGTTTTCTATATGAACTAAATACATATTTTTTGATTTCATATGCAATTCTTCCTTGCACATGTAATAGTCCATATAAGTTTCCAGCTGCATATTTCCCACCAAGAGCAATTAAAATACCTTCTAGTTTTGGATCACATGCTGTCATTTTTTTGTTTTTTATCATACTTAAAATATTTTTACCAGCGCTAGTACCACTAATTCGGGCAACTGTAACATTTGGAGGCATTATTTCGCCTTTTTTGTTTTTGATTTCAGCGATATCTCCAATAGCAAAAATATTTGGATATTTATTTGTTTGAAGATATTCATTTACTAAAATTTGACCTCTGCCATTTTTATCAACATCTAATTGTGAAGTAATAGGTGAAGCTTCAATACCTCCTGTGAAGATAATGAATGAATGGTAGATTTTTGTTCCATTTGATAACTCTAAATGATCTTCATTACATTTTTGTAGTTTTGTATTTGTAATTACATTAATACCTAAAGATTTCAATCTTTCATGTGACATACTTATAAGTTGAGGAGTAAGTCCTGGTAGAATTGTATCTGAACTACTAACAAGTGAGATTTTTAGATTATCACAAGAGAAATTTCCTCTTTTGAAGAACATTTTTGAATTGTATGCCATTTCAGCAGCAATTTCAACTCCTGATAAACCAGCTCCAACTACAACTATATGTGTATCGTCACACTGCTTTGCTTCAAATTGAATTTTTTTGAAAAGTTGATTTTCAAAACTTTGTTTAAAAAACATTGCCCAATGAAGCTTTTTTATATCATGAGCATGATTAAGTCCTGGAATTTGTGGAGGGAAAAAAGTTCTTGTTCCTGCTGCCATTACTAAATAATCAAACTCTACAATTTCTTGCTCTTCTGTATATATTTTTTTTGTTTCTTTATCTATCTTTCTAACTTTAAGATTTTTATACTCTAAATATGGATGATTTAATCCCATACATAATGTAGTTAAATCAATAGTAACATCTGCAATATTTGATTTATTTGCAATTAAATCATAAACTTCCGGCTGTAAATTATGAAAAGTATGCTTATCTATTAGGGTGATTTTAATGTTTCTGTTTTTAACTAATTCTTGTAATGCATATATTCCTGCATACCCACCACCAATAATTACAACTTTTTCCATATTACTTAATCCTTTGATAATGAACAATTTTTTTATTTAATTTATTTTTATAAAGTGAATTCTTAATTTAATTATTTGAAGAAAAAAATCGTTAAACTAAATTTAATTAAAATAATACTAAAAATTTATAGCCCAAATGTAGCAAATTTAAAACTCACACATTATTGTATAGTATGATTTTGATATTAAAATAAAAAGCTTATGATGTTAAAGCCTTAATATTAAAAATGTATATAAATGACACTTTATTGTCACTTTTAAAATTAAAAACAGACTATTTTTGTAGAATGGTAATAATTAAAATAATAGGAATATATAATGAAATATGTTGGAGCTCATGTAAGTGCAAGTGGTGGAGTTTATAATGCGCCAATAAATGCAATGGCTATTGGTGCAAAGGCTTTTGCTTTATTTGTAAAAAATCAAAGACAATGGACAGCAAAAGATTTAGATGTTAAAACAATAGACAAATGGTTTAAAGAATTAGAAAAATCAGGAATTCAAACAAAACATATCTTACCTCACGATTCTTATTTGATAAATTTAGGACATCCGGAACTTGAAGCTAGAGAAAAATCTCTTAATGGATTTATTCACGAAATTCAAAGATGTGAAATACTTAAACTTGATAGATTAAATTTTCATCCAGGTAGCCACCTTAGAAAAATAAGTGAAGATGAGTGTTTAGATAATATTGCAGTTTCTATGAATAAAGCACTTGATCTTACAAGTGGTGTAAAGCTAGTTATTGAAAATACAGCTGGTCAAGGAAGTAATCTTGGATATAAATTTGAACATTTAGCTTATATTATTGATAAAATTGAAGATAAAAGCAGAGTTGGTGTTTGTATTGATACTTGTCATATGTTCACAGCTGGTTATGATATACGAACACGTGAAGCTTATGATAATACGTGGAATGAGTTTGACCAAATTGTAGGTCGTCAATATCTTATGGGAATGCATATAAATGACTCGAAGCCAGAGCTAGGAAGCAGGGTTGATAGACACGATTCTTTGGGAGTTGGAAAAATTGGTTGGGATGCTTTTAAATTTATAATGAATGATGATAGAATGGATGATATTCCACTTGTATTAGAAACTATAAATGAAGAGATTTGGGCGCAAGAGATTCAAGCACTTTATGATTTAGTTGAAAAATAATTATCTTCTTTTTAGCTTTTGATACTGTAATATAAAAGTAAACTTTACTTTTATATTATAGATTTTGAGTAATTAATGGAATCTTCTAAATTATCAAATTTTTTTAAATTATTATCATCAAACTCAAAATTTGCTTTTATTAGTTTTTTTATAATTCTCTTATTTAATCCAGAAAAAATCAGTTTTTTATTTTTGCTTTCAAAAGTATTAACTATTGATTTAAGTGCTACCATTGCCGTCATATCTATCATACTTACATTTTGCATATTTAAAATCACTACACTTGTATTCTCTTTAGTATTTAAAAGGGTTTTTAATGCATTTTGGGCAGCTCCAAAAAACATTGGGCCATTAATATCGTAAATAGAAATATCCTCAGGAATATCTGGATGAATTGAAAGTTTTGTATTTACAAGTTCAATTGAGTATAAATCAATAGTTCTTTTAATAAATAAGATTGAAGCTAGTCCAATTCCAACAGCCACAGCAATTTGCATATCTAATAATACAGTTAAAATAAAACAAGTTAAAAGTACATATATATCGTTTTTAGGAGCGATTTTTAGTATATTTATAAAGTGTTTAACTTCAGACATATTCCAAGCAACAATAAAAAGTAAAGCAGAAAGTGAAGCCATTGGTAAATATGATAAATAGGGTGCTAAAAACATTATTGATACTAAAATAAATAAAGAGTGAATAATTGAAGAAACTATTGATGTGGCACCTGATTTTATATTTACAACAGTTCTAGCAATCGCAGCAGTTGCAGGAATTCCTCCAAAAAATGGAACAATAATATTTGTAATTCCTTGTCCTATTAACTCTTTATTTGGATCTGTTTTATTTCCCGTCATCCCATCACTAATAACTGCACATAAAAGTGATTCTAATGCTCCCAGAATTGCAATTGCAATACTATGGGGAAGAAGTTTATACAATAAATCTAAGTTAATCTCTTGGGTATTAAGATATTTCCATGGTAACTCAAATTGTAAAGGAATTGGAGGAATTCCGTTTCCTTGTAATTCACCTATTTGATATTGAAAAGTTGAAGCAATTGTTGCTATTTCTACATGTGGAATATAGATATTTATAAACGCTACAATTATTGTGCTAAAACTAAGAGCTATTAATGCAGCTGGAATTTTACTTTTTGTTTTTTGCCATAAGATTAGTAAAAATAAAGTAAATAAACCAACTGCAAATTCTTGAGTTTTAAAAGTATGAAAAGAGCTAAAAATCAAATAAATCTTTTCTAAATAGTGACCATTGAAATTTTCAATTGTTAAACCAAAGAAATCTTTTATTTGAAAAGTAGCAATCACAACGGCAATTCCAGAGGTAAATCCAACGGTTACTGGATATGGAATCAATTCTATTAACGTTCCTAGTTTTAAAACACCAATTAGTATTAAAATGATTCCTGATAATAAACCACAAATCAACAATCCAGAAACTCCAAATTCCTGAACAATTGGGATTAAAATCACAACAAAAGCAGCAGTTGGACCTGAAATATTTATTTTACTACTTCCAAATAGTGCTGCTATTATTCCTGCAATTATTGCAGTGTAAAGTCCCAGTTGTGGTGGAACTCCTGTTGCAATTGCAAGAGCCATTGATAAAGGAAGAGCTACAATACCTACTGTTAGACCAGCTAGAATATTATTTTTCATTTTTTTCTCATTTTGGATTTTCTTGTGGTATTAACTTTATATTTTGAGTTTTTGAGTTGTTTGATCATTGATGATGAGATTTTATACATAGTAATAATATTTTCTTTTAAAAGAGTATTTCTCTCATTGTTTCTTGCAGACTCATAATAAGACAATAGTTTTAAATAATCAAAATCTTTTAAAAAAGTGTAGTAAGTAGTTGATTTATTTTCTTCTAAAATCCATTCACTAAGTAGTGATAAAACTATTTGTTCAGGAATCCAAACATCACCTTCTACTAATTTAGTTTCGATTTGTTTTACAATTGTATTGTAATAAAAAACTAAAGCTTGATTATTTGGAAAAATTTTATTATTTTTATGTTTTATTTGTTCATAAGATACAAAAGCTTTTAGTTCATAAGCATTTATTGTTTTGTTTGTAAGTGCAGAGTTTAGTTTGTAAATATTCTCTTCGATTTCTTTATTATATTGTTCATATCCTAAATCAATTTTATAGGTTTCATTTTTTACATTTTCTAAAAGTTCTTGAATTACAGTTTTGATATAAATAAGTAAAGCGTCAGTTTTAACATCTCGTAGGAGTTTTATTTTTATTTGTGGATTTAAATTCATGTGAATCCTAGGTTTCAATATGAGATGTATTCTAAATCAAATATACTTAATATTGAATTAAGTTCAATTTATTATTTAGAATTCATTTTTACTTTTAATGTAAATTAAAATATAATCTCATAAAAATTTGGATTCCAATGAAAAATAAAATAAATGATGAGTTAAATAAAGTAAAAAAAGATTTATATTTAAAAGCAGCAGCGCAATATTTTGATAAAAGTGGTTTCAAAAATTTTAAAATTTCCCAATTAGCAATTGAGTTAGAAACATCTGTTGGAACTATTTATAATCTTTTTGTCTCTAAAGAAAACCTATATTTAGAGTATCTTATTTTAAAACTTCAAAACTTTTTGGATACTTTAAAACAAAAAGAAACCCAAAATCCAAAAGAAAATCTAGAATTATACCTTTCACGTAAATATGAGATATTTATACAAATTGATAATAACACAGATGATACTATTACAAATGATCCATATTTTTTTCATAAGTTAGATATTTCAAATCATCCAATTGTAGATGAAATATATGAATATTTAATAAGGCAGTTTAAGCTTTTGTATCCAAATAAAGATTTGAATTATAAACATATATCAACACTATTTAAAAAATTATCAGATGGATTTATAGAGAGTTATTTAATAGAAAAATATGATACGAAAAATATAGTAAGTGATACAATAGAACTTTTTCTCTATGGATTAGAAAAAAAGTTCTAAGTTTTTAAATTAGGGTGAATTAAATTTTATAAACTTTAAAAGTTAAATCTTCTTTATTCTCTTTAATTTTAGCTTCCCAATAATCAACTTTCTTTTGATCTTTAGGTTGTGAGAATAGTCCTTGTTTATTTATATTAACTAGCATTTTTTGAGCAGTAATGACACCTTTTTGTGCTGCAAATTCAACTAGTTCTACACCTTTTTGATGATCAACTTTTGTATTTATACCTTGTAGATAAAATCTTGCAAGTTGATATGCTGCATTTGGATCAACATGGCTTGATTCTTCAAGTAATTCAAATGATTTATCTATGTTTTTCTCAACTCCATCACCTTTATAATATAAAAATGCTAATGCTAAATTTGAATAAAGATTATCATTTTCTTTTGAAAGATTAAGATATTTTATAGCATCTTTGTACTCTTTTCTATCAGCATGGTATGTACCCATTCTAAGTTGTGCATAAGAGTTGTTAGTTTTTAATAGTTTTTTGTAACAAGTTAGTTTTGAATCTAAACTCTCTATTTTTTGACAAAGATTAGCTTCTTCAAGACTTGCTAAATTTTTATCTTCAAACTGAAGAAATGATGGCATCGAAAATGATGGCATTTTTAAAGAACATCCAGCAAAAATAAAAGTTGCCAGAACTAAAGGGATTGTTTTTTTTAACATTTAATTTCCATATATTTTTTTTATAAAGTTACTTGATTTATCTTCATATAATTCATTCCAATAAACACTTTTTTCTAAATCAGTGTCTGTTATATCAGCGTTACTATACATTCTAGATAATTCATATTGTGCTTCTTTTACGTTATTCTCAGCTGCATAATTAAGAAGTTTTAAGGCTTTTTTATTATCTTCTTTTGCTAAGTAGTGAAAAGATAGTTTATAAGCTGCAATTGGGTCCACATCTTTTACTTCATCAAGTAGTTTAATAACAGTTTCTTCACTTCTTTGTACACCTAAGCCATTATTATATAATTCGGCTAACAAAGAATTAACATAGAAATTTCCTCGTTGTTTAGCTACTAAATATCTTTGGAAAGCCTCTTCATAATTTCCATTTAATTGAGCATTTAATCCAAGTCTTAATTGAGCAAAAGTATTTTTATATGATATTAAATCATAACAGTCCATTTCAAACTTTTTATTTGGATTTTTACACCCATCTGCTATTGCTAATTCATTTGGTAAAACTTTTAATGCTTCACTGTGATCTGCACAAGCACTTAATAAAAATATACTAAGAGTTGCAGTTATAAAAGAAGAAGTAACAAGTTTAAACATTGGAATCCTTTTTAATTTACTTTAAAATTTACTTATTCTAGCAAGTTTTTTATTCATAAGTAGTTAAGACTTATTCAAGTATTATATTATTTTTAATGGGAGTTAAGATGATTTTTATAGGACTATTTTTATTTATTGCATTTATTGTAATTGCATTAAATCTTTATAATCAATCTAATTTGAGTAAGATTGAAGAGTATCTTCAAAAAAACAATTGCCAAAATATAATATATTCAAAAGGTTCCTATAAAGCCTTATGTGAAGATTATTTTATAGTTGTAGAAAATAGTTTTACTGTTGATATTGATAAAAACTCAAAGCTTATAAATTATACAGATATCAAAAATTTAGAAGTGAATAAGTTAGATATTCTTGTTAATGGTAATTATAAAATCAAATTTAAAACCGAAAAGAATTTAGATTTATTTTTTAATAATTTAGAAAAAAAATTAAGTAAATAGGATTATAAAAGAAGAATGAAAGAAGTTATTAATTTTATAAAAGCACAAAATGTAGAATCAACGAATTTTTTTGCACAGTTAAAATGTTCAGCAGAAGAAGCAAAAATCTTACAATATCTTTCAAAAGAGTATGTAAATGGTAGAGATACTCTAGGAGTAATTGACGTTTTAGGTGCGTTCTACGATTTAAAAAACTATAAGCATTTAGAAAAACTCGATTTAATCAAATCACTTTTAGAGTTTGGATGGCTTGTTCAAGTATCATTTGACCAGGTAAAACTTAGTGAAGTATCAAAACTTGAGCTTATAAATTCAAGTGTTTCACTTTCAAGTGCTTATTTAAAAATGCTTGAAAATGGTAGCAATGATTTTGTTTTACCTGAAATCAAAAATTATTCTGACCACTTAGAATATCTTCAAGATCAATTTTTTAGAATAGATCTAGCACAGCAATTAAATGTAGTAAGAAAAAACTTTGATGTAAATAGTCCTAGTTCAAATAGATTAAAATCAAAACTAATTTTATTGGAAAATAGAATTAAAGAAAGAATAAAAGTTACAAGTAATTCTATTATGCTTGAAGATTTTTTCAAAGACAATGATCTAAATGAACAAGAACAAACACTTTTCTTAGCTCTTTTAAAAGAGGAGTATTCAGGTGGTGATGGTAGTTTAAGAGATATGAATTCTTTAATTGAACTAATCTCAAGTGATGATTATGAAAAAATCAAATATAGAAGTTTATTAGAAGAAAGCTCAACTCTTGTATCAAAATCATTAATTGATTATGATGAGGTTTTAACTCCATTTGGAGGAATTAATAGAAATTTCTATATTCCAGATGAAGTTTTATATAAGATTTCACATCCAACAAAAAAATCTACAAATGTTGGAAAAATTAAACTTGATACAATTATCAAAGAGCAAGAAATGTTTGAATTAATTTCAACAACAAAAAGCTTAGATGATGTTGTTTTAAATGATAAAACAAAAGAGACCTTAGATGCCCTATTAAAGCAAGTTGATAAAAATGTAATTAATAGACTTAAACAATGGGGGATTAAAGATAAAAAAAGAGGAATAGAAGCTAAGATAATTTTTTATGGAGTTGCTGGAACTGGTAAAACTTTAACTGCACTTGCACTTGCTAGATCTCTTAAAAAAGAGGTTCTAAGTTTTGATTGTTCAAAAATTTTATCTATGTATATAGGTGAAAGTGAAAAAAACGTAAGAAGTATCTTTGATAAATACTATGAATTACGAACTCAAACAAAATCTGAGCCTGTATTGTTACTAAATGAAGCAGATCAATTTTTAAGTGCACGAGCTTCTGGAGGAGTTAGTAGTAGTGATAAAATGCATAATCAAATGCAAAATATCTTTTTAGAACAAATTGAAAGATTCGATGGAATTTTAATAGCAACTACAAATTTACTTGAAAATCTTGATAAAGCCTTTTCTAGAAGATTTAATTATAAAATTGAATTTGTAAAACCAAACAAAGCTCAAAGATTAGATCTTTGGAAAAAACTTCTTCCTTCAACTCTTCCTCTTGATAAAGATTTTGATATTGAAGAGTTGGCAAAATATGAATTAACAGGTGGGCAAATAGAGCTTGTGATTAAAAATACAGCATATAAAATAGCTGTTAGTGATGAGCCAATTTTTAAAGTTGAGAACTTTAAAGAGCAAATTACAAAAGAACAAAAAGGTCAATTTGACAGCGAAAATAAAGTAGGGTTTTTCTAAACCCACTTTATGAACTCCAACTTCATAAAAATATCACAAATATCTCATCTTTAAAAAGTATAATTAGTTATAAAAATTAATAATTTTTTAAGAAATTAATAAATATTGCTTTTAATTTAAAAAACTTTTACTAAAGATTTTATGTTTCTTTTTGTACCAATTTATCTTTTATCCTTAGAAAAACATTAAATTATAAGCTAATTTTTATTAGGTTACAATATTATTCTTAATTATTATATAAGTGGCTATTTATCACAAATTTAGTATTGTATTTGTAGATTAAAACTTTTAGCTTTAAGAAGGACAGACTTAATGACACACATGGAATTTGCACATCCCTATTTTGGTGCATTTGTTATGTTTATAGTAACATTTGGCGCTTTTGGTGCAACTGTATGGTTAGCACGGTATATAAGTAGAAAAATTGCAAGACTTGATACTGAAAAATTAAAAACAACTCTTTATGAGTGTGGGCCAGAAGTTACAAAACAACCAAACAGAATATCAACACAGTTTTATTTAACAGCCTTATTGTTTATCTTATTTGATGTAGAGATTATATTTATGTTTCCTTGGGCAATCAACTTTAAACTACTTGGATGGTTTGGTTTTGTTGAGATGATTCTATTCTTTACACTTTTAGCAATTGGCTTTTTATACGCATGGAAAAAAGGAGCACTTGAGTGGCACAGCATAAAATAAACTATTTACAAGATAATGGTGCAGCCATTAAATTAACTACGATTGATAAGTTAGTTAATTTTGGAAGATCTAACTCTTTATGGCCAATGACTTATGGATTAGCATGTTGTGCTATTGAAATGATGGCAACAGGAGCTTCAAGATATGACTTTGATAGATTCGGAACAATCTTTAGAGCAAGTCCTAGACAATCAGATGTTTTAATAATTGCAGGAACTTTAACAAAAAAACATGCGGAGTTTATGAGAAGATTATATGATCAAATGCCAGATCCAAAATGGGTAATTTCAATGGGATCATGTGCAAATACAGGTGGAATGTTTAACACTTATGCAACTGTTCAAGGTGCAGATAGAATTATTCCAGTTGATATTTATCTTCCAGGATGTGCACCAAGACCTGAAACACTTCAATACGCACTTATGACACTTCAACAAAAAATCAGAAAAGAATCAATCTTTAGAGCTATTAAGAAAAAGAGGTTAGTATAATGAGAAAATATACTCCAAAAGATAATGTTCAAAGACAAGCATACTTTTCTGATAGATTTTTTGTATCACCGCCAGTTCCTAGATTTCCTATAGATTCAGATGAAATCTTTTCTAAAGATTTTGAAGAAATTAATTATAGTATTAACGTTCAAGAAGCTTATATAGAACATACTCATTTAGTAATTGTTATTGATAAAAGCTTTTTACTTTCATGTGTAAAACTTTTAAAAGAAAAATTAGAGTATGACATGTTAATGGAATTATCGGCAATTGATTATTTATCAGCACGAGATGGTTATGAAATTTTCTATGAATTTTTATCATTATCTAAACATAAAAGACTAAGACTAAAATGCTTTTTACAAAAAGATGAAAGTATTCCTTCTTTAACTTCTTTATTCAAGTCAGCAAATTGGTCTGAGAGAGAAATGTATGATATGTTAGGTGTAAAAGTAACAAATCACTTTAATCTAAAAAGACTTATTATGCCTGATGATTGGTATGATCATCCATTAAGAAAAACATATCCTCTTCAAGGGGATGAGGCAGCTTCATGGTATGAAGTTGACAAAATCTTTGGAAAAGAAGCTCGTGATATAATAGGCCCTGAACAAAGAGATCCAGCAGCAATTGATAGATATGATACAACAAGATTTGCAAGACTTGGACATGAAGTTCCTCACGGAATGGATATTTCTCAATTTGAACCAGAAACTAGCATTTCTTATCAAGAAGAAGATACTTCAAAAATAATGAAAAAATTAAAACCTGAAGAATCAGTTGTTTTAAAAAGAAGAAGGTAGAAAATATGCAACAACCAAATAGATTAAAACCTTTTTTTGAGAATATTCACTTTGAGCGTGATGATAATACGATGATGGTGAACTTTGGACCACAACATCCATCTGCTCACGGTCAGTTAAGACTTATCTTAGAACTTCAAGGTGAAGAAGTTGTAAAATCAAGACCAATGATTGGATACCTTCACAGAGGTATGGAAAAAATGGCTGAGAATATGATTTATAATGAATTCTTACCAACAACAGATAGAATGGATTATATTGCTGCTACATCAAATAACTATGGTTATGCCCTAGCAATTGAAAAACTTCTAGGAATAGAAGCTCCAAGGCGAGCTGAAGTTATAAGAACAATGCTTTTAGAGTTAAATAGAATCACATCTCACTTATTTTGGTTAGCAACTCATGCACTTGATGTTGGAGCTATGTCTATGTTTCTTTATTGCTTTAGAGAAAGAGAATATGCAATGGACTTAATAGAAGACTATTGTGGAGCTAGACTTACTCACAGTGCTGTAAGAATTGGTGGAGTTCCTTTAGATTTACCATCAAATTGGATTGATGATTGTATGAGTTTCTTAGATGTATTAGAGCAAGAACTTAAAACATACGAAGGGCTTTTAACAGAAAATAGAATCTGGAAAATGAGACTTGAAAATATTGGAGTTATAACTCCAGAAATGGCAAAAAGCTGGGGATGCTCTGGAATTGTATTAAGAGGATCTGGAATTAAATGGGATTTAAGAAAAGAGATGCCTTATGGTCTTTATTCTGAACTTGATTTTGATGTTCCAATTTCATATACAAATGACTCTTATGGAAGATATAAAATCTGTATCCAAGAGATGAAAGAATCTTCAAAAATATTAAAACAATTAGTTCCTATGTATAAGGAGTCTGATTCACAATTAATAGCACATTCACCAAACTATATATCAGCTCCAAAAGAGCAAATTATGACTCAAAACTACTCTTTAATGCAACACTTTGTTCTTGTAACTCAAGGAATGAGACCGCCTGTTGGAGAAGTTTATGTGGCAACTGAATCACCAAAAGGTGAGTTGGGATATTTTGTTGTAAGTGATGGAAGCCCTTATGCTTATAGAATGAAACTTAGAACTCCTAGTTTCCAACATACTGCAATTTTAGAAGAGTTATTAGTTGGATTACAATTAGCCGATGTTGTTACAGTTATTGGTAACTTAAACATTGTATTTGGCGAGATTGACAGGTGAGAAGCGTGAAAAAAATAAACTGCTTTAGTTTTTTAGCTTCGAAAGCGAAATGCTTGGAACGAAGTGTAGCCATGAAGGATGGGAAATTATGAAAAGATTTGATTTAAGACATTTAAAGAACGACTTCTATGACAGAATGTTAGAACTCCTCGATAAACAAATTGCAGCAGAAGAAGTAGCAATTATTATTTTTGAGATTGGAGATTTTGATAATATTCAAAAATCTGCTGATGTTATTTATGAAGCTGGATATACACTTATGAATTCTATAAAATTTACTGAAGTAGATTGGACTTTAGTTGTTAAAAAAGTAAAACCAGAACCAAAGGTTGTGGAAGAATCAGCTGAGGTAAAAAGTGATGACTAAAAGAGAACTTATTGCAAAATGTGATTTTATAATATCTATTGGTTCAATGTTGGCTGATAATAAAGAAGATATTAGAAATAGTATTATTGAATCAATTGCAAAAACAAATGCAAAATTCACATATATGCATCCAATTGATAATATAGATTTAAAACTTTATTACACGCAATTTATAAAATATGAAGTTGGAAGTGAAGAGGGTATTTGTGCTTTATTATTGGATACTTTTGTTAAAGAGTGTGATGAGAAAACAAGAAAATTTATTAGTGATTTAGATTTAGGTTATATCTCTGCTGAAAGCTCTGCTGGTGAAGAAGAGTTTGAAGAAGCATATGAAAACTATAAAGAAGCGAAAAACAAACTATTGATAATTGGTGATGATTTTGTAGAGCATGAAAAAATAGAAAATATTATCAAATTATTAGCTCTAATAAAAAAACATACAAACTTTGAATTAATTGTTCTAAATGAAGATTTAGAAAACAAAATAAATTCATGTACAAATTTTGATTTAGAAGAGATTGAAGAGTTAAAATCTTTTAATGGAACTTTAGTTTATAAGCTTATTGATGAAAATCAAAGTGATGAATTAATCGCTAGTAAAACATTTGCAAATATTGCAAAAGTAGCAAATGGTGATGAAATTTATATAAATTCTAAAGATGAGAAAATTAAAAGAACTTTAAAAGTTGATGAAACACTAAATGGAACAATTGCCATTTTAAAAGTTAAAAATTCTGATGATATTTTTAATGGGTATAGATATAAACAAGTAAAGATTGAAAAGGTTGAAGCATAATGAGTGATATGATTACACTAACAATTGATGGTAAAACTGTTGAAGCAAAAGAGGGTGAGTCAATATTAAATGTGGCACGTGCAAATGATGTATTTGTTCCTGCTGTTTGTTATTTGACAAGATGTTCACCAACACTTGCATGTAGATTGTGTTTAGTAGAAGCTGATGGAAAACAAGTATATGGTTGTAATACAAAAGTAAAACCAGATATGCAAATCTCAACTGTTACTGAAAACATCGAGAAAGAAAGACGTGCAATTATGGAAGTTTACGATGTAAACCATCCATTACAATGTGGTGTTTGT
>Ga0180008_1000410_pt1 | contig 38115 bp, 28 predicted proteins | sample MM_PW_MetaG_FD_121121 | JGI IMG/M metagenome (GOLD analysis project Ga0180008, IMG submission 121121) | Groundwater microbial communities from the Aspo Hard Rock Laboratory (HRL) deep subsurface site, Sweden - MM_PW_MetaG | ecosystem: Environmental > Aquatic > Deep subsurface > Groundwater... | reverse complement strand
TGAATTTTATGTCAAGATAATCATCCATCAGCAGAACAAGGCAAAAAGCCAGACAAAAAAGATGGATAAGTTGAGGTTGTTGTGGTTGAACGTGAGTCGATGGAATTTGATGTAGTGATAGTTGGCGCGGGTCCTGCGGGCTTATCAACAGCTATCCGCTTAGCTCAACAGGCCAAAACAGCGGGCACTGAAATAAGCTTATGTGTCGTCGAAAAAGGCTCTGAAGTCGGCGCCCATATTTTATCCGGCGCTGTATTTGAACCCCGTGCCTTAAATGAATTATTTCCTGACTGGCAAAAAATGCAGGCTCCCGTGACCACTTCGGTTACGCAAGACCATATTTACCTGTTAAAAGACGAAACCTCAGCACAAAAACTGCCAAACTTCCTCGTTCCTAAAACAATGAACAATGAAGGCAATTACATCGTCTCTATCGGCAATTTATGCCGTTGGTTAGCCACTCAGGCCGAACAACTGGGGGTTGAGATATTCCCTGGTTTTACCGCTGCAGAGTTACTGATTGAAGATAACATCGTTAAAGGTGTGATTACCGGTGAAATGGGCGTGGCCCACGATGGCAGTCATAAAGACAGCTACGTACCTGCCATGGAGCTACGTGGTAAATACACTGTCTTTGCTGAAGGCTGCCGTGGCCATTTAGGTAAAGAGCTGATTGCACGTTTTGAGCTGGATAAAGACCGTTCTCCTCAACATTACGCCTTAGGATTTAAAGAAATCTGGGATGTGCCAGCAGAGCGGCATCAACAAGGCTTAGTGGTTCACAGTGCTGGCTGGCCATTGCAACAGGATACCAGCGGTGGAGGCTATTTGTACCACGCCGAAGGCCAGCAAATAGTGGTCGGTTTAATCGTTGATTTGAACTACAGCAACCCACATCTGAGTCCTTTTGAAGAGTTTCAACGTTACAAACAGCACCCGGTTATTAAACAGTACCTGCAAGGCGGCAAACGTGTGTCTTATGGCGCCCGCGCTATTGCCAAAGGTGGCCTGAATAGCCTGCCTAAAATGAGCTTCCCTGGCGGTATCTTGGTGGGCTGCGATGCCGGTACACTGAACTTTGCCAAAATTAAAGGCAACCATACCGCGATGAAATCCGGCATGCTGGCTGCTGAAACTATTTTTGCAGCATTGCAGCAAGATAAAGCTGGCACGGATCTCACTGAATTTGCAGAGCATTTCGCTCAAAGCTGGTTATTTGATGAATTGTTCAGAAGTCGTAACTTTGGCCCAGCCATGCATAAATTCGGTTCGTTCTGGGGCGGCGCTTTTAATACACTGGATCAAAATATCTTCGCCGGCAAACTGCCCTTCACCTTAAAATATGACACTGTGGACCATTTGACGTTAAGGCCAGCAGCCGAGGCGCCTAAAATTCAGTACGCAAAACCAGACAATCAATTGAGTTTTGACCGTTTATCGTCAGTGTATTTATCCAACACCAACCATGAAGAAGATCAGCCTTGCCATTTAAAACTGGCTGATGCTTCTATTCCTGTTGCAGTGAACTTAGCTTTGTATGATGAACCTGCCCAGCGTTATTGCCCTGCAGGTGTTTATGAGATTGTCGAAGAGAATAACCAACCACGACTGCAGATCAATGCGCAGAATTGCATTCATTGTAAAACCTGCGATATCAAAGACCCACGCCAAAACATCACTTGGGTGACACCAGAAGGTGCTGGTGGTCCAAACTATCCGAATATGTAACAGTCAGGGGAATGGGATCAGAAGCAAAAAACAACAATCGACAGCTTCTGATCCCATTTATTTACGCATAATTGCGGTATTTTTCAGTTTTATTTTTCTGATTATCAAAAAGTTCAATTCTCTTCGATAATTTTGCTGTACTGTACTTCATGCCAATTGTAATAATAGACAGCTAAGTCTATGTTTATGACTCAGATCGAAAGTAGCTCAGAACAATAAAAACAGCTTGGAAGGTTATCCATGAGTACAAAAGTGATAAAAAGCAGCGCTGGTAAAGACGATGTAAGTTTAACAGTGCGCCCATTCTCTGCGACTGAAACTGAAGCTGACCTGAATTTTGGTTCTGGCCGCTACATGTATTTCACTGAACGCGACCTGAGCCGGATCCTCTCCAATCTGGATGCCTTGCGAAATAGTGTTTTCCCTATTCCTGCATCAGACGTGGAAGATGTCAACAGACGTCAACAGCAATTCCCTTCTGTTTGTTTAATAGGCTTAGGACGATGCGGTTCCAATATAGCGCTGGACGTGGCATCTCTTGTCTATAACGCCCGCAGTTTCTATATGAACGAATTTAATATCGAAGAGCGCCAACAAAAAGAAACTGAATATCGCCCTGTGCGCTGGATTAAAAAAGGCTTAAATCTGGATAAATCACACCAGGTGAAACCCGTATTTCTGATTGAGCCTTTAGTGATGTTGGGTGATTTGGATAAAGACATCGAAGGACGTATCCGTTTCTCTCACAAAGGCGAAAAATCTAATTTTCTGCAAGATTACAACAAAATGAAAATTATGGACTTGTCCGAAGTCCATGCCGGTGGTGCGGGTAACGCCCCTATTCTTGGTCAATATCTTGCCAAAATCATTCTGAACAAAGATACGCAGAAATTCTCTAATCCAGACTGGAAATTTATCCACTCTTATTTGATTGATTCCTGTGGTATTAAAGCCAACCAATCCCGCTTGTATTTCTACATATTCAGCGCTGGTGGTGGTACAGGTTCAGGTATGGCATCAGAGTTCGGCTTGGCACAGCAATATGCTTACATGGCGAAAACTTTTGACACAAGACCTGAAGAGAATGAGGCCAATGCTGGCCATTCCTTTGTATTTGAGCCTATTTTCACCAGCGGTATTTGTATTCTGCCAAATATTACCGACCATGGTGTTGAGATGTCAGAAGCCCTGCATATCAACTCAGGCCGCTTGTTATGTAAGTACCTGGCTGAAGAATGGGATTTCTCTTATAACTTGGAAAATGAAGACAGCGAAGAATCCAGTGTGATGCACCGCATCCGCCCATGGAATGCTATGATGCTGATTTCTAACGACATTATGCGCTACGCCGAAGAGACCGATGATGGCGAAATTCAGCATATAGACGTTAATGCGATGGAGAAATACGCCAACCAGTATATTTCCCAGCAGATATTTAACATCTTAACCGCTCAGGCTGTTACTACAGATTACGACGAAAACTACTTCCGTCGTGCTGGTATCGACATTGGTGAAACCATTCGTTTAGATGCCAACGACTTGTTTATGAGCCTTGCAGGTCCGGTCGCTGTCGCTTATGCAGAGTCCGTGATCCCAAGCGCACCAGCGGCTGTAGATAAACTGAAGCTGTTTGATAAAAACAGCAACAGCGGCCTGAACATTGACGATCTGTTTTTCCGCTCGATAGACCTGCCCCACTTTAATAAAGTGACACAGGCGATTGAGGGCATTAGTTTATTGCCTATCGAATCGGGTCGTTATCGTGAAGCTTTGGCGTCTTATGTAAAAAGTGGCTACGATCCAAAAGATTTAAAAGATCTGCACTTCTTTAAGAACTGCTCGTCAGTCGTCTCTATTATCTCGTTGCCTAAAGACTACAAGCTGTCGTACATGGATTTAAATCGCCTGAAGAGCCATTTAAATACTCTATTCCCGAACACTACATTAAAACGTTATGCATTGGTCATTGGCGCGTCAGCTAATATTTCACTGACCACGTTGATCGTAAAAAGTCCGTGTTTAAGTGACGATTTCCTGACGTTGATCGTGTCCTTTATTAAGCGTTGTTTTGCCAAAGACGATTATCGTTTTAATGATTCGCTGGACAAAGCCATGCTGGACTTTATCCGTGATGAACAATTCGATGAACAGCGTTTGGACGACATGCTGCATGAATTTGAAAACCCTGCGAAAATTCTCGATACCAACTGGTATGCCATCAAACCTATGTACGAGAAGAAATATCGCGAGCTGATCCGCAATAAAGACAAGTTTGTTTCTATTAATGACATCCGTATATCCCGTGAGAGCGTGAAAAAGTCCATTCATTATCTGCGAGAGATTTACCGTCATAAGATCAGTAAAACTAAGGTTATTTCACTGAATAATTTATCAGACAAACAGTCTGATAAAGCAGCAAAAGCTGATCCCGGTGCGGATAAAGCCTGAGTATAGGCCCTCGCATTGCGGGGGCTTTTTTATTTTAACCTGCGAATTTTTTTCACGGAGCCTCGAATGAAACTATCCTTCTCCTTACTGCTAGGCGGCCTGATGCTGTCCTCTTTTACTTCCTACGCTGATGCGCACGACAATATGAACGCCACCCTGTGGTATCAAACTTCAGCCGAATTTAAAGCCAGTGCTATTCAAACGTACCAGACAGCAGCATTGCAGTTGCCTTATGCTATTGCTGATAAAAACTGGACAGCTTTACCAAATCAGACCACCAACTACCAGCAGCTGCCGATGGCGATTATTGTTGATATCGACGAAACCATTTTGGATAACTCCCCCACAGCAGCAGAAGGTGTGTTGCTCAATCTGGGGTATGAGCCAAAACGTTGGGATCAATGGGTCGCTATGTCCGCAGCCAAAGCAGTACCTGGCGCAGTATCTTTTGTAAATAAAGCTGAAGCTGCTGGTGTGAAGGTGCTGTATATCAGCAATCGTGAGTGTGAAAAACGAGTAGAGTCAAATGACAGCTGCCCACAAAAAACTGACACGCTGCGTAACTTAAAAGCTGTAGGTATAACAAAGATCGACGCTTCTCAAATCTGGTTAAAGTCAGAACAACAAGGCTGGGGCAGCGAAAAAGAAAGCCGCCGTCTGCTGGCTGCCAAAGATTTCCGTATTCTGATGTCTATTGGTGATGACTTTGGCGATTTCCTGCCGGACGTGAAGAAAAACATCACGCCTGAACAACGTTCTGCTCTGGTGGACAAGTATCAGGGCTATTGGGGCGCTAAATGGTTTGTGTTAGCGAACCCAACATACGGTTCCTGGCAGACGATTTTAAAGCAGCCAAACAGCCAGTATTTGCAGTCTGTGCCTGCAGCCAAATAGCGATTGAAAATGGGGTCAGAGTAAAATTAAACCCAGCGGTTTAATTTTACTCTGACCCCAATTTCATTCATGGTAATGCTTTGCCTCTGGCTGCAACATAAAGCGCATACCAGTGTTCACGGCTTAAGTTCACCGTTAAGGCTTTCTGACAGGCTGCAATACGAGCTGGCGAGGTCGTGCCTATCACAGGCTGAATGCCTGCCGGGTGTTTTAGCAGAAAAGCCAGAGCTATAGCTTCAGGGCTGGTTTGATAGTCCGCGGCTAATGAAGCCACTAATGCAGCTGTAGCTTGCTGGGCGGCAGTTTCTGGAGTTCGCCCACCGGTAAACAGTCCTTGTGCCAGGCTGCCCCAGGCTTGTAGTTGCACTTTGTGTAACTGACAGTATTCGACTGTGCCGTAACTGTAGTGATGAGCTGCACCATCCGGCATAGCCGTCAGTACGTTTTGCTCCAGCCAGTTTAAGTCGTTCAGGCTCATTTGCAGCTGATTTGCTACCAATGGTTCGGGCAATACAGATTGCAGTAACTGCATTTGTGGCCAACCAAAATTGGAAACACCAAAAGCCTTCACTTTACCTTGTTGTTTCAGCTCTGCAAAAGCTTCAGCCACTTCGTCAACCAACATCAGTTGATCCGGTCTGTGCAGCAATAAAATATCTAAATAGTCGGTTTGCAGTCGTTTTAGCGACTGATGCACTGATTCAACAATATAACTTTTACTAAAATCATAACGCCCAACTGCTGTTGCATCAGCAAAACGGATAGCACATTTACTTTGCAGTATCAGCTTTTCACGTAAGCCGGAATGAGCCGCCAGATATTCACCAAACACAGCTTCGGCTTTGCCTCTGGTGTAAATATCCGCATGATCAAAAAAGCGAATATTGGCTTCAAGAGCCGCATCTATAGCGGTAAAAGATAAATCTCGTTGTTCTTTACTGGTGGTGGGGTGATCCCAGCTACCGCCCAATCCCATGCAACCATAAACTAAGGCATCGGCTTTGGGGAAATAGTGCTGAATAGGTAACATCAGTGGTCCCTTCTAAATAGTGAGCAGCAAGTTTACCTGATCTGCCCGCCTTGCCAAGACCCCGTCAGTTTTATGCTCTAAAATAAAAACCAGCCTTGCCCCTGATGCATTGTCCACCTAAACTATCGTCCTTTTTCAACTGCTGGGTGTCATGCTGTGGACCAAACTACATTGTTTCGTTTAAATAAATTTATTAGTGACACAGGTTTTTGTTCACGCCGTGAAGCCGATAAGCTAATTGAGCAAGGTCTGGTCACTGTGAATGGACTGGTGGGCACGCTAGGCACCAAAGTCACGGAGCAGGATCAGGTATTGGTACAAGGCAAGCCGCTGAAAGCTAAACCACGGCGGGTTTATCTGGCCTACCATAAAGCTGTGGGTATTACCTGTACCACTGAGCTGGATGTCAAAGGCAATATCATAGACGCCATGGGCTATCCGGAACGGATTTTCCCTATAGGTCGCCTGGATAAAGAGTCTGAAGGCTTGATATTTCTGACCAACGACGGTGATATCGTTAATAAAATTCTGCGTGCCGGAAACGAACATGAAAAGGAATACGTAGTCACAGTCGACAAGCCAATCACCGAACAGTTTCTACGTAAGATGGCTTCTGGTGTGCCCATCCTTGAGACCATTACTTTGCCTTGTCAGGTCAAACAAATTTCCCGCCAGACCTTTAATATTATTCTAACCCAGGGCCTGAACCGTCAAATTCGCCGTATGACGGAGTTTTTGGGTTTTAACGTCACTAAATTAAAGCGGGTTCGCATTATGAATGTGCGCCTGGCAGAGTTAAAAGCGGGTCAATACCGTGAACTGACTCAGGCCGAAATGGCAGAGTTGGAAGCTAAGTTATTAAGCTCAAGTAAAACGGAAGAAGCTTCGGTCTTGGCTGTACCAAAAGCCAACACAGCTCAAAGTCACAGCTAATGAGCAAAGACGAATGAGTAAACAGCTGCGCTGGTTTCTGCTGCTTTGTGGTTATCTGTTGGTATTGATACTGGCAGCTTCTGCTGCTCAGCACTGGAACTACCGCCAGCTTAACCAGAAAGCCCAGCAACAAAGTGATAACCTCGCCGCTTTTATTAGTTATGAAATAGGCCGCTACGCTGATTTACCTAAGCAGATCGCCAGCTCTGATTTATTACAGTCGCTGCTGCGTGATCTTCCGGCCAGTACAGAGCAGCTGAATCAATATTTGTTTCAGCTGCAACGAAGTGCCGATGTGGCAGATTTATATCTTGTGGATCCATCAGGCATAGTGATAGCCAGCTCCAATGCCAAAGGCCCGGTCTATTATCTGGGTCGTGATTTTGGTTTCAGGCCTTATGTTCAGGATGCATTGGCTGGTCAGGACGCACAATATTACGCTTTGGGCCACACCAGCGAACGCCGGGGTTATTACTACAGTGTTCCTGTTCGCATTCAGGCGAAGATCCTGGCTGTAATGGTGGCCAAGGTGGACCTGGAGCCCATAGAACAACATCAGCAACAAATTGCAGGTTTAGCCGATAGCCACTTTATGGTGACAGGGCAAAGCGACGAGGTATTTTTGTCTGATGTGCCAGAGTGGCGTTTAACCAGCCTGACCGGCAAGCCTTTAACTGCATCAGAGCAACAACGTTACATTACTCAGGCGATAGAACCTATGCACTATGCTGTGGGTTCAGCTTTACTTGCGCCCGCCTATCCGCTGTGGCGTTTACCTATTGAAAATAAAACGCTGAGTTTTTTTCCTTATCAGCGTACATTGCCCGAATTTGGCTGGACCTTAACAGTACTGGCCTCGCCAGCCCCACAACAATCGGCTTTATGGTCTGCTCTGTTACTGGTCACTTTACTTTATAGCTCCGCCTTACTTGCCATATGGGTGCGGCGCGAGCGGAAAAAACGTCATCTGCAATTGCTGCAACATAATCAGCAACTGGAACAGCGAGTGATAGCCCGTACTAAAGATTTAGCTGAAACCAACAGACAACTCATACGCCAGATTGAACGGCGTGAGCAAACCGAAACTGAACTGGCACAAACCGAACAGCATCTGGTGCAAACCGCTACGCTCGCCACTATAGGCGCTTTATCTGCTTCACTGAATCATGAATTAAATCAGCCGCTAACGGCCTTGCAAAGCTACGCTCAAACCACAGAAAAGTTGATCGACAAAGGTTATCTGGATGACGCGAAAACCAATATTCAGGCAATGCGCCAATTGATGCAGCGCTTAAGTGTGATAGTGGCTCAGTTTAAAGATTTCAGCCGTAAAAGCTCCGGCAAAAACCAGCTGGTGCAGATTAACAAGTTGGTATTAGATGCTCTTGGTATCGTCAAACACCAGTGTCAGCAGCAAGGGGTTAAAGTACGATTGCAACTGCCTGAACAATCCCCTGTGGTGCTCGCAGACAGTATTCAGTTGGAACAAGTAGTAGTAAATATTTTGACCAATGGTGTGCAGTCGATGGCAGGACAGGCAGACGCGGCCTTTCATATTGCCGTCAAAACACAGGCACAACAGGTCAGCATTCATATCCGCGATCAAGGCCCTGGTATAGAACCTCACCATTTAGAACGCATTTTTGAGGCTTTTTTCACCACTAAACAAAGGGACGGTCTTGGTTTAGGCCTTTCCATCTCGCAACGTATAGTGCAATCTTTTGGTGGTCAGCTTGAGGTGCGTAACGCGCCACAAGGTGGAGCTGAGTTTATTATCGTGCTTTTGATAGCGACAACGGGGTCTTAAATGGCAAACATAGAGCAGCAGCTTCCAGCTATTATTTTTATTGACGATGAAGCCGATATTCGAAGCGCAGTCAGTCAGCTGTTTAAACTGGAAGAGTTGCCTTGTGTCACCACAGCCAACCCAGGAGATGTATTGAGTCGCATCAGCACCGCATTCAACGGTATTGTCATTACCGATATGCATATGCCTGCTTTAAACGGTCTGGAATTACTGCAAAAAATTCATGCCATTGACGCCGAAATCCCTGTCGTGATGCTGACAGGTTATGGCGCTGTATCCCTCGCGGTAAAAGCGATGCAACAAGGGGCTTATGATTTTCTGGAAAAACCCTTTGATAACGATCACTTGATTGAAGTCAGCCGTCGTGCTTTGGAAAAACGTCATTTAGTACTGGAAAACCGTCAGTTAAAAGCAGCGGTCGAACGGGAACAACAACCAGGTTTACGGATCTTAGGGCAAAGCCCGGCTATGCAGCAGCTGCGTCGTACTTTGGATGCGGTGATCAACGCTCCTGCTGATGTGCTGATTTATGGTGAAACCGGCACAGGAAAAGAGTTGGTCGCGCGTTATCTACATGAACAAAGCGACAGACGTCAGCATAATTTTGTCGCCATTAACTGTGGTGCTATTCCGGAGCAGTTGATTGAAAGTGAGCTGTTTGGTGCTGAAGCGGGTGCTTTTACTGGCGCTGATAAAAAACGCATTGGTAAGTTTGAGTTTGCCAACGGTGGTACTTTATTGTTAGATGAAATAGAAAGCACGCCTCTTTCTTTACAGGTCAAACTGCTACGGGTGCTGGAAGAGCGTAAAGTCACCCGCTTGGGTTCAAATCAAGCTATCGATCTGGATATCAGGGTGATAGCAGCCAGTAAAGCAGATTTAAAACAGCTGGCAAGTACAGGGGAATTTCGCAGCGACTTGTATTACCGTTTGTCTCTGGTGGATTTACACCTACCCGCTTTGCGTCAGCGCAAAGACGACGTATTTTTGTTGTTTTCACATTTTGCCCGCATCGCAGCCGCGCGTTTTCATAAAGAATATATTCCGCTACAAAGTGCAGAATTACAGCAATTAGCCCAGCACCCATGGCCTGGCAATGTGCGTGAACTGCGTAATATGGCCGAGCGTTATGTGTTGATGGGCGCTGACATTGCCTTTAACCAACAGCCACACAAGGCTGAGCATGGCATCACAGGCAACATGAGTTTGCAACAGCGGGTTGAGTATTATGAAAAAATGCTGCTTGAAGAGGCGTTAAACCAACACAAAGGCGCTATTAAAGCTGTGATGACCGAGTTGGATTTACCGCGTAAAACCTTGTACGACAAAATGGCGAAGTACCAACTGACCCGCCGCGATTTTATGGATAAACACGAAGACTAATTCGTGCCTTGTGCGGAATTGGTGACAGCACTCATTTTTATTTGTGCGGAAATCCGCACAAACTTTTATTTAACTCAAAAACAAAAAACATAACCAACTGTATTTAAAAGATATTTCAGAAATAAAAAAGCTGGCTTCCTCTTTGCTATTGACTGTCTGACAGGGAGATTTTCTCCATAATCAGAGAGACAATAACAATGAAAAATAAAGCCATAAAGCTGTTATCCAGCCTTTATATCCAGGTGTTACTCGCCATCAGTATAGGTATCTTTTTAGGTCATTTTTACCCGGAACTTGGCACTGCCATGCAGCCTCTGGGCACAGCTTTTATCAAGCTGATTAAGATGATTATCGCACCCATTATCTTTTGTACCGTCGTGGTGGGTATAGCTGGTATGGAAGATATGAAAAAAGTCGGGAAAACAGGTGGTTACGCCCTACTCTATTTTGAAATTGTCTCGACCATAGCTCTGGTTATAGGTTTAGTGGTGATTAATGTTGTCAAACCTGGTGTCGGCATGCATATAGACCCCGCCAGTCTGGACCAGCAATCCATCAGTAAATACACAGCTCCTGATCAGATGCAAAGCACCACAGACTTTTTACTGAACGTGATCCCAAGCAGCGTATTTGATGCCTTTGCCCGTGGCGATATGTTGCAAGTGTTGTTTTTCTCTATTTTGTTTGGTTTTGCGCTGCAGCGTTTAGGCGGTAGGCAGAATCTGATTTTTGGTTATGTGGAGAAAAGCTCTGAAGTATTATTTGCCATAGTGCATATGCTGATGAAAGTGGCACCAATTGGTGCTTTTGGCGCTATGGCCTTTACCATAGGCAAATATGGTATCGCCACTTTATGGTCATTGGCTGGGTTAATGGCCACTTTCTACCTTACCTGCTTGTTGTTTATTTTTGTAGTTTTAGGCGCCATCTGCCGTTACCACGGTTTTTCTGTGACGAAGTTTATTCGTTATATCAAAGAAGAACTGTTGATTGTGTTAGGGACCTCGTCGTCAGAATCTGTGCTGCCACGCATGATGGCCAAGCTAGAAAAACTGGGCGCGACTAAATCCACTGTAGGTTTAGTGATCCCAACAGGTTATTCCTTTAACCTCGATGGCACTGCCATTTATCTGACGATGGCCGCTGTTTTTATTGCACAAGCCACAGATACACCAATGGATTTAACTCAGCAACTGACACTGCTTGCAGTGTTATTAGTGACCTCTAAAGGCGCAGCTGGTGTGACGGGCAGTGGCTTTATTGTTTTAGCTGCCACTTTAGCTTCTGTAGGTTCAGTGCCTGTAGCTGGTATAGCCTTGATTTTAGGCATAGACAGATTTATGTCTGAAGCTCGGGCCTTAACCAACTTAATTGGTAACGGTGTGGCGACTTTAGTGGTGTCCAAGTGGTGTGGTGAACTGGATACAGCGCAACTGGACAGAGAACTTGCCCAAGGTGCAACCCCACAACAAAACACGCCATCTGCGGTTACAACCGCTACAACAGTGGAGATACAACATGGTTAAGTCATATTTATCTGCCGCTATTTGTACCACTCTTGTTTTTAGCCCTGTTGCCAGTGCCTTTGAATGGGATTGGTATGGCAAACTTGAATTACAGGCTCTGGAAGTGGACAAAGGCTTATATAGGTATGGCGATCAGGGTCGCCAGATTGAGGCTCCATTCTCTCGTTTAGGTGTAAAAGCCAAACATCAGTTGACTGATGGGCTGGCTGTTATCGCAGTGTACGAGTGGCAAGTCAATGGTCTGGATGATGCCAACAGAGATCACAAGTTGGGTTCCCGTAACACCTATATAGGTGTAGCCAGCACTTATGGCGAACTGGTGTTTGGTAAAAACGACACTAAGTTTAAAAAGTCTGAAGGTAAAATCGATTTATTTAACGAGACCGTTGCAGATATTGCTCAAATTACACCTGGTCAGGACAGGCTGGAAAATGTGATTGCCTACCAGTCACCAATGATTGAAGGCTTTAACTTTTCAGCTACCTACCAGACTGGAGCCAGCGACGAAACTGCTGGTGGTTATGATTGGGTGCTGGGTTATGGCGACCCGGCCTTAAAAAAATATCCGCTTTATCTGGCCTATGGCCGCACGGACGAGCTGAATAACATCACCGCAGAACGTTTGTTAGCCCAAATGCCATTGTGGCAACTGGACGGTGCTACTCTTGCTGCAGGCTTGATGTATCAACACAGTGAACACGTGGTACGCAACATTCAGGGTGATGCATGGCTGGCTCAGCTGAGTTATCAGCGTGGCGACTTTACTTACAAATGGCAATGGCAAAAGGATGACAGCCAAACCCGCCACGCCGAAAACGCACGTCTGAATAACATTGGATTAGATTATCAATGGCGAAACAATTTGACGGCTTACCTGCTTCTATCCACACTCAATTTCGAAACCGATAACGATCATGCGGCCGCTTTAGGGCTGAAGTTTTACTTCTGATCACACCGGAGCTTGGCTCCGGTTTCTTTTAGTAAGGATTTTATATGTCACCTTTATCCAGCCGCTTGCTTCTGCTCTGCGGTCCTTTGTTACTGTTATTGACTGTTATTTTACCTCCGCCTGCGGCTCACATGAGTCAAGCGGCCTGGATGGTTACAGGCTTAATGGCCTGGATGGTGCTTTGGTGGATCACCGAAATTGTACCTATCCCTGTCACCTCTTTGCTGCCTATGATATTTATTCCTCTGCTGGGTATTGATAAACTGGATGCTGCGACTGCCCCTTATGCTCATCCGTTGATCTTTTTATTTTTTGGTGGTTTTTTCCTGTCTATTGCGATGGAAAAAACTAATTTACACAAACGTATTGCGCTAAAAGCACTGTCCCTGGTAGGTACTTCTCCTGGTCTGCAAATCGCCGCTTTGATGGGCGTGACCGCTTTTTTGTCGATGTGGATGTCCAACACCGCCACATCAGTGATGATGTTACCTATAGGCTTGTCCATCATAGCTATGGCCAATGCATCTACTCAGGACCAGTTTGGTAAAGCGGTATTATTAGGTATAGCGTACAGCGCCAGTATAGGGGGAGTGGCAACTCTGATTGGTACGCCTCCAAATGCGTTGCTGGCTGCTTATATGTCAAAAAGTTATGGCATTCAAATTAGCTTCGCCGACTGGATGATATTGGGTGTGCCACTAGCACTCAGCATGCTGATCCTTTGTTGGCTGTGGCTGACTAAAATCCATTTTCGCATGCCTAAAGCAGAACTTAGTAATAACGACAGTTCAATGCAGTTGCAGGCGCTTGGTCTGATGTCACGTTCACAAAAACTGGTGCTGATGGTATTTACCCTGGCGGCAATAAGTTGGATCAGTCAGCAATGGCTTGTCAAATGGACCGGGCTGCCCATCAGCGACACTGTAATAGCACTTTGCGCCGCCGCTTTATTGTTTTTATTGCCGGGAGAAAAAGGCTCTGGCACTGCCTTGCTGGAATGGAAAGACAGTCAGAATGTGCCTTGGGGCGTGTTATTACTGTTTGGCGGTGGTTTGAGTATGGCGGAGCAGATCCAAAAAACTGGTGTGGCTGAACTCTTAGCACAACAACTACAGTTATTGGACGGTGTCCCGCCCATACTGCTATTGGTTGCCGTTACCAGTCTGATTATTTTCCTGACCGAGGTCACCAGTAATACCGCAACAGCCGCAGCTTTCCTGCCGTTATTAGGCCCTGTTGCAGTTTCTATGGAGTTATCACCATTGTATTTAGTAGTACCAGCGGCCTTAGCTGCCAGCTTTGCCTTTATGCTGCCAGTGGCCACACCGCCAAACGCTATTGTGTTCGCGTCAGGTAAGTTGCAGATTAAAGATATGGTCAGAGCCGGCCTGGTGCTGAATCTGGTCGGTATAGTGGCTATAAGCCTGTTTAGTTTGTGGTTAGGACCACAGTTGGTGAGTTAACAGATTTTGATACAAGGAAAGCGGCTTTGGCCGCTTTTTTTGTATCACCACTCTGAATTCAAATAGCGGAGAATATTTCTTCAATATCCTTAAACGAAAAAAACAGCCTAAAGGCTGCTTTTTTCTGAATTTGGAGCGGGCAACGAGGCTCGAACTCGTGACCTCGACCTTGGCAAGGTCGCGCTCTACCAACTGAGCTATGCCCGCTTAGGCATTTTGCAGATAACAACCTGCTTTGGTATTTGATGTTTTTCAGCTTATCTCAACATATTGTATTGAGATGGTGCCCGGGGCCGGACTTGAACCGGCACGCCCTTTCGAGCGAGGGATTTTAAATCCCTTGTGTCTACCGATTTCACCACCCGGGCAAACACTTTTCAATTTTGTATTACAGCCAACAGCATTCAACCAAGTACAGCATTAAATGGAGGCGGGTCCCGGAGTCGAACCGAGGTGGACGGATTTGCAATCCGCTGCATGGCCATTCTGCCAACCCGCCATCTGGCGTACGACTTGGAGCGGGCAACGAGGCTCGAACTCGTGACCTCGACCTTGGCAAGGTCGCGCTCTACCAACTGAGCTATGCCCGCTTTTTACTGGCCATTCGCCGTAACACGAGACGCATTCTACTGGTTTATGCTTTTACGTCAACCACAAATTTATGCTTTTAAATTCGTTTGCTCAAAAAGTAGCTTCGCTGCTGTTTTTGCAAACTTTTTCCGCTTATTTACTCAGCGCTGGCCAGGATGCTTTCAGATAAACCAACATGGACCAGACAGTCAATAAAGTGGCTATATAGAGCAAAGCCATACTTAAATCGGTCAGCCAACCTACAGGTTGCCAAATTAAGCCAATTAAAGCCAACATCTGGGCTGCGGTTTTGTATTTGCCTACTTCTGATACAGCCACCTGAGCGCGCTGACCTACTCCCGCCATCCATTCACGTAAAGCCGAAATTAAAATCTCGCGGCTAATCATAATAAAAGCCGGAATAGTCACCCACAAAGTTTGCATATCCACAGCAATCAGCACTAAAGCTGCGGCTACCATCAGTTTGTCTGCGACTGGATCTAAAAAAGCACCAAAAGGTGTCATCAGCTGCATCTTACGAGCCAGGTAACCATCTAACATGTCGGTAATAGCCGCAAACCAAAAGGCAAAAGCAGCAAAAAAGCGGGCGTGTTCCAGTTCAGAGTAGAAGCAGAATAAGCAAACCGGGATCAAACACAATCGGAACAGAGTCAACAGATTTGGAATATTCCACATAACACTACTTCTCAAAGTCGGCACAAATTTTTAGTTATTGTGACATGCCTGGTAAATCTTTTCGGCCTGTTGCCTGGAAATTCCCGGTACTGTCGCGAGTTCGTCCACAGAAGCCTGCATCACGCCATGCAAACCTCCGAGGTATTGTAACAAAGCTTGTCGGCGTTTCTCACCTACTCCGTCGATATTTTCTAATGGGCTTTTAATAATGGCTTTACCGCGTTTATTGCGATGGCCTGTGATAGCAAAACGGTGCGCTTCATCGCGAATTTGCTGAATTAAATGCAAAGCTGGCGATTCAGCAGCAAGAGAAAAGCCTGCCGGGTTATCCGGCAAAATTAATGTTTCAAGGCCAGGTTTACGACTGGTGCCTTTAGCGACCCCTACCAGTAAGGGTCTTTTCGCAAAAGGCCAGTCACTGAAAAAGTTAATCGCCTGAGTCAATTGCCCTTGACCACCGTCTATTAAAATCAAATCCGGGATACGGCTTTCATCAGTCAGCTTGCCATAACGTTTATTGAGCGCGAACAACATAGCGGCATAATCATCACCGGGCGTAATGCCTTCGACATTAAAACGACGGTATTCGCTTTTATTTGGGCCCTGACCGTCAAATACGACGCAGGAGGCAATGGTCGACTGCCCCATGGTATGACTGATATCAAAACATTCCATCCGCTCCAACAACTCAAGCTTCAGCGTCTGTTTCAGCTCACGATAACGCACTGCCACCTGCTCTTTAACAGACAACTTAGTCGCAGCAGCCAGCTGAGCATTTTTTTGCGCTAAGGCTAAATAACGCGCTTTTTCGCCGCGTTTAGCATAGACAAAACTCACTTTACGTTGCGCTAATTCACCAATGGCCTGAGCCAGTTGTTCATCATCAGCCACCTGCTCGCTCAAGACCAGTTCTTTTGGCACCATTTGACCACCGGCACCACTTAAATAAAACTGAGCTAAAAAGGACGGTAAAATTTCTTCAGGTTCAGAACCTGCCGGCACTTTAGGGAAAAAGTTCTTACTGCCCAGCACCTTATGATCACGGATAAAAAGCACGTGAATACAAGCCACACCATGTGACCACTCCAGAGCTATCACATCCATCTCTTCGTGATCACCGCTGACGTATTGCTGTTCCTGTACTTTGCGGAGGCTGACTATTTGATCGCGAAACTGGGCGGCTTTTTCAAAGGCCATCTCGCTACTGGCCTTTTCCATTTGCTGTACCAGTTGTTCAATCAACTGCTGGCTTTTGCCGGATAAAAATAGCGAGGTATTTTTGACTTCAGCTGCGTAATCTTCATCAGAGATTTTGCCAACACAAGGCGCTGAACAGAGTTTTAGCTGGTATTGCAAACAAGGCCGGGTGCGGGCGCGGTAAAAGCCGTCCTCACACTGGCGTATAGGAAATACTTTTTGCAGCAGCTTTAAACTTTCCCACACTGCGCCAGCGCTTGGATAAGGACCAAAATACTGGCCCTCCACTTTACGAGGTCCACGGTGCGAGCTGATACGCGGGTGTTTATGGTTGGTGATCAAAATAAAAGGGTAAGATTTATCGTCCCGCAGCAGAATATTGTATTTGGGCAGGTACTGCTTGATCAGGTTATTTTCTAAAATCAGCGCTTCGGTTTCACTTTGTGTAACCGTTAACTCCACACTGCGGATATGGCTGACCAAAGCACGGGTTTTGCTACCGGACACATTCTGGCGGAAATAACTGGATAAGCGTTTTTTCAGATCTTTGGCTTTACCGACATAAATGACGGTTTCTTTTTGATCCAGCATACGATACACGCCCGGCATATGGGGCGCGGTTTTTAGGAAGCTTTTGGCGTCAAACATCGGCATTAAACATCATGGAGGCAGTTATAACTTCGCAATGTCGATCATGCCATGGCGTAAAGCTAAGTGAGTCAACTCGACATCGCCGCTGATATCCAGTTTTTCAAACATACGATAGCGGTAGGAATTGACCGTTTTAGCGCTGACATTCAACTGTTCGGCTATGTCGTTAACCTTCTGACCTCGGGTGATCATCAACATGATCTGCATTTCACGATCGGATAATTCTTCAAAAGGATTTTGGTTACTGCTGGTCACGCGGCTCATCGCCATCTTTTGTGCGACTTCACCGGAGATATAACGCTCCCCTGCATGCACTTTACGTATAGCACTGACCATTTCGGAAGGGGCTGCATTTTTTGAAATAAAACCTGAAGCGCCAAGTTGCATCACTTTGGTTGGAACCGGCTCTTCGCAGGAGACAGATAACGCCAGAATTTTAATTTCAGGACAATAATGCAATATGCGTTTGGTAGCCGTCATACCGCCCATACCAGGCATGTTCATATCCATCAGCACCACATCCGGTGTTTGGGCACGACAAAACTGCAAGGCTGCTTCACCGGAAATAGCTTCACCTATGACCTTGATGCCACGTTCGTCCATTAGTATACGACTGATGCCGGTGCGAACCAGCTCGTGATCATCCACCAATAACACATTAATCAATTTGAGCTCTCCGGGGCCAAGGTCAACTACTCCAGTCTAGCTGGATTCTGTCTGAGCATAAAGCAGAGACAGGATAAAGCTCAAGCACTTCATCAACGAATACGATAAGTAACACAAATTTGTTGAGGACAATACAGAAAAAACTTAAAAACCAATAAGATAGGAAAATTGCAGGCATAAAAAAACCACCTTGATGGTGGTTTTAATGGCGGAGGAGGAGAGATTCGAACTCTCGGAAGGCTACTAACCTTCGCCGGTTTTCAAGACCGGTGCATTAAACCGCTCTGCCACCCCTCCGCGTTGGACGTCATATTAGGGCGCTCGCCTTTTTTTGTAAAGTGCTTTTCTATCGCTTTTAATCCGTTTGCTCAGCATTTGTGCAAAGTGGTCACTTTTTACTAATTTTCTCCGCTCTTTTATGCGATTCGGCATGAAATAACTGTATCAGCAAAGATTAAACCGAACAAAACCTGACAGCCCTGCTGCTGTTGATTACAATAGCGACACAACAGATCAGGACCTTCTCTGTCATGAATAAAAAACGAATTTATGTCGCCTACACAGGCGGAACCATAGGTATGCAGCAATCCAGTAATGGTTTTGTGCCTGTTCCAGGCTTTTTATCCGATACCGTCAAAAGTATGCCAGAGTTTTACCGCTCAGAAATGCCGGAATTTGATATCCACGAATACCATCCTGTGATTGACTCCTCCGATATGACCCCGGCGCACTGGCTGGAAATTGCCACTGATATTCAAAGTCATTATGCCGACTACGATGGTTTTGTCGTGCTGCATGGCACTGATACCATGGCTTACACCGCCTCAGCTTTGTCTTTTATGCTGGAAGATTTAGCTAAGCCCGTGATAGTGACTGGCTCACAAATTCCATTGGCGCAATTACGCTCTGACGGTCAGGTCAATTTACTCAATGCCCTTTATTTAGCGGCTTATTATCCTATCGCTGAAGTCGCGTTGTTTTTTAATAATAAACTTTTCCGTGGAAACCGTGCTACCAAGGCCGATGCAGACGGTTTTGATGCTTTTGCATCTCCGAACTTTTCACCGCTGATTGAAGCTGGTATTCATATCAATTTAATAGCCGGTCATCTGGCTTCTACTGCCGTGACCAAAGCTTTAAAAATTGCGCACATCACACCTCAGCCTATTAGTGTGGTGACGCTGTATCCTGGCATCAGCGCTGAAGTGATTAAAAATATGGCGGCAGCCCCTATCAAGGCATTGATCATTAAATCCTATGGTGTAGGTAATGCACCGCAGCAACCAGAACTGCTGGAAGCTCTGACTGAAGCTTCTAAGCGTGGCACTATTATTGTCAACTGCACCCAGTGTTTTAAAGGTAAAGTGAATATGGGTGGCTATGCGACAGGCAACGCTTTGCGAGAGTGCGGTGTGATCAGTGGTTATGATATGACACTTGAAGCCACCTTAACCAAATTGCACTATTTGCTCAGCCAGCCTTTAACCACTGAGCAAGTGAGGCTTTTTATGCAACAAAGTTTGCGTGGTGAGTTAACGCTTTAGAAGAACTGTATCGCAGATATAAAAAAGCCAGCTTACGCTGGCTTTTCCGTATTCAGGATTTGCTTTAGGCAAACACAACTCTTAAACGTTGTACTAAGCCCTGCTCTTCTTCTTTCACAACACCAAAACTTAACCAGCGTTTTAATAAAGCGTCAACCGTCAGGCTGGTGCCGGAATTATGTTTGTCCGACAACAACTGCAGTTGTACTTGGGCTTTATCTGCAGCGACACAGTCTTTGCCACTGATTAATTCAATAGCCGTAGTCAGTTGAGCCCGAGTCAGTTGGGATTCATTGCCTTTGGCAAAATCTTCCCGAAAACGAGCCGGAATAGCCTCAACTGTCACATCAGCTTGTTCCAAAGCATCAAACAGCTGTTGGTAGCTGGCGTTAAAAGTGGACTTTTCTAATGTCTCCAGTTTCTGCTGTACTTCTGCTAATAACTGCTGTTTTTGCTGCAATAAAACAGATTTGGCTGGCAGATCCAGCGCTTTTAATGCAGCCATAACAGCATGCAATTCTGCCGCTGTTGTTGCTTGTGCACACTGTGTTGCAACTTCGGCAAACTGAGTTTCAGCTTGCTGTTGCTGCTCAGCCCATTGCTGGTCCTGCTGCTGTTTTGCAGCGGTTTTATTGGCAAAAATCTGATCGCAGACGACACGGAACTCTGACCAGAGCTGTTGATCCGTTTTGCCAGCAAAACCAATCTGTTTCCAGTCTTGCTGCAGCTTTTTAGCGCCAGCCACCGCTTCATCAACTGATAATGTCAGCAACTGTTGTGCTTTTTGAATAAGCTGTTGTTTTTCTGCCAAATTCTGTTCATGTTGACCACGAACACGACCTTTCAGCTGATCAACCAGAGTTTTAAACTGTGCTGAAAGTTCTTTATAAAGGCCAGATTCTGTTGGGCCACTTTCCCGCCAGCTTTTTTGTAATCTGGTCAACTGGCTATCAAAGCTCTTGTCTAAAGGTTGGTCTAATAAGGCTGTTAAATCCGCCAGAATTTGCTGTTTAATCAGCGCATTTTGTTTACGCTGCTCGTCCTGTGCTGCGAAATAGTCGCGGCACGGTGCAAAAGCTTGTTCGCAAGCCAGATTAAAGGACTGATTCAAATCAGCTTCTAAAGCTTCGTCGGCACGACCTAAGGTCTGCCAGGTTGCGCGAGCTAACTTCACCTGCTCAGCACGTTCTGGCGCTTCAATATCAGTGGCTACAGCCAAAGCTTGCATTTGAGCGACCAGTTCTTGCTTACGAGGTGTCGCTATGTAGTTTTGTAACTCATTGAGCTGTTGCAGTTGCTGCTCTGCGGCCTGGTAGTCCTTTGCCAGCTGTTGTTGCTGAGCCGGGGTTAATTCAGCGTAACTTTGTTGAATACCTTTAAACAGGCCAAACAACACTTTATAACGCCCTGCTTCATACAAACGGCGGAATTCAGCAAGTTTTGAGCGCAGTGATTTCAGATCTTTTTCGGCCTGGCCGGCAAAACCAATCATCACGGCTTGCCACTGGGCATTTAATTGCTGCTGAGCGTCAGACAGACTGTCTGGCAACATAGCGCCTAAGGTCTTGCGGCCTTTGCTCCATTCCTGCTGCCATTGCTGGTATTTAGCTTCGATGTGCTGAAACTGCGTTGCATCTGCCGGGACAATTGCAGCAGACCAGTCAGCCAGTAAGCGGGTTAACTTAAATAACTGTTCAGACTGAGCAGGTAACTGCTGCAGTTGACGATCAAAGGCTGTCAATGCTTTTTGCAGACTGGCTTTTACTGCAGAGCCTACATCACTTTGTGAGACCTGCTGTTGCAATGTGGCAGCTTCTGCAGCTAATGGGTCAGTTTCATCCAACCGCCCTTCCGACATCAGCTGGGATAACTGCTGCTGTAAAGCCTGCAGTTTGGTTTCAAACTCTTGTTGCTGCTGTTTCAGCGCGGCAATTTTTTGTTGTTGAGCCAGTTGTTGTTGCTGTTCTTTTACCAGCGGTGCCCATGCGGCTTCGGTCAATAATTTGATTTTGTTATATTTTTGCGTCAATTCCGCAGCATCATCCAGCAGAGCCAGATCAGGCTGTGCAGTGTCCCATTCTTGCTGGTACTGCTGCCATTTTTGCTGCATCTGGGCTAAATCACCGCGCTCACGCACAGCATTTAATTTTGCCAACAGCAGGTTAACCACTTTTCGCACCTGAACAGGTTTATCCTTGGCTTCTTGCTGTTGTTGCAACTGCTGCTTTAACTCGCTTGCTAAAGGTTCAGCCAGTTGTTTGCTTAATTTTTCTAACTGCTTTGGTTCGGTGATTAAAACAAGTAACTGACGTTTTTGTTCCAGACTCAGCAGGTCTTGCTGCACATTGCTCAGGATCAGATCTGTCTTTTTCAGCCGCATAATCAGTGAGAAACGAATATCAGCGTCTGTTTCGGTTTGGGCTAACTTTTCTAAAATGCTGCTTCTGTGACATTCTTCAATAAACTGACGTTTCAAAGGTGCTGAAATACGATTTTCCAGTACCATCTGCACCAATTGAGTTTCAGCATAGTGTTTTAAGCGTTCAGCGTTGTCTTGTTTACTGGCTTGCCACCATAAGGAAAACTCATTAAGTTTCTCCAAAGCAGCACGACGCACCGCTTCATGGCCATCATTAAAGGCCAGTTCGTGCAAAATTTCTTTGTGCTGGGCATCCACATTTAACCCGGCAATTGCCTGTTGCCGCACTGCAGCGTCTTTGTGTTGCCATTTCGGCGCAAACCAACGTTTAAAGATCATCATGCGCAAACCTTGCTATCGAAGAGTCCTGAGGGAATTGTTTTTTCATTTCAGCTTTGGATTTAACCACCATCTGACCATCCGCCCCTATGGTGTAAGGCTCGGTGGATTTAAGTACATAAGCCTGATAGGCCATCACCAGTTGCTGAGTGTGGGCTTTTTGCATATCGGAAAGTGCAACACCATCAGCCCAACGGCCGGTCGCTACAGTTTCGAGCAGTGACTGGTAGGTTTCAGGCGACATCGCCAGTACAAGAGCTTTAAAATCCATACTAATTTTTTCGCTTCAGATAAATCAGACGAGCACGAGCATAGATATACCAAAGGAAACCAGCTGCAATCATGCCTTGAGAAACAATAGCTTCATATCCGTCCGGCTCTAAAGCCCAAAAATACAAAAAGCAGAATCCTGCTAAGAAAAGTATTAAAGCCAACATCGATTGATTCAGCGCGCCCTGCATCTTTTTATCACGGGCTTCAATAGCTAAATGATGTTTTCTTTCCGCTGACATACCTGTCATATCCAACTGACAATGCTGGCAAGTCTGACTTTTATCTGAAATCTTTTTAGCACAACGTGGGCAGGAAATAATTGCCATAGTAAAACCCTCTAAAAGTTATGGCGCACTATAAAGCAAAAGAACAAGTTTGCAAGCCAGCCACAACTGACCTGCACTGTACGCTAATACGTTTTGTTTAACGCAATTGATCAACCACAGCAAGCACTGCCACTAAGCTATCCTGCCCTAGTTTCATCGACCGAACATCAGACCAGCCATAATCCAGATCCGGTAAATTAGCGTTGTCTTTAAAAGGCATTTCAAGGGTGTAAGACAGACACTTAAACTGTTCGGCAACCCAGGTCGAAGCAATAGTCAGGTTTGCTTTGCCTGGCTCGTCCAGCTCATAACCAAATTCAGTCTGGAATTCAGGGGTCACGACCAACAATGCATTTTTAAATGCTGTTTCTAATTGCTGCATTTTGGCATTGTACGAAGGCACACCTTCAGCACCTGCAACAAAGTTATACGGCAGGTTTTCATCACCATGCACGTCCAGCAGCATATCAACTCCAGTTTCCAGCATCTGTTGTCGCACTAAATAGACTTCCGGACTTTTTTCCATGCTTGGCGTTTGCCACTCACGGTTTAAATTCACACCAGCGGCGTTGGTACGTAAATGACCACGCACGCTGCCATCCGGATTCATATTTGGTACTATGTAAAATACTGCTTTTTCTAACAAAGTACGGGACACGCCATCGTCTTCGTCCAGCAGTCTGTCTAACAGGCCTTCAACAAACCATTCAGCCATAGACTCGCCCGGGTGTTGACGAGCAGTGATCCAGATTTTTTTCTTGCCATCAGCAGGCTCACCGACCACCAGCATGCTCATATCACGACCATCCAGGGTTTCACCCAGCTCTACAATTTGAGCCATACCGGAGCTTTGTGCTGAATGTAACAAGTCCATATGACGTTCGTAGCTGTACGGCGCAAAATAAGCAAAATACACAGATTCAGCTTCAGGATAATGGCTGATCACCAGCTCACCGTTGACCAACTGGGTTTCTACTCTGAACCAGTTTTCACGGTCATAGGATGCAACAGCCTGATAACCTTTCCAGCCATCTGGGTAGGCAGAATCTTTGACATTAACAATACGAATAGTATGAGGTTCGGCGCTTTGAGAATGTAAACGGAAATGGAACCATTGGTAGAAATCAGAGTTGTGGTCTTTACGGATCGCCAGCTGAATATCAGCAGGATGTTCGGCTTTGATCACGTCAATATTACCGCTGTCAAAATTACAGGTAATTTTCATAACATATCCACTTGGTTGGGTAACAGATGCTGCCTCGGGGCAGTCTTAACGGACTGGCATCATAACATTAAATTTTCGACTGTTCAGCCGGGGCTGCAGATTTGGCCAGCTTAAATAATAAAAAAGGCCGCACTGAGGCGGCCTGTTCTGAAATCAATTTCTACTTATTGACTGGCAAAGTTGGGTATTTAATTCCGGCCATTTCGTTCATCACCCGAATGACCTGAGTGCTGTAACCAAACTCGTTGTCGTACCATACGTACAATACGCAGCGATCGTCCTGCACAATAGTGGCCTGAGAATCGACCACACCAGCGTAACGTGAGCCGACTAAATCACTGGATACAATCTCAGTTGAACTGGTGAAATCGATCTGATCCTGCAATTCAGAAAACAACGCCACTTTTTGCAGGTAGTTATTCAGCTCTTCGCGGTTGGTTTCTTTGTTCAGATTTAACGACAAAATAGCCATAGACACGTTTGGTGTGGGTACACGAATAGCGTTGCCTGTCAGTTTGCCTTTTAATTCAGGCAAGGCTTTGGCAACTGCGCTGGCAGCACCTGTCGAAGTGATGACCATATTCAAAGGTGCAGCACGACCACGGCGCTCGGCTTTGTGGTAGTTGTCGATTAAGTTCTGATCGTTGGTGTACGAATGCACAGTCTCAACGTGACCGTTTTTAATACCGTACTCATCATTCAGTGCTTTTAATACCGGCGTAATCGCATTGGTCGTGCAGCTGGCTGCTGAAACAATAAGGTCTTCCGGCTGGATCATACCGTGGTTCACGCCGTAAACCACGTTGTGCACTTCACCTTTGGCTGGAGCTGTTAATAATACCTTGGCTGCGCCTTTGGATTTGAAGTGAATTGATAACTCTTTGTCGTCTTTCCAAATGCCGGTGTTATCCACCACTAAAGCATCGTGAATACCGTATTGGGTGTAATCCACCAGATCTGGTGAATCGGCATAAATCACTTTAATAAAAGTGCCGTTGGCTTTAATACCGACGTTTTCTTCATCAACCGTAATACTGCCGTTAAATGGGCCATGGATCGAATCGCGGCGCAGCAGGCTGGCGCGTTTTTCTAAATCGCCTTTACGGCCACCGCGTACGACGATGGCGCGTAAACGCAACTTGCTGCTTGGGCCTGAACGCTCCAGCATCAGGCGGGCTAACAGGCGGCCGATACGACCAAAACCGTACAATACAACGTCTACAGGCTTAATTTGATCGCCGCGGTGTAATATTTCAGACAGCTGACCATCTAAGTACTGCTGCAAAGTCTGACCTTCGCCGGCATTTTTATATAGATAGGCAAAAGCCAACTTACCAATATCGACGCGGCCTGGAGCCAGTTCCATTTTAGAAATAGCTTCCAAAAGCGGAAAACTTTCTCTTAAACGTAACTTCTGATGCTCGAAACGTTCGACTGTTTTATGAGCTTTAATAATGTCAATTGTTGTCGCATTTACCAAAGGACGGCCATAAACCACAACTTCAATGCCTTTATTACGGTACAAACGACCAATAATAGGTTGCATGTTCTCAGCGTATTCCTGGCGCTCCTGCCAGCTGCGTTGATACTGTTCTTCGTGCGATAGAGTCATGGTTTTACCCTTTACGTCTTGTAGGTTCAGAGGTGTGCCTGCGGTCATCGCCGCATTAAGGCAGGCGCATTGTAATTGAACATGTAATACTACGACAAGAATTACAAAAAGATTTTTTCCGAATTCTTCGTTATGCTGGAAGCTGAAAAGATGAATGAGAAACTTATGAGATATCTGGCGTTAACCCTGAGTGTATTTATTTTAAGCGCTTGCTCTGAAGGTGAGCTGACATTACGCGCTGTCTGTGAAAAAGAACCTGGTCTCTGTAGCGATTTAAATGACGACTCCCATTGCAACCTGCAACGCCGTGATTTGATTATGCAGCGCTTTGAAGAAAAGCACCTGCCCTCAGACAAAAACAAATACCAACTATTGGTTGATTTTGAAAAGTATTCAAAATGTATCGAGCTGGCTGCAGGTATTGAACATATCAAACTGAAAGAAAAAACCAGTACCCGTATGGTTGGTTATATGACTAGTTTGAAGGAAATCAGACGTTTAAGTGATGACACCATCAGCTCTGACGACCCACATCTGTTGTATTACCACTGGTCGCGTAATAAGAGTAATAGCCACTTACAACGCTTTTTACAGGCAGAGCAAGAAAACCAGCTGGAAACGCCAGAACTGCAAATGGCTCTGGTCAGTTATTACAGCAAAAAGGACAGGGAAAAAAGCATTCAACTATTGCACCACGCTCTGGAGCTGTACCCGCCTGAACCTAAAGTAGACCCTGAAATTTATGCGTCTTTAACCAGCATGTTTTACAAGAAAAAAGATTACGCCAGTTCGTATCACTGGGCTTTACTGGCACAGCAAAGTGGTGCTTTTAACGTGGAATTGCAGGAACTAAAAATTTATCTGGAGCAGGCAAAACTGGATCACGAAAAAATCAAAGAAGCAGCTGACCATACCTTAGCTCAGCTGCAACTGGGTCAATTTACTCCGCCGAAATTTTAACGTCGGGATTAAATAACAACGATACTGAATTGACACAATAACGTTGCCCGGTCGGCGCCGGGCCATCGTCAAACACATGACCTAAATGCGCATCGCAGTGCTGGCATAAAATCTCAATCCGGTTCATGCCGTGGGACATGTCCTTTTCATATTTCACCTGACCTTTGATGGCTTTACTAAAAGATGGCCAGCCACAGCCAGAATCAAATTTATCTGCAGAATCAAACAAGGGTTGCTGACAACAAATACAGTGGTAACAGCCTGTGTCTTTGTTATGCAACAAGGTTCCGCTAAAAGGATACTCAGTGCCCTTTTGCCGTGTCACTCTGTACTGTTCATCGTTTAACTGCTGACGCCACTCTTGTTCAGTTTTTTTCATTAGCTTCCCCTAAATTGGCGAACGGTAAAAAAAAGCTCCGACAGGAGCTTTTTTTACTTACTTATTTAATTTTTTGCATCGGCCTGTCGTTATGACTCCAGTCGACGTGAAAAGTTTTACCTTTGGCTTTATCTGTCCGCTCAAAGGTATGAGCGCCAAAATAATCCCGTTGTCCTTGCAACAAATTAGCAGGCAACACAGCGGTACGATACGAGTCGTAATAACTTAAAGCCGAGCTTAATGCGGATACCGGAATACCTGTCATGGCAGCTTCAGCCACAGCGCGGCGCCAGTTCATCTGATTGACAGAAATTTGTTTGGAGAAAAATGGATCCAGTAACAAATTCTGTAAATCGTCATTACGCTCATAAGCTTCAGTAATAGACTGCAAAAATACTGCACGGATAATACAACCCGCACGCCAGATCTTTGCTATCTCAGCAAAATTCAGCTGCCAGCCATGCTCTGCTGCTGCGGTTTTCATTAAATCGAAACCCTGAGCATAAACACAAATTTTGGCGCAGTAGAGTGCGTCATGCAGCTGCTTAATCATTTGCTCAGAAGTCTGGTTAGTGCAATGTTCACGCACCGGGCCAGACAATAAGGTCGACGCCAGCACTCGTTGATCTTTTAAAGTCGACATAGAGCGGGCAAACACGGCTTCGCTGATGGTCGGTGCCGGACAACCTAATTCCAGACTGCTGACGGCTGTCCAAAGACCTGTGCCTTTCTGGCCTGCTTTATCCAGAATCACATCCACCAAAGGTAAACCCGTTTCTGAGTCTTTAGTGGCCAGTACTTCAGCGCTGATTTCCAGCAGGTAGCTATTTAATATGCCCTGATTCCACTCTTTAAAGACATCAGACACCTGTTGAGCACTCATGCCCAACGCATCACGCATCACCTGATAGACTTCACAAATCAGCTGCATATCGGCGTATTCAATGCCGTTGTGCACCATTTTGACATAATGGCCTGAACCGCCTGGTCCAATGTAAGTTGTACAAGGCTCTCCTTCAATCACAGGGTTGCCTGGCTCGTGCCGCTCCAGCGGACGGCCTGTTGCCGGGTCTACTTTGGCAGCTATAGCACGCCAGATAGGTTCGATACGGGTCCAGGCATAAGGATCGCCACTTGGCATTAAAGACGGACCAAAACGAGCCCCTACTTCACCACCAGAAACTGCTGTACTGAAGAAAATAAATTTCCCTTCGTAGTGTTTTTCACGGCGCACTGTATCAGTCCACAGGCTATTGCCCGTATCGACAATAATGTCATCGGCCTGAATACCGGCATCAATCAGCTTTAAACAGACATCATCGACAGGCTTGCCAGCTGGCACAGATAAAATGACTAAATGAGGGGAAGATAAACGCGACAGAAGTTCTGTATAAGAGCTACAGCAGATCACACGGGCCGGTTTGTCACCCCGCTCGGCTTTGTCCTGCGCTATAACAGCTTCCAGTTTTTTATGGTCTAAATCAAAAGCGGCAACCCGATAACCGTGATCAGCCAGGTTTAAAATGAGGTTCTTCCCCATAACACCTGCGCCGACAAACCCTATATCACATAATACGGATGTCTCAGACATTTGATTTTCCTTTTAAAATCCGGCACTGCAAAAGTGGCCGCGATTATACTGGAAAACTACGAATAAAGAAAAAGCTCAACTAAAAAAACTCAGCTCCAAATGGATAAAGATCGTTCGCTCTGCAAATAACGGGTTCTTGTTGCTGCTTTTTCCAGCGGCTCTCCTGTCTCAAATTCAGTATCAAGCAACAGCTGCCAGCTTTTTTTTGGTAAATCGACCTGCAGTGGTTGATCGCCCGCATTAATAATCACCAACATGGCCTGATGGTCCTTTAAATGCTCAATAACAAAAACACAGCTGGTTTTGTAAGGGTCTGTCCAGTGTTCGTCTTGTTTTACGCTGCCATCTGCCAGATACCAACTCACCTGATGTTTATCGCCATGTAACTGGTACTGATCATCCAGTAAAGACAACTGCTGTAGACAACTGAACTGCTGGCGTAACTGAATCATCTTTTTAACAAAACTCAGAAACTGAGTGGCCTGATAATCCAGTTGCCAGTGCAACCAGCTGATTTCATTGTCCTGACAATAAGCATTATTATTGCCTTGTTGGGTTTGGCTCAGCTCGTCCCCTCCCAGCCAATGCACTATGCCCTGACTTAGCAACAAGCTTGCCACTAAGTTACGTTTATGCCGGAATCTTTTCTGCAGAATGTCCGCATCGCTGCTAGGTCCTTCAACGCCGTAATTCAGACTTAAATTATGGCCATGACCATCGCGGTTTTGTTCAGCATTCAGCCAGTTGTGCTTATCCTGATAACAGACCATGTCCTGTAAGGTAAAACCATCGTGGTAACTGATATAGTTCACACTGCAGCAGGCTGGCTTATGATGTTTCTGGAAAATATCACGTGAACCCAACAAACGGGTCGCAAAGTCCGGTAACTGGCCTGCATCCTGACGCCAGAACGAGCGGAAGGTATCCCGGCATTTATCATTGAGCTCAGACCAATGCGCCGGAAACTGCCCAAGTTGATAACCAAAAGGCCCTAAATCCCAGGGTTCAGCAATCAGCTTCACCTGACTTAATACCGGGTCCTGCGCTATCACCTGCAAAAACGTGGCATAAGCATCAAATCGTTTATGCTCACGGGCTAAAGTCACGGCCAAATCAAAACGGAAGCCATCCACCTGCATCTCTGTAGCCCAATACCGTAACGCATCCAATACCAGACGTTGAGTCATAGGATGCGCCACATTCAGCGTATTGCCGCAGCCACTGTAATTGCAGTTCTGCTGGTAGTCGGTAATGTCGGCGTGATTTTCAAACAGATAATAATGTCGGTTGGCTAAGCCTCTGAAGCTTAAACGATAGTCCTCAGCCTCCGCGGTATGGTTAAACACCACATCAAGAATCACTTCCAGCCCATGCTGATGATAGGTACGTACCAGTTCTTTAAATTCGTTGACTGCATCATCCACCTGATAACGGGCATCAGGTGCAAAAAAGTTGATCGGGTTATAGCCCCAATAATTACTCAGTTTCAGCTTTTCTAAACGTGGCTCACTCATAAAACTGGCCACAGGTAACAGCTGCACTGTAGTGACACCTAAGTCTTTCAAATGCTGAATAACGGCAGGATGACACATGCCCTGATACTTGCCACGAAGCTCTTGTGGTACGTCAGGATGTAGCTTGGTCAGGCCTTTGACATGAGCTTCATAAATAATGGTTTTTTCGCGCGGTATCGCAGGCTTTTTGCTTTGTTGCCAATCAAATTGCGTAGAGGCCAGCACGCCTTTGGGCACCATATAATGGCTATGAACCTGATAAAGACGTTCGTTCCAGACCAAAGCTCGGTTCAACTGTTTGGCATAAGGGTCTATCAGTAATCTGTTGCGATCAAAAACTAAACCAGAACTTGCTTGACAGACACCCTCAGCGCGTAATCCGTATAAGGTTCCGGCTTCAATCCCTTCGAGCTGAAGGTGCCACAACTCTCCGGTGCGGGCAAAAAACTCCACTTCAGCCAGAGGTTCTTCCGTATCAGCACAAAACAAACATAACCAAAGCGCGGAGGCATCCGGCGCATAAACAGAAAAATTCCAGCTGTATGGACCAGTCTGGCTCGGGCCTAACGGATAAGGTCTACCAATGGCACTGATCCATTGTGAATTCTGCTCTGGTTTCATACTCACGTTGTTTTTCTTCTCAAATACAGGGTCGATAACGGCGGCAAATCCAATTGCAGCATATAATTTAAACCAAAAGCAGCAGCAGGAAAGGCGGCTAAATATTCGCCAACCGGATAATTACTGCCCCAATAGTATTCGCTGTCGGTATTGAGGATCACCTCGTATTCGCCTGGCTCTGCCACAGACAAACGGAAGCCACTTCGAGGCACAGGAGTAAAGTTGCTGACCACATACACCGCCTGGCCTTTTTGATCCAGACGGTAGAAGCTTAGAGTGCTGTGCTCGGCATCCTGATGATTAATCCAGCGGAAGCCTTGTGGATCATGGTCCAGTTGATGCAGAGGCGTACAGCTTCTGTACACCAGGTTTAAATCACGAAACAGTTGCTGCACACCTTTGTGTTTTTCAAAGGACAACAAAAACCATGGCAACTGCTGGTTATGATCCCACTCGGTACCCTGACCAAACTCATTGCCCATAAAGTTCAGCTTTTTGCCAGGATGCGCATACATAAAAGCATAATAAGCTCTTAAATTAGCAGCCTGTTGCCATTCATCGCCCGGCATCTTATTAATAATACTGCCTTTGCCATGCACCACTTCGTCATGCGATAACGGCAAAATGAAGTTTTCAGTAAAGGCGTACACCATAGAAAAAGTTAAATCATTATGATGAAATTTACGGTAGGCCGGATCTTTGCTGATATAACGCAGAGTGTCGTTCATCCAGCCCATGTTCCACTTAAAACCAAAACCCAAACCACCTAAATCTACAGGTCGGGTTACGCCATTAAAAGAGGTCGACTCTTCAGCAATCATCATGGCTTTCGGGTGCTGGCGGTACACTTCAGTATTCAGCCAGCGTAATAAACTGATGGCTTCGTAGTTATGGTTACCACCATCAATGTTGGGCACCCACTCACCGGCTCGTCGTGAATAATCCAGATACAACATCGAAGCTACCGCATCGACTCGCAGCGCATCAATATGGAAATACTCCAGCCAGAATAAAGCGCTGGCGACTAGAAACTGTCGGACATAATCTTTGCCATAGTCATAAATGCAGGAATTCCAGTCTGGATGCCAGCCACGACGTGGGTCTTCGTACTCGTATAAATGGCTGCCATCAAAGCGGGCCAGCCCATGCGCATCTTCAGGAAAATGTGCTGGAACCCAATCTAAAATCACCCCTATTCCTGCCTGGTGACAAGCATCCACAAAGGCTTTGAACTGATCAGGTGTACCAAAACGTGAGGTTGCAGCAAACAAACCCAGCGGCTGATAACCCCAGGAACCGGAGTATGGGTGCTCCATCACTGGCAATAGTTCAATATGGGTATACCCCATGTCTAACACATAAGGAATAAGCTCAAGCGCCAATTCATTGTATGTCAGAAGCTCACCATGCGGATTGTGTTTCCATGAACCGGGATGCAACTCATAAATACTCATTGGCTGATGATAAGGGTCGAAGTGTCGCTCCTGCCATTGCTGGTCGTGCCAACGATATTTACTGTGGTCATACACCAGGGATGCATGAGACGGATACTGTTCAGCAGCAAAAGCCAAAGGATCCGCTTTGTGCGGTAACAAATTACCAAAAGCGTCTTTGATCTCAAATTTGTAACGCACGCCTGCACCAACGTCTGGCATTACCAGTACCCAGTGCCCGCACTCTGTACGCTGCATCGGATGACGACGGCCATCCCACTGATTCATATCACCTATTAAGCTAACGCTGGATGCATTAGGAGCATAAACAGCAAAACGGGTCGCGCTGAGTTTCTTTTTCCCCAGATCCAACTCAACCAACTGAGCACCAAGCTGCTTGTACAGATTCTCAGCTTTGCTGTTGACAAAATGCACAGCGTAATAGGCTTCATCTTCAAACTGATAAGGGTCGACCAGCTCATAGCTATGGTGATGAGGTGTTTCTATCCTGAAGTAATAAGGGCTGGTTTTACGTTTTGCTGGTAATTCAAGCTCGAATAAACCATGTAAAACAGTCTGTGGCGTCATCTGGCCTAAGGATTTTCGACTAGTAAAATCAAACACTTCTACTTTGGCAGCGTCAGGTAAGTAGGCCCGGATCATTAAACCTTTGGTTGCACCACGCTGCCAGGACAATACAGAAAAGGGAGAAGAACAACTGGCAGAGGCTAACTGAGTTACGGACATGAACTATCCTTTTGATTTTTTTACCGTCTTAGTTTCTAAGATAACAAATTACACTAAAACTGCCATGGGGTTATGGCAGTTTTATAGCGGAATTATTTGAAACCATAGCTTTTACTTTGTGCCATGGATTCAAATAATCTGGTTCCGGTGCTTGCTTTTGTTCGTTAACTTCGACGCAATCGGGTCAGCTCCTGCAATAACTGATTAACGTTCTGCTGCTGTGCAAGTTGCTCTAACGTCATCGTCAATTTACGCCGCCAGTTTGGATATTCATTGCTGGTGCCGGGAATATTGACTGGTTGTGTCATTTCCATCCAGTCTTCCAATTGTAAACATAAGAGTTGACTGGAGCCTTTGGCAACATGACGCTGAATGGCATAACTCAGTTCAGTGCTCATGCCTACATGATCCACACTGCGGCTAAAGTTAGGGTCCAGCATTTGATGACCATGCAAAGAATTTAGTATTTTTTGCTTGTCTTCATGGCGGGACTGGAACAAAGCAGGTAACTGGTCTTCGCGATACAAGCCCACGTCTTTACCTAAAGTTAAGTCACCACAATGCCAGTAGCCTATTAAGGTTGGCATATCGTGAGTCGTTAAGGTTGCCATCGCCTGTACAGGGTAATGAGCCGGAGACACGTAACCACCATCTTCAGCTTTCTCAAAGAAAAATACCCGGTAGGAATACATGCCATAGGCAGCAAGTATTTCCCTGATACCATCTGGTACTGTGCCTAAGTCTTCACCTATCACCACCACCTGATGGCGCTGCGACTCAAGAGCTAAAATACCTAATAAATCCTGAATCGGGTAATAGACATAAGCTCCATCCCCTGCACTGTCAGCCCCTTTCGGCACCCACCATAAGCGTAATAACGCCATCACGTGATCAATACGCAAAGCACCTGAGTTTTGCATATTGGCGCGGAACAAATCGATCATAGGCCGGTAAGCTTGCTGGAACATCTGATAAGGTAACATTGGAGGCAAGCCCCAATTCTGGCCTTTAGGTCCTAAAATATCCGGCGGCGCACCTACGCTGGCGCCACGGCAATACAATTCCGGGTTGCCCCAGATTTCCGTCGAGGCTTCACTGACGCCAACCGCCAAATCACGGTATAAACCTAATAACATGCCCTGTTCTTTGGCAAAAGCTTGTGCTTTAGCCAACTGCTCGCGGGCAATAAATTGCAGATAACAGTAAAAATCGAGTTCATGGGCATGCTCTTTGGCAAACATCAGCACTTCATCGCTGTCAGGTCTTTGCCAGGCTTCAGGCCAAACAGGCCAGCCCCATGCATGGATATCTTTTTGAATCAAATGGGCGTGAATTGCATCGTAAAGCGCTAACTGTAATAAACTTTCACCGGATTGTTGTTTAAATACAGAAAATGCCTCAACCAGTTCAGTATGTTCAGACTGATGTTCAGTGAACCATTGGTACAGCGCTTTTAACACAGGTAACTTCAAACGGGTGACGGCGCTGTAGTCAACCCACTCTGTTGCACGTGCTGCAGTCAGCTGTTGTTGAAATCCTGGCGCACTGACCAGCTGTTTTACTTGCTGACATTGCTCATAACCAAGCATTTCCGGCACAGCTAAATAGATAATATTTAACCAGCGTCGTGACGACGGGCTATAAGGACTGGCTGATTCCGGCATAGCCGGATAAAGCGCATGAATAGGATTTAAACCGACAAAATCTGCGCCTTGTTTGGCTAAATGGCCAAGCAGAAAACGTAAGTCAGCAAAGTCACCTATGCCCCAGTTCTGCTCTGAGCGCACACAGTACAATTGTACCGATACGCCCCATTGTTTTTGTTTGTTGAATTCTGCTGGTTGAAAGCATGATGAAGGAGTAATGATCAGCGACTGAACGAACTCCAGCTCACCCAAAGTCAGACTTAAGCTGTGATATCCCTGCTCCAGCAAAACCGGCAGCGTCCATTGATACTGCTGGTATTCTTCGCCGTCAAATACGGCCACCTGATTTAATTCAGCATCGTCAGTCGCAGTCACAGTAAATGTCTGCTTTTTACCTTGCTCTGTTGTCAATACCAGCTCTAGTGGGCTGTTGGCTAATTCTATAGGTAATTTCAATTGGATCTGGGTGTCCAGTCCTGATTGTTGCACTGATACCGGATCCAGCAATTGCTCCCAATGGTCTTGCTGACGCTCTATTAATTGTTCTCGTGCTAAAGCGTCGTTATCTACCGCAAAACCCTGAGCTGATAACAAGGTCAGTAAATTTTTCTCTGCGACTTCAGATTGATTGCCCCAGGCATCTGTGAATTTTGTTTCTATACCAGTGAAGGCAATCAGATCAGAAAGTAATTGTTTGTCCATAAAGGCTCCAGCGACCCGCTTTTTGCTCTAAAAAGTAAATGGTTAGGGAAAATTAACTACCACAGTCTACTCCAGATTCAAGGTCTGGATTAACAAAATACGAATGCATAACTTTTTTGTGCTTGAAAAGAATGACAAAAAATGTAATTTTATTACAGAATTAAATTACAGTCTGGGGATAGGTTATGACAATTCGTGTAGCAATTAATGGTTTTGGCCGCATTGGCCGCAACGTTTTACGCGCTTTATATGAGTCAAAAAAGAATTATGACATCAAAGTTGTAGCCATTAACGATTTAGGCGATGCCGCTATTAACGCCCATTTACTGAAGTACGACACAGCGCATGGCATTTTCTTCGCTGACGTAGAGCACTCAGACAAAGCTATTTTCGTAAATAAAGATGAAATCCAGATCCTGAGCGAGCGCAGTCCGGCAAACCTGCCATGGGCTGAATTAAATATCGACGTTGTGCTGGAATGTACTGGCCTGTTCACAACCCGTCAGACAGCTGGTGCTCACTTAACAGCGGGCGCGAAAAAAGTCATTATCTCTGCCCCGGCTAAAGATGTAGATGCCACTGTAGTTTATGGTGTAAACCATGATGTCATCACTAAAGATATGACCATCATCTCTAACGCCTCTTGCACCACCAACTGTTTATCTCCCATCGCTAAGCCGCTCAATGATGCTCTGGGCATTGAATCAGGTTTAATGACCACTATTCATGCATACACCAACGACCAGCGTTTAAGTGATGTGTATCACACTGACGTACGTCGTGCCCGTGCTGCCGCTATGTCGATGATCCCAACACAAACTGGCGCCGCCGCTGCTGTAGGTTTAGTAGTACCAGAGCTCAAAGGTAAATTTGATGGCTTAGCGGTACGTGTGCCAACACTGAACGTTTCTTTAGTGGATTTGTCTTTTATTGCCGGTCGCAACACCACGGTTGAAGAAGTGAACGACATCATCCGTAAAGCTGCAGCACAGAGCCCAATGAATCAGGTCTTAGCGGTCAATGATTTACCATTGGTGTCTGTCGATTTTAACCACAATCCAATGTCCTCTATTTTTGATGCCAGCGAAACCCGTGTAAACGGTCGTCTGGTCAAAGTGATGGCATGGTATGACAATGAGTGGGGTTTCAGTAACCGTATGCTGGACAACACTGTTGAACTGATGAAACATTCAAAGTAAGTTATTCTTCAGGCACAGAGGCGGCTTTTTAGCCGCCTTTTCTTTCCGTTAAATTTGAGATGACCAGATGACCAGCAACGCCATAATTCAGCAATCCGGTTTTGCCCACTTAAAGGATTTACCTTGTTATGTCCTGAGCTGTGGTCAGGCTACAGCTGTGATTAGCAGCTATGGCGCTCATGTACTCTCTTATAAACCACAGGCAGAAGTCGAAGTAATTTACCTTTCGCCTGATTCGGTATGGCAAAACAACAGCCCTATCCGGGGTGGCGTGCCTGTCTGCTGGCCATGGTTTGGGCCCGCAGCGACTGAATTCAATCCTGATGCACAAAAACTACCCAATCATGGTCTGGTGCGCACTGAACTCTGGCAGCTTGTACAGCAGTCAGTCACAGATACCGCCGTCAGTATTGAATTGCGTATAGAAGCTCAGGCTTTGCCTTATTCCAACGCACCTTCTTATTTAAGTTTGACCCTGCAATTAACCGAAGCCGCTTTAACCATGACGCTAAACTCGGATCAGGGTTTACAGCAAGCTGCTCTACATAGCTATTTTACTGTGGATTCTGTGCATCAGGTTGCGGTCAGCACTCTGACTGGATCTTATCTGGATAAAGTAAAAGCTGGTGAGCGATTTGAGCAGCAACAGCCTGAATTAAAGTTTTCAGAAGAAGTAGACAGGGTTTATCTGGATACAACGGGTGAGCTAACCTTAAAACAAGAAAAAAATGCTGTGCAGATCACTCAGCAAGGACATGACGCCAGTGTGTTATGGAATCCATGGACAGAAAAAGCGGCAGCATTAAAAGATTTACCTGATTCTGGTTATCTGGATTTTGTTTGTGTTGAAACAGCGCGTCTGAACCTGACCAATACAGCCCCATTGCAACTGGTCCAACAAATCCGTTATTTGGGTTAGTCAGGCCAGCTGGAGTAAAAAGGTAGTAACAACAGCTTTTCCCCTTCTGTGGCATGACCCAGTTTAAGCTGCAATTGCCACTTCATTCTGGGCTGACTGCATGCGCCTAATACCATTTCGCTGCTGTAAAACGAAGGTTGCCCATCCATAGCTTTAAACAACAGCGGTATAGTGCCCATACTCATCGACACTCCTGTGACTTCTGCCTGTTTGATTTGCCAGTCTTCCTCCAACTCGATAGTCCAGTTTAATATTTCTTCAACTGGCGCGTCAGCCGGGCTTAAACTGACACTGACTTTTTCATCCTGATGTAGCTGTAACACCTCTTGCGGTTGCGGGTTTTCCTCTGAGCAACCAACCAGACAGAACAAATAAAAAGCCAGTACAAGCAATCTCATCTGATAATTTTCCGTAGATAAAGGATGGCAAGTGTACCTTCTCGCCACTATGAAACGCAAAACACTGCTGTAATTGGTTATTTTGCGACCAGCAGTATTGTTCTACATCATAAAAGCAGCTGTTTTGCCTATCTTTTTAAAGGCAAAACTCGTATTATTTCGCCCCAAAATGGTTAAGGGTTTAGTTGCTTTGCAAGTCGTGGGGGCTGCTACACTGTTAATCAACAATAAGAAGGGTCACCTTAGGGTGAATTTTTAATCACTAGCAATAAACTGCAGCGGAACTCAACATGAGCCAGACCAAATCGTTAAATGTTGACTACAACT
>Ga0180008_1000409_pt1 | contig 38123 bp, 41 predicted proteins | sample MM_PW_MetaG_FD_121121 | JGI IMG/M metagenome (GOLD analysis project Ga0180008, IMG submission 121121) | Groundwater microbial communities from the Aspo Hard Rock Laboratory (HRL) deep subsurface site, Sweden - MM_PW_MetaG | ecosystem: Environmental > Aquatic > Deep subsurface > Groundwater... | reverse complement strand
TCCCGATACCCGGCCTGACGACCGATACCCCTATGCACTCAACCCCGGACGCGGGTTGACCAATGGCTATAGCACGTGGTCCGATGTATCGTCCGATGGCTTAGGGGTCTTGGCCTTTGGCTGGCAACCATGGGTTAATGCGCTCTATAGTAAGAGGGGTGTGTTTTCCCGTGTTATGAAACATACTTACTCTGGTATGAAAATCGAAGCCATCGGCGAGCGTAATGATCCGCGCTGGGTAAGAAATCTTGGTGGGAATTCAGATTTGATCTACGGACATCGTGATGGAATGTTTAAACTTCATCTAGATTCCACTGTTAAGCTTATGTCCTTTCCCAAAGGGTTTTTCTATCTTTCCAACGCTCATGCTGATCAATCCACAATATGGCGGCTCTGTCAGTGTTTCGATGAGTCGTCAACCAATCCAGTCTATAAGCTGTTCCTGCTTAATCTGGCAACTCTTGAAAACAGAGAAATTACTAAGTTCTGGAAATCCATATATCCACGAGGCGGCTTTGATATGTCACCATCTGGCGAATGGTGTATTATCCAGCCGCCCAATGGTGTTGACTGGTTCGTCAGGACAGAGGACTTGTGGAACGGTAATGTCGCCGACAAGGTCGATATGCCAACAGTAAGCTACGGCCATAACTCCTGGGCGCTGGACGGCGCTGGAAACGAAGTGTTCGTATTCCAGGACAATAAGACGGATTGGTTTAGCACGTTCAATCCGGCGACCGGCGAACGCATTAACATCTTCAATATGTCCGATTGGGGCTATGATCCAGCGCCAGGTTGGGGCCAGCACTTCGGCAAAATGACCAGTCATCCAGGCTGGGTGGTCATGAGTTGTTATGCCGGGTTGAACAACACATGGCACGCTGATAACCTGTTTCTCGTAGAGATCAAATCTCACGAGCAGAGTCCGCGCCTTGTGCGCTTGGGCAAATACAACAAATACAATTTCGCTCCCGGTGATCTCGATAAAACGAACAATTATTTCGCCGAGAATTTCGCTTGCGCTTCGCCAGACGGGAATGATTTATACGTAGGTGCAAACTGGCATGGCCGCACGAATCTTGAGCTTTATAAGATCGACCTGCGCCAGGCATGGGCCGAACTGGAAAGCCCGACAATTCCAGCGCCGGGGCCGGTTCCCGATATAACTGTTGTTGGGATTGTCGAAGAAATCACGATTGATTTACGTTCAACCAGTCCGCTTAAGCGGATCACGATTCTACGATGAGGGCCTTATGATCAGTATGGATTACACAAACACTTCAGATAACAGAATGTTAGTCAATGCAATATTGGTAAATGACGGCTGGGTCATGCAACAGTATTTGCCGATAGGGTTAAAATATCACAAGGGCCATTTCAGCTACTTTCAAACATGGTGGCCGACTGAGGATAGGATTGTTTATGACGTAACCATTCCGCTTGAGATTGAGGAGGTGCAATAATGGGCGAATTAAAAGTTGGGGATATGGCATGGATTGGAACGTTTGAAAACAGAGAATCAACTATCCCTTGCCCAATATGTGCAGGGAAACTCAATGTAACTCTCATACTTGGAAATGGGGATTCTGTTATTCTTCCTTGTGACTATTGCGGAAAGGGGTATGGTGAACCACGCGGGGTTATTAGAGAATACGAACGTATCCCAAGGGCTGATGTGGTTGTCATTGATGAGGTTAAAGTAACCAAGAATAGCAATGGAACCAAGGTAGAATACGCTACGACTAACCATTCCGTATTTGCAGAGGAAGAACTGTTTGCCTCAAGAGAAAAAGCCATAGCTTATGCCCATACGCTGGCCGATGAGCAAATGCGTAAAGAATCAACACGGGCGGAATATATAAAGAAGGACACAAATAAAACCTATTCATGGAATGCTGGCTACCATTTATGCAAGGCAAAACAAAGCCATGAACAGGCTGAATATCATACACGCATGGCGATACTATGTAAGGCAAAAGCCAAGATCGATGACTGATTGCAACGATACGCGTTGGTATTTCGTTGACTGGTGTTCTCGTCGGGTGTCGTCGAGCAAAGTTGAGGGATATGCTCAGTTGCGTTACTCACCGCGTCCTCCAAAATTTGAAGGTGATACGGACACAACTACAAAGCGGCCTTGTCCGCAGTCGTTACTGAAAATTGGCTTAAAGAAGGGAGCTGAACCATGAACGACGATGAGCTTTTCGTAAAGGATCAGCTTGCAGAGGATATTCACGCTAAGGACTTTAACCTGCAAGTTGTGGGAGGATGTTTTAAACGCTCCTCTAATCCTACTATTTCGGAGCTTTGCAAGCTGGCAAATATGCTAAATTGCAAACTGGTTGTTCGGATCGTGCCAGGAGATGTTTTTCTTGTTCCAGTAAAAAAAGAGAAACTCGCCCAGGTGCGCGATTTTGTTTACTACAACCAAAAAATTCAGTGGGAGGAAAAGCAATGAACCGAATCCTGACTTTCACCTGGTCCGCAATCGCCGCGCTAACCGCGCTCGTCCTGGGCGTGGCGTTTACTTACTTGGTCATGCGCATGTCTTACGCCGAGCACGCTCTGAGCGAAGTTCGCGCGGAACTGTCCGCGCTCAAGGGTGAGCACGTTGATATGGCCGATGCGCAGATTCTTGGGACCGTTCAAACAATACACGACCCGACGTTGATCCCGATTGACGCCGCCAAGGATGAGGAAGAGAAAACCAAGAAGTGAGAAGAAACGCATTATGGCCAAACTTAAAGTGGGTGCTGCCATGAAAGTAGATTATTACCTAACGGAACTTATTGGGAGTCTTCCAGTCATTGTTCTATTTTTGCTTTTACTATGGTGGCTAGAATATGCGCCGCGGCCGTTGATTGAAAATAGGAAGTTACGGGCCATTGCCTATATTTTACTATTCATATTTCTGGTTTTCATTTTCTTCGAAGGTCTGCGTATTGCCTATTGCCCAGCTAACGATCTTGTTCACGGCCGGTTTAAGTATTTTGTTTTTAAGTAAAACAAAAGTTAGCCTTTTAGCTAACTAGATTTCATTTTGAAAGGAACTAACTATGTTTAGCAAAACCCTTACGTTAATTACCACGGTGCTGATCCTTAGTGCGTGCCAGGGCAAAGACACTGTTGAGCAACACGACGTATATAAGAATGCGTGGGTTGAGCAAGTTGAAACCAATACCAGCCACACACTCGCACGCCTAGCAAGCTTAGACGCTAAGCTACTTGCTATTTCAAGGCAAGCTGACGAGCTTACGTCTTACACGTTAAACCAACAAATCTTTAATCGTGGAATCTATGAAGCAGTCAGCACGCTAAAAAACCGTTTAGATAAGGTTGACAAGCCTAGTAAGGTTAAGGAATGACAATTATTTTATTGGCCGAAAAAAAGACAGTACAATAATTGCAAAACTAAAGGAACCTCTAAGATGCTACATTGTAGATCGTTGCAGAAAGTGAGAAGGTAGTTAAATGGAAAAGCCCAGCGACAGCAAAAAGAACATGACTATCCGCGTTGACAAGGAAGCGTACCGTATTTTGCAATACAAACTCCCTTGGGGCATAAAGACTAGCATATTCGATGCCTTTATTGATCACGTTGTTGAAGTGGTTACTGCAAGCGAAGAGTCGCGTGACGCTTTTATCCGTGCAGTAGCTCTCAGAAAACTCAACGTCAAAGAGTTTGTGCAATACGAAGAGCAAGGAGACTGACAAATGGACTTAGAAACCTTAAGCACTATGCTAGGCCAAGACGTTAAAGCTATGTCTACGGATGAGCTACTCCAGGTCATTTTAACGGTTCGTATGAATCGCAGAGCTAGAGCAACAAGTACTGCTGGAGTAGCAAAAGCAAAAAAAGCTAAACCGACAAAAGCCGTGCCTGCTTCTACCAACGAAGCTATTGCTATCTTTAAGTCTTTAGGAATCGAAATTCCTAGCAAGGATAATTAGTATGCAGCAAGTTTGCACCATTTCAATATCCGCTGTTGTAGTGGAAGATCGTATCCGCCAAGCTCTAGGCGATATAGACGGATTAGCTGAGTCTATTAAATCTAAAGGCCAGTTGCAAAACATTGTAGTTGTAAAACAACCGGACGGCAAGTATCGCTTACTTGCTGGTGGCCGGCGCTTTCAAGCGTGTATTAATGCTGGCCTAGCAGAAGTTGTAGCTCTGGTCTATAGTGAAGAGTTGTCGCCTTTAATGATGAAAGAGATTGAGCTAGAAGAAAACATTCAACGCTTGGACCTTTCGTGGGATGAAGCTTGTGACTTAACTAGACAAATTCATGATCTAAAAACAGCTATTGCCACAGAAGGTTTGACAAACAAACCGCGCTGGTCGCTACGCGATACTGGAACGTTGTTAGGGGAGAGTAAGTCCACCGTACTCGATGACATAAATCTATCAAGAGCGTTAGAGAGCAGTCCTGAGTTGCGCAAACTTGCTAAGAGCAAGAAAGAAGCTCAGCGTTTGCTTGCTTCAAGTATTGTCAAGGGCGTAAGCGCTGAGATTGCCACTAGAGTTGAAGAACTTAAAACTAAGTCTGACATTATGAACATAGCAGATAGCTTTATAGTCGGCGACTTTTTAAAGGAAGTTAAAAGCTTGCCAAACTCTACGTTTGACTTTATCGACCTTGACCCACCGTGGGGTGTTGACCTAGCAAACCTGCATCCAGACAAGGACGCTAAAGAAAGTGGCTACACAGAAGTTCCTGAAGAACTTCAGCCAGAACTAATTGCTAACTGCCTACGCGAGGGCTACAGGGTTTTAAAGCCAGATAGCTGGCTAATTTTATGGCACCGTACGCAATACTGCTCCATTATTATGGACGCGGCTAGAGCAGCAGGCTTTAACGTAAGCAAAACATATGTTCCCGCCATATGGTTTAAACCTATCAAGTACGTAGGCCCACGCGTTCGCGGAGCTTACGAGCGTCTACTTACTGCTTACGAAACAATTTACCATCTACCAAAAGGTAAAGCTCCGTTACAACGTATGCGAAGTAATGTATTTTACATTGTTCCATCTGCATCTGACGGCCCACATATTGCAGCAAAACCAGTTCCACTAATGGAAGATATTATAAGTACGCTGTGTCGTCCTATGGGACTAGTCCTTGTTCCCTTTCTAGGCTCTGGAAATACTTTGATTGCTTCTTACAACCAAGGCAAGAAAGCTATTGGTTATGATCTTTCTCAAGACTTTAAAAATGATTTCATTAGGAGACTCGCAAGTATCAAAGACAAAACAGAACCTGCACGAGGAGTTTCGGGAATGGTTAGCCAGGCAACTGAAGCCGGGACAGATACTTCAGAAATCTCTTCCTGAAACAACTAAGCCAGGTTATACTCTGTTTAAGTTGCCTGACGCTAGCTTTACTGCCTTTTTAGAAGTAAAGTTATCTGATGTTCCAAAGCAGTTTCATTGCTTGCTTGCTGAGCGCAAGCAAAAAAACCATTGGAAAGGAACTACTTGATGTCCAAGATTTTAGTTTTATCAGAAGGACAGAAAACTTCCAAGATTGCCCTTGTTGGCGAAGCTCCTGGCGAAGTTGAAGAGCGTTTAGGCCGGCCGTTCGTTGGCCCTGCTGGAGAGCTGCTTGACGACTTACTACGCAAGGCTGGCATAGCCCGCACGGAATGTTATATAACCAACGTTGTAAAAGAAAGGCCGTCGGGAAATGACATTACAAAGTTCATCTCACTCAAAGGCCGCACGGCCAAGGTCTCGCCAGAAGGTAACAATTACATTCTCGGACTCAAACGAGAGCTTAGTGCTTGCAGTCCAAACGTTATTGTTGCCCTTGGAGCAATTCCACTTTACGCGCTTACTGGCCTTACTGGAATTGTTAAACGCCGTGGAAGTATACTTTCCTACAACGAAACGGAAGCCCGTAGTATAAAGCTAATTCCTTGCATCCATCCTAGCGCTGCTCTACGTGAATATCTATATCGTTATCCAATCTTGAACGACTTACGCTGTGCCCTGGAAGAAAGCAAAACGCCAGACCTTCATTTGCTGCAACGCAACTTACGCTTGCGCCCTTCCTTTAACGACGCAATGTCTTTTCTTGCTCGCTGCAACGCAGCAAACGAGGTCGCGTTAGACATAGAAGTTGTAGGCCGAACTGTCTCGTGCATAAGCTTCGCCTTAGATCCAAGTGATGGAATTTCCATACCTCTAGTTGCTGAACAAGGCGAGTACTTCGACCCAGAACAAGAAGCGAAACTTTGGAGAGAGATTGCTAAACTGATTAACAACCCAGATATTAAAAAGATAAACCAGAATATCCTATTTGACTTTCAATTTTTGCACGAGCAATACGGCATTTCGCCACATAATTACGGCGACACCATGATTGCCCACAAGATACTATGGCCAGACTTTCCTGCTAATTTAGGCTTTATTACTAGCGTTTACACTCGCGAGCCATACTATAAAGACGAAGGCAAGCTGTGGAAAAGGATCTCTGGTAGTTATGAATCCTTCTGGCTTTACAACGCTAAGGACTCAGCGGTTGTCATTGAAGCTATGCCTAAGCTTGAAAAAGAGCTGCAACACTTTGGAAATTACGAAACATACTTACGCCAATTAAAGCTGGTAGAGCCGTTAGCATTTATGCAGCGACACGGTATCAAGGTTGATACTAAGGCACAAGCAGAAACACGGGCAGAAGCAGAGCTAGCACTTAATAAGCTTAAGCTAGAGTTCTTACTTCTCTGTGGCAAAGAGCTAAACACTAACAGTAACAAGCAAATGATGGATTACTTCTACGAAGGCAAGGGCATAACGCCATACATTGCTAGAAAAACTGGCAACCCTACAATAGACGCAGAGGCGCTACAACGCTTGGCTCGTCGTGGCATAACCGAGGCACAAAAACTGCTCGATATACGTAAGCTTGAAAAACTTTTAGGCACGTATCTTACTATGAAGCTAGACGACGATGACCGTTTACGCTCGTCGTTCAATCCAGTAGGCACTACCACTGGTCGTGTATCATCGTCGCAAACCATTTTTGGCACTGGCGGTAACATGCAAAACTTACCTAAGAGCTTTAGAAGGTTTCTCGTTGCCGACGATGACTACGTTATTTATGAGCTTGACTTAGAGCAAGCTGATATACGTGTCTGTGCGTATATAGCGCCAGAGCCTAAGATGATTGAGATTTTCGAAACCGGCCAAGACATCCACGCAATAACAGCCGGCGTTATTTTTGGTATTAAGCCTACTGAAGTTTCGCGCGTACCGGGAAGCTGTACGCTAGGCAACGGTGATGGGTCGCAACGTGACTGGGGCAAGAAAGCAAACCATGCGTTTGACTACGGCTTTGGGCCTAGTTCTTTTGCTGTAAAGTACGGCGTTTCCGAAGCTGAAGGGCGGCATATACGTAGCAGCTTTCACTCTTTATTTTCAGCCATTGAAGGCAGTTTCTGGCCGTGGGTGCGCGAGCAATTAAAGCAAAACCGCACGCTTACTACGCCGTATGGGCGCAAGAGATTGTTCTTGGACCGCTGGGACGATGAACTGTTTCGGCAAGCTTACGCTTTTATTCCACAATCCACGGTAGGTGATCATATTAACTTCACTGGCTTAATACCAATTTACTACGAACAAGATAAATTTGGCCCGGCAATACTAATGGATCAAGTCCACGATAGCGTAGCTTTCGAAGTACCGTTGAGCATAGGTTGGGAAGCCCACGCAAGGATGCTTTTGGAGCTTAAAGAACGTATGCAAAGGCCGTTGTATTGGCGAGCAAGTAGCTTCTCTATTCCAGCAGAGTGCAAGATGGGTTACAACCTACGTGATCTGAAGAAAGTTAATTGGAACGACAACCCTACCGTTGAGCTTTTGGCTAAGGAACTGGCTAAAGTAGCTAAGCAAGATGTAGAGAAGCCTAAGTTGCTTGAAGAGATTTCAACTGAAGAAGTAGAAGACTTAGAAGTTTAATGAGAGGCCGCCTAAGTGTCAACTAGACGTTTGCCCGATTGGCTCGATAGCTATATGGAACTTACAGATAATACTGAGCCGACTAAACTATTACGTAAATGGGCTGGAGTTTCGGCTATAGCTGCCGTGCTTAAGCGTAAGTGCTTTTTTCAGTGGGCTGATGCTATATACCCAAACTTTTACATAGTATTAGTCGGCAACCCAGGCATGTCACGTAAAGGAAGTGCCGTAGACAAAATAAGCAAGCTGCTTAGACGTTTGAACATTAGGCTTGCTGCTGAACGGATAACTAATGAGGCGCTTATCCAAGAGCTTGAAGAGTGCAAGGATATGTTAGTTGATCAAACTAACGTCGGAGTTGCCAAGCCTAACTTTCATTGCTCGCTAACTGTTCTAAGCGGTGAACTGGCTGTGTTCCTAGGCTATAATAATCCACAATTCTTGTCGGACCTATGTGACTTGTATGATTGTAAAGATCGTTGGACCTACAGAACCAAGAACAAAAACACTAACTACCTAAGTGGTGTTTGGCTCAACCTAATTGGCTGCACTACACCTAAGCTTTTACGCAAGCTTCTAGCTGACGAAGTCAGCAGCAGTGCTTCCACCGCTGCAGTAGGCGGCGGCCTAGCTAGCAGAGTTATATTCGTATACGCTGCCGGGCGTGGAAAACGAGTTGCTATTCCTATTCCTACTGTAGCTGAGCTACAGCTCTTCGAAACGCTCTTACACGACTTAGACCTTATAGGCAATCTACGAGGCAGATTTGTAGCAGACGAAAGCTGGGTTGATCTATACGTACCGTGGTACGAAGAGCAAGATAACCATCCGTTATTGAAGCATGAGCAACTACAGCATTACATAGCTAGACGGCAAATACACTTAATAAAGCTTTGCATGGTTCTAAGTGCTTCACGTTCCGACGGTATGGTTTTACAAGCTGTGGATTTTGTTAGAGCAAGCAAATTGCTTGCAGAAACAGAAGAGCTTATGCCTAAGGTTTACGAGCACGTAGGGCAGAATACTAAAGCAAGCATTCTTGCTTCGGTACAAAAAACAATAGCCGCAAAAGGGAATATCGAACTAGGCGAGCTAATCCGACTTTATTTGGACGACGCTGACAAGAACGATATGCAAAAGATTCTAGCTACGTTAGAAGCTATGCACTATATAAAGATTGAGTATAAGCAAACAGGACAAGTGATACTGCATTATAACGAAAGGCAATAATTGCTTTGGCCGAAAAAAAGCCAATCCAATTATTGCTCTTCTTCACCATACAATTCCTCAACCATAGGCAGCAAATCAGCTCGCGTACTTAAGCCAGATCGCATAAACAACCGCATAGCTTTGTCTTCTGTAGCTCGCTCAATCGCGCCGTCGATTGACTGCTTGCCTACTTCAAATTGCGCCACTTCGTCAAGAAGCCAGTCTGGCAACTTATCGCCGCTAAGCAACCGCTTAACAATTTCGTCTGCCGTACGCCTTTTGTGAACGCGTTTGATGGCAATTTCACGTTGTGCAATACTTACTTGCAGCCTAATCCTAGCTTCTTCAAGTGGCGTTGCGCCTAAGATGTTTTTGCCTGCCGTAATTATACAGTGTAAGTCTGAATCTGTATGATATAGTACGTTTCCTTGCCGGTCCTTGATTGCTCCATCTTCGCTAAACATAGCGTCAATTGCTTTTTGCACGTGCGGTAGCATAACTACGGAGCCTTTAACCCACTCACCGACTGCTTCTGGCTGATAGCCTTCACCAACGGCAATAGGCTTTATAACTTTGGTATAAAATTTAACAACGTCAGACACTGTTGGCCCAACTGCTTCAAGCAATGTTTGCGGAACGCGTAGCGTAACAGCCGCCGTAATATCTACGCCTAAAGCTCCAGGTATTCCACGATGCACAACTGCTGGCAAGTTGTTATCAAACCACTTTTCAAGCTCGTCAAAATCAAACAAAAAGCCTAGGCCAATAAAGCCTTTAAGCGTAGCGATTAAAGCGCTAGTACCGCCAACGGCCCAGAACAAGCCTAAGTAGCGAGCAAGCTTAGCAGGGCTTTTAGCTATACGAGCTATATATAACGCTTCCTGTATTGGGTATTGCTTAAATCGTCCAAGAATCCTTCCAGTAGGCGAACGAAACGCACTGCCTATTAGAGACAAATCGTACATAAATTCCTGAAAGTAAGAGCTGATTACTGCTTCCCTGCGAATACCGTCTTCATCAAACGGTGAAAGCTCAAACTCCTCTGCGTGGCTTTTAATATAAATATAGTTCGTTGCTAAAGCCAGCTTTCTACTCCCAACCTCAGCTAAGTTAAACAAGTATAATGGACTATACACTTTCCTTGAAGTGTGCAAGTTACCTTCTGGGTCAATTACGTGGTGACTTGGTATATGCAGAGCTAGTTCGCTAAGAAGCTTCTTACCTTCATTTGTTTGTATAAACTTATAGCCCTGCCATAGAGAAATCGCTCCACGGTCGACGTACGTATGACCCACACCAAATATGGCATTAACCATTGCCATGACTGGCCTATAGCCTATCTTTATTGTTGCCTGTGCAGCGCCTTCAATGGCAGCCGCTCTACTTAACAGTCCAGGTTCTAAGTCAAGCCACCTAAACATTTCGTCAACGGCCTTAGTGTCCCAGTACTCTCTACCAATAGCTGCTTCGTACTGGTCACGAACTACCTTTCGGTTGTTTGGCATCAAGTTAGGCAGCGTCTTTTCGACCTCACGGCTTACAGAATCAAACGCAAGCCTACGTTCAATAATAAGAGTGTACGCTTTAAACTTTTCCAAGGCATTGGTAGAGCCAACAAACGCAGCCCCAAAACGCTTACTCGTAGGGCTGATAAACGGCCGGCGTAACTTTAGCTCAGTAGACAGTAAAGGCTTTAACGCTTTGTTCAATGCCGCTAAGTCAACACCTAAGGCAGCTGCTAGTCTGTTACGAATTGAAAAGTAAGCATCGTTATTAACGGCTAGTGATGCTGGCGTAGCTGAGTCAAGCATGTTATCCAAGTAAAGTCTAGGCACCGCTTTGCCATGAGTAATTAAGCCTCTAACGTATTGTTCCGTCCGTTCTGCTAACGTCTTACGAGTAGTAGCAATTACTCGTACCTTGCCATCATCGTCAAGCAAACGGTAAGAGCCAACGGTCATATTTGTAAAGTAGTCTTTCAAGCCCCAAGAGTCGATCTTGCTATACTCTTCTGCCAAGGACGCTAGACGTTTTGCGTCAGTTTTTTCGTCCAGCTTATAGTAAGCAACTGCATCAGCAACTGGCATTTGCCCTTCAACCACTGCACGCAACGCGTCCTTCATAGCTTGGTCGTCTTGCGACTCAATAAGCTCGTTCTTTATATGAGCTTTAATACGTGTTAGATAGTCATCATAAATCCTACGCAAGCCAATCGCTGCGTTATAGACCTTAGGATTAGAAGCCTTTAGGTCTTCTGCTTTAGCTTGGTCAGCATCTATAAGTTGTTGCAGCATAGGCTCAATAGCTTTAACGTCGGCTTCGGTAAGACCTTTACTAATGCTATTTACGAAAGTAATAGAGCGTTCGACTGCTTCCTTCATCGTAGCTCTAGCATTGTAAATCTTATAGGCAATTAACCTTGCTTGCTTATCGTTGCCTAGAGTTTGGAATACTGGAAAGATAGCAGCAGCCAGCCTAGTACTATCCTTTGCACTTTCGGCAACCGTATAGTCAAATAAAGATTCTATCTTACGAATCGGATTTTGATAGTTAAACAAGGAGTCATACCAGTGCATAAACTCTTGCGGGACGCGTTCTGGAGAGGTTAGAGTCTGACCTTCTGGCGTAGGACCGCCTTCTTGGTAGCCGCCAATCTGTTGTGGCTGATTCCCAACTACGTAACCTAAATTATATTTATGTACGTAATCCTTATACATATCACCTAGAAACGTGAATGCCTTTTGTAACTCTTGGTTAGGCGCAATGCCTAATTGCACGTAACGCTCAGCATCAAGAGCAATTTGCTCGATTAACGCTTTGCTAAAGAAAACGTTGTTTCCTACTTCACCAAACGCACCACGCGTATCAAAGTGTGGACCGTACCAGCGGCTTGGTTCTGCAACGTCTTGGCCTGGTGGCAAGGACTCAATTATCTTTTCATTAGGCGGCAAGTTTAAGCGCTGCGAGATATTTTCAACTAACGCTTGCAAACTCTTAGGATCTTCTTCAAGAGCCAAAGCAGTATAGCCATGAGCCAGCTCATGCACTAACGCATCAGCTGCACGCTGGCCTATGCCGTAACGCAGATAGGCAGTCTTCATGTAGTTGGCCAAATCAAACTGGCCGCCAATTGCAGTACCTGGCAAACCAACCCACTCAGGCTTATACTTTGCGTAGTAGTCGTCAATAGTAATACGCTTTGCGTCCTTGTCTGTAAGCTTCAAATTTTCGTTATCAGCCCAGACAGCGGCTTTAGCATCTTCAATTGCTGCCAAAGCAAGCGCAGCTTGGCGCCTTTGCTTTTTAGTAATCAAGCCTTGTCCAGTATTAGGCGATGCTTCACTGGCAGGTAGCGCAGACATAGCGTTGTATAACGCCTTTTGCAAAGCCTTTCCAGGCGTACTTAAGTCACGTCTAGCGTTTACAAGTGGGGTCCTCCATCTATAAGCGCCTTCAAGCGTAACAGTCTTCTTAGGCTTATAGGTAATCTCACGGCCGTTAATCGTACTAGCTCTGTCTACTTCAGCCTTAGGTACGTCAGCAAACGTAACCTTTAGGTCAGCATCACTAGCAAGACTAGGTGACTGGGTCCAAATATCAGTACCGGGTTCTTGCTGCCAAATGCGAACCAGCCCTGGCAGTGGCGGCTTTGCAACGCGTTCCCAATTAGTAGGAAAGTAAGCTCTACGTACTTTCTCAGTACCAATATCAGCTACTTTGCCAGCACCGCCAAGCAAGCTAAACATAACAGCTTCCGTAAGAAGCTGCTTGCCTGTAGGTGGGACATAATGTTCCGTAACGAATAGTGTAGGCTTAAGCAGCTCTGCCAAGCGTTCTTCTGACATTTCACCAAGTATACCATTCCATCCAGCAGCACGATAGAGCTGAGCAACCATTCCTGGTGTACGCTTGACGCCAGTCTTAGCACCGCGTTTGAGCCAGTTCTTAATTATACCAGCTTTTAAGTAGCCAACTGCCCTGCCAGGAATTTCACCAAAATACTCCGATGCCGTATCAATATACGTCTCACCCATAGCTTTGCATAAAGCTGGCCAGAACTCTTCGTCAGTGGCTTCTGAAACTATAAAGCTTAGTTCTCCCTTTTCACCAGGCTGCAAGCTAATCTGTGGCGTTCGCCGCTCGATCATGTTTTCAACTATACGTGTAGGCTGCGCAATAGTTTGCCCAACAGCTCCGCCTAGCCAGACCGCCGCACGACCACGAAGTGTAGTTGCTGCTGCACGGCCTAACGCTGCACGTGTAAGCGCAGCAGCAGGCTTAAACGCTAGGCCAGCACCAACAAACTCCCCCATCCAAGGAAGCGTATTGCCTAGCATGTTGCCTAAGTTGTAGCTAAATGACGCACGCTCTTCGTCTGGCAGTTGCTCTTGCAACTCAAAACTTTTACGCACAAGAGCTTCATCGTACAGCGTAGCTACCCCATCACGAATATGTTCAACAGCAGCTTTATAGTCACTGCCAGCAAGAATGCCGTATAGCGACTGTGAGAACGGCACTAGCCGTCCAAGACCTTGCATTGTAGTTATAGGCTGGCCCTTGGCTGTTAAACCATGATAGAGTGCCTCAACCGAGCTTGCTGGCTTAGGCACTTCTGAGCTCTTACGCCATTCTTCGTTTAGGCCACCAAAGTACTGCTCTGGTGTAACTATAGAAGAGGGAGCCGCTTGGCTCCCTTGCAGCGTAGAATTTTTATAGAACTCTTCTGGCGTCATGGGGCGACCTTTCCATTAGCTCGAAGGTAGTCAATGACAGTTTTCTTAAGCAAGGCGTGATCAGTTACTAGCTTCGTAAATACTGCCATATCCCTACCACGCCAGTAATTTAGTATATCAGCTCTACCTTGCTCGTAGTCTTCTGACTTAACGTTAGGCTCTACAGCTTGCTGCGGAGCAGCTACGCTACCAAACTTGCTTGCTCCAAACGCTTGGTTTGGAATTATACCGCTTGAGACCTGCAAGTCGTGAAACTCTTTTTGCATTGGCTCGGGTAAGTAGGAAAAGACCTTCCCAGGATCAATATTTCCACTAACATCCATGAATAGAGCTTCAAGTTTCTTTAGGCCCTCTGCCGTTCTATTCTCAATACCAGCACGTACTACGGCATTTTCCTTGGCAGCATTATAGTATGAAGCAGCCAAGCCACGGTTGACTGGGCCATAAATATTAGTTGCATAACTAGTAGGTAGTTTGCCAGTGTTAAGAGCCTTTATAAAAGGAGCTACATTGGGATCATTAAGTGGATGAAGCCAAGTAACATTTCCACTACTGTCTTGCTTTCCAATTACGCCATCAATGCCAGTAGGAAAGATCTTACCCATCTTAAGCTCTTGAGCAGCCAAAGCTAGTCTTCTATTATCGTTAGCTACACCAGCCCAGTTGATCTTATTACGCTCCGCCTCTAAGCCTAAGCCAGCTACGCCAGTAGCAGCACGAACTGCTTCTGAAACAGCTCCTTGCTCAGCAACCTTGACTCTACGCTCTTCAAACGCTTTCTCGCCAGGGTAGCGAGCTTCTTCAACTTGCTGCTTGCGTTCTGCCAAAGCTTGGCTGCGTTCTTGCACACTTGCTTGCAGCGAATTGATCACGTTACCTATAAGTTGGTTCTGCTGCTCTTGCGTCATGAACTGCAAGTACTCACCCCACGCAGGCGCAGCCTGTTGCCCAGCTACATTAGACGGTGGCGCCGCTGGGCCAGGACTACCACCGAGGCCGAAAGGGGACGAAGCGCTAGGCGGTTGCCCAGCAGGCTGAGCGCCAAAACTAAACTGCCCAGAAACATTAGCCTGTTGTGCAGTCGATCCCAACGCACTGCCTTGCTGCGCGCCAGCTGGCTTTTGCACTGCGTTATAGCCAGCAGCCTGAGCATAGCTTCCAATAAGGTCAGTAGCAAACTTGTTCAAAGCTTCCGATTTAGGGTTGCCCTGCCCTACAATTCCGCCAATAGTATTGACAAACTTGGCTAGAGCCATGTATGTTTTTGGATCGTTCCAAGCATCAACTTTAGGCTGCGATAAAGGTCCGCCAGGAGCTTGTTGTGCCCAGACAGAGCCAGTTTGTTGTGGAGCCGTCATTTGTGCAGCAGGTGTCAATACCCCAGTTTGTGGCGTAGTTGCGTAAGCACTAGCTGGCACTGCCGGCGTCATTGCACCAGCACCAAAAGCTCCTTGGCTTTGCATTAGTATATTACCGATTGGAACTGCCACGTTAGTTAACCTCCTTCAAGGTCGATTCTTTCACGTTCATATTCAGCGTACCAGGGTTCTTGTTCAGGCAACGCAGCAGCAACGTAGCTACGCAGCCTAGACTCTGGCGGCCTACGTTGCTTAACAACCAAAGGAAAACCCTTTCTTGGCCTATTTACTATAGGTAGGGCTGCTTGTCTACCGTCTCTAGGGCCACCTAAAGCTGTCCGTTCGCCTTCGTAGTCCTTACGCCTAGCTGCTTCACGTTCAAGCTCAGCATCGCGCTGCTTTCTAAACTTCTTACGTACTTCCTCTGCACGAGCTTTGGCTTTCTTCGCCGCTTCTTGCTTCTTACGAAGCTCCATCATACGTTTATTTGCCCGTTGTTGCTTTTGATAACGCTCAACAACCCAAGCAGACATGAACGTAGCTGTTACTGCAGCTACATCGCCAGTAAGTAACGATATAAGCTTAGCAGACTGACGAAATTTTTTTTCGAAGTTGCCCATTTTGCAATTCTTGTTCAGACAATAAAATATTTGCTCTTACGCACTTGTAGCAGCATAACCACCTAGACCGCCTACAAGAGCGCCAACTCCTGCACCGATAAGAGCACCAGGACCGGTCCAGCTAGTAGCCATGCCGCCTATCATTGCGCCGCCTAACGCTCCAGAGGCACCGCCACTCAACGCTCCTCCAAGAGCACTACCTGATGGCTTGGCACTCATAGTAGCGCCTCCAGGACCACCAATGCCACCTTGAATCGCAGCCAGGACATTACATGCGTATTGGAACAGCTCTAAGTCCCATGTTCCCTGTCGGATAGTATACTCAGCCTCAACGTCTGTTCGCTCTTTTCGCGCAACTATTGCTATTCGGTTCATATCAACAAGTAAACTTGTTGAAGCTTGGTCAACTTGAATTTTGTTATACAACGACTGTACTAGCGTAGCTGCTGCCTGTAAAATTGCAGTCGCTTTAGCAGTAGCTAACTGGCCATATTCGGCAACAAGTTGCTGCTTATGCAACATTTTACGATCGTTCATTTGAGCCATTTGATCGACCGCACTGCTGACCAATCCCACACGTTCTCTGGCAAGCTGCAAACGTAAGTCAGAACCAAACTTTGCTACGTCTCTGGCGTGCAGATTTTGCAAGTACGCAATCCCTTGCACGAACGCTGAGCTGCAAACTGCATTAATGTCACGCATCCCAGAAGCAAACCTATTCGTATAACGCAATAGCATATTAGTTTGCTGGTCATCAAACGCGTCAATCACGTCGTCAACATAACCGTCTTCCGGGATCAAGTCCTCGTCGATCTTAGTAGCAGCCTGCTCAAGAAACGTAGTCCAGTCAGTAGTAGGACTTAGTGCTACAGCATCGGCGTAAAGAGCAGTAATAAAGTCTTTAGCCCAAGCGTCAGGCAAGACATCAGAAGCCATAGCAGTAGCCGCAGCACTTACAAAAGTTTCCCAATCAGTTTCTGGATCAAGTGCAGCAACTAACGCATCAAACGTAGCGTAGCGGGCATCATTTACTGCAAGGGGCGTGCCTGTTCCACCGTCTGGGTCGTAAGCAGCAATATTAGCATACGGACTATTACCATAAGCGTCTAAGATAGCCGACTCAACATTAACACCACCAGTATTTTCGTCAGTACCAATGCCACGATACAGCAACCTACGCTGCCCCCACTCTTGGTAACTCGGCCAACTAACTGCTCCAGACGAGCCACCGCCGCCACCACCACCTTTACAAACAAGGGTATTCTCCAATACGTAGTGCTCAAAATTGTTACCAAACAACAGCTTATCATTAGACATTTTGTCACTCCGCTATGTCAAATGTAACAAAACGATAATCAGTATCACCACCAAGCTCTTTAGCTATTGCCAGCAATTTAGGTACGCTAGTATAAGCAACTATCCTATGACAACCCAAGTTCTTGGCATGGCTAACTATGGTACCGATATTAGCTTCAAATTCCTTCAACGGAATCTTGCTATAGCTATAAACAACATAAATAAGCAAGTTCTTTACGCCACTAATTGTGTCTTCCGACAATGTAGTAAGCATAAATCCATACGGCTTCCAAGAGCCGTTGACTTGAATGTTGCCGACCCAACAGTCAATCAGGCCAGAAAGCAAAGCCTGGTGAATATTATTCATCCGCTCTGGATCTTCGTACGTAAACGGTGGCAGGGCCGTACGGATTCCTGGCTCCAAGTACTGCCAATTCTCAGCAACTTGTCCTGGCGTAAATTTAACTAGCACTTTGTTGACCCGCTCCTTCTTCCAGTCCACGTCGATAACGCGCATCATCCTGCCGCCACCTAATCTTGATATAGTCCACGTGGGCATCACTGCCAGCCGTTCCTTGCACGGCAACACGAAAGTCTTGACAAGCAACGCCTAAGAAAGCACAGCCTTCGTTGTTGGCTTCAACCCAGTCAGTTTGAAAGAACGTTTCGCTAGCGTCATAACGGTAGTATAAAGACACCGCAAGGTCAGCTATGTCCGTGCAGCCGACTTCTATCCAGCCGATGACCTTACGGCCCCGGTCGCCGCAGTCAATCGTATCACTAGTAAGCGACACACTCGCTAGTCCAGCTAAGGAACCGGCAACTGCTGCCCCGACTACAGAGCTGCCAGACCGAATTAGCGAAGTAGGCTTTAAGCTGCTTGAGCATAAGCCTTGCGGTGTCAAAATATACGTAGCCGAGCCATCACCTAGGTAGTACTCCCGTCTAGCGATAGGCCCAGCATCACCAGATTCAAAAGCGACACCTAGATCAGCAGCAGTAAGAGAAGAAAAGAACTCCTTGTAACCAAGCAACTTAGGCTGCAACTCTGGCGTTAGCCGCCAAACATCTCCTTCGTTATCAATAAAAACATGCTCGTGCAGGTCGCCGCCCACAGCACCACGGCCTTTAATGCCAGAGTACAGCAAATGACGAAAGCCGAACGTTGGAATGTCCCCAACTATTCCAGGAACCAAAGCGCCTATGCCAGAAGTTGTATAAACAATTACGACGTTCTCAAGCGCCTTAACCGCGAGAATGCTGCCGTAATATGGAATGGGCATAAAGCCGTTAGACATATAGTCAAAAAGTAACGGCTTATCATAGCCGTAGTCGTAGCCGTTAGCATAACCTAAAAGAGCTTTATCCAATTCAATTTGCCAAAGCAAGTCGCCACCACCAATACTGGACCAGGACACGAAATTAGAATTCATAGTTAACTGTATTTCCACACCAGTTCCGGCTCTGGTATTCCAGTCCGTCCAAAAATCTGTCCACTTGCTGTTGTAGTAATTTGCAACATTAAAGCCCCCAAAGATAGCCTGCCCTCGAAAGTCACAGCCAGCTTGCATACTAATAGTGCTTTGAACTAGATTCTTATCAGCCCGCCCTTGCATCAAATACTCGTTCGTATGAAAAACAACGCTGCTTCCGTTAAGCAAAATCCAAGTGTCAAAGAAGTCAACCAAGTGCCACCACTTGCCAGCAATTATACTGCCGGCAGTAAGGTCACTGTAAGCGTCGTATAGCGTTAGTTCTGTAGCGCTCCAGTCAGCTTCGCTTAACGTGCTTATACTCGTTTCGTTACACAAGAAGGTTTGGCTCTTGCCTCTGAGCAGTTGTGGGTTAGGCCAGGAGACTGTAGGAAAGGACGGGGGGAGTGTCACGGTTTTAGAAACGACAAGGCCGTTGGCAGACGGCCTTAGATTTTGAAGCGCGACAAGCTCTTGCGTATTGCGTGCGCTACGTGCATCACGCCTTAGACCAAGAGCCAAACCTTCTTTAAGAACTAACGCACGTTCGACACCCATAACAATCAACTACCTTTACGCGGCTTAAAATTTGGATTGTGCTCGATAGCGTTAAGCAGACGTTGCTGAGCTAGGGCTTTCTTCCTCGTTGTTCGTTTCGCGTGGACCTGGTTCGGTGTCGATACTTGGTAGCTCCCGTCTTTCAACCGTTCGATGTGCACTGGCATTGGTGACCTCTGTACTATCAAGGTTCTCTGGCTCGACTACAAGCGAAAGCCAAGCTCCGGTAACTTTTTTGTCTGGCGGAACTGTAATAAGCAGCTTATCACCGGTACGCACGTTGAATTTGCCAGATATGGTGCTCTGACCTACTTTAGCGTTGGCCGTCCAGGAAGACGTAAGAACGCCACTAACAAGTGTAGCAGTAACACGTATAGGCGTATCTGTTCCTTCTTCGAACGATAGTAACGCGTTGCGTGCGATGCCGGTAAATGGCATAAACATTTTAAATAGAACGCCTTCGACGTCCGGCACGCTTGCGTACTGCGTTAGTGGAACAATATACTTCTTAACCGTTATGTAACGTATAGGATTATTGTTGGTACGCAGAAAAAGTTGTTTTGGCATAGTTACGCCTCCGGGCCGCTAACGGCGCTAATGTGATCGCTTGAAATCAAGTCGTCAGTTGGAACAGGAAATTTAACCACGTACGATATACACATATCTCCTCCAGCAGTAGGGTTGCCAGAAATATTTCGGCGTACTATCCAGTCGTCTGAATCATCGACTTCGGCTGCTTGAGCACTAAAATAAGCGTCTAGTAGCCAAGCCAGGAACGCCTCTGCGTTATGATCAGTAGTTGCCGATACTCCAAACACCGCCGTAGGAGGGGTAACAACTTGAGTAGGCAACACTCCAGTAAGTGTTCCACCACCTGCGGTAACAACTAAATCAGTCATCGTTATTGCATCATTAGACATATTGCTAACCTTCCATTTCCATCAGACCGGCACAGCTTTCAATAGCCGCGTCTTTTGCAGCACCGCCAGCAAGCTCAAGGGCAACTTTGAAGTGCATCTGCATTCTATCACTTGAGCCTTGCATAGCTTCAAGAATAGCAACCGCAGCCTGTACTAAGGCTGCTGGATATATCTCGGTCCAGTACGATCTATCTGTGTCGGCTACTAATTCTGACGAGAAGAAGTAGCCATAAATTTCAACGCTAATCGCTGTCTTTGTAGGCGGGGCAATCATTACCGTACGGTAACGACCACTAACACCAGGAATAAGCCCTTCCATGCCGTAGCGAAACGTTCTACTCGCCGCGCGTGTAAAGTCGTTCTGCACTGGCGAGAGTCTATCAACAATTGGAGCGTAATACGCCGGAGTGCTTAGGTCTTCACTGGCAACGTTAAGCACCCCAGGCTTTAAAGCTGTATCAATAGAGGAGTAAAACTTAGGATACGCTTCAACAAGCCAAAGTTCTGTTTTTGCTTCAAGCTCAACCCTGCCATTAGAGTTAGCAATGTAAACGTTAGTAATGGCTCTGCAATCAGGAAACGTTACTACATAACCGCCAACAGGTAAATTAACAACGTGTCTCGCTTTTGACTTTGGAAAATCAATTTTTGAGTCCAAGTAGCGTTGGCCTGCGTTAATATACCAGTTAGCGCCGGTAGCTGACGTAGTATCTAGGTCACGCCTTCCGGTAGCAGCTATAAACATTTCTTTAACAGTTGACAGAGCCATTACTAACTCCTATTTACAATAATTGTTTTGGCAATTTTTCGGCCAAAGCAGTATTTGTGCCTTAAACAGTGCTATCCGAACCAACTCCGTTCAGAATCCCGAAGCACTCTGGATTGTGAATCTCCATACCAGCTTCGGTCAAGTACTCTTCTTGAATAGCGTCAAGTCCAGTACCACCACCATCCTGCCAAGTTTTGTCAATCTTCAAGTGCGTGTCACGCAGGTATGAGTAAACAAGCCGATCTGGCTCAATTACAAGCATCATGTTAGCGGTAGTAGCGTCTTGCGAAAACAGCGGATGCCGCATCAAGTAGAGCACGCCAAACGGAGTAACATACTCAACAACTTTAAGACCGTAGTCCATAGTCTTAGGAGTAAGATTGATATTGCCACCAAGCTTAGCAACTCTGTTAATGCCAGCAAGGGCACCGTAACCGCACAATGCAAGCTTTTCAGTCTTGCCGTACTTGAACAACGTTGCACAGGAAGCATCAAGCCAGTCCTCACCGCCAGAAGCCCAGGTTTGACCGCTGTAAGTAGCGTCAGTGGCGTAGTTAAGGTCGTTGTCAGAGGCGTAGCTACGAATGTATTCGACAATACCTTCGGAGTAACGTTCTGGCTTGCCGTTGGCTCCCGTAGTAGTTTTCAAGATGCCCCAAATCCAGTACCGTTCCATTTCAATCCCGTGCAGCTCAAGAGCCTGCCGACGGGCTTCTCTTAGTGGATCAGTACCAGTACGCAATTTTGCAGCGTACGCCGTGCCGGTAAGGTCAACAGCCGTCCGCATCAACCCACAGTAGCTAGTCCGCTCTGTTGGATCGTACGCAACGGCCTCTGGCCGCTCAGCGCCTTCAGAGTACGCCGAGCCGTAGATCATGACGGTATCGACTGTAGCAAGGTTATACGACGAAGCAGTGCTACCGTTATCGTCAGCTTCTAAAAGCTGCACGCCAATATTGCTGCTTGCACCATTTTCAAACCGCGAAACGACCTTGCCATGCACGTCCACAGGCAAGTCACTTGCATCACGGAGCAGGACCAAATGCCCAGGCTTAAAATTACGCGAGTTAGCAAGCGTCATCTTTACGTAAACAACGCCGCCATCAATGCCGTAAATAGCCTGATGTGTAGTACGAACATACGCGGTCGCCATAGCTGAGTCGATGTAAACCTCCCCAGCCGTGACAGTTACACTTTGCGTTGGCAGCGTCTGCTCCCACCAGTGGAAGATCGGCTGCTCGACTTTCTGACTCTTCATCTTAGAAGTAATAGCTGTAATTGGCATACTGCCATTAGGATAAAGCATCAGGATTTTTTCTCTATAAGTTTCTGGCATTTGGTTAGTAACCCAATCGCCAGTTCCCAGTATTGTTACACTACCTAGGCAGGTAGCGGCTTGGTCATTTCTGCCAAACTCTGCACGTCACCGTGCAGCTCAGAGCACATCACCATTTCAGGAGGTTCCTGAAAGCTGCCTTTTGGGATCTTATACTGCATACTTGGAGCAACATACTGGCTAATAAGTGCTACAAATTTAGGCCAGTCTTTGTAACGCAGAGCAAGCTCATAACCCTGACTGCCATCTTTTAATACAGCAGACTTACGAACCCTAAAAATAAGTCCATAACGATCAACAATTGCTTTTGCCAACGCTTCCATTTCAAGCTTAGTAAACATTGGTTTGTTAATGGATACACAGTAGTGCTCTTCATTACAACGCCCGTCATCCTGAAATAGAATGGCCAATGCTCTAGGAGTAAGTACCTTTAACGCGTGAGGGGTCAATACCTTACGACCGTAAGAATACAACTCACGATATAGAGCAGTAAACACTGGATTAGCCCCAGCATAAAGCTGTAAGAAGTACTTACCCGCTCTGCTGTGAAAGTATTGTTTAATCGTCACTGAAGTAACTTCCTCTAGTATTTCAGCCTTGGCCTTTAAGTAGTCTGCGTATTCTGGAATATGTGTTAGTTGAAAGAATGCTTGTTTGCTTCTAGGTTGCATACCTAAACTTCCATCGCCTAACACCATCCAATATAATGCTCCAATCAGTTCCTTTTGATCCATGCTCGTTACACCTTCCGTATCGGCTTGGCACGGTATTGACTTGCTAAGCAAGTTGTTCACCGTTTTAAAGCAGTTTTAAATGCGCCGGTCTATAGTTGACGCATTCCAAGAAAAGCCATTGTAATTTACCTCCATAAATTCAGGAATTGAGTTACGACAACATCGAAGAAAGAACGTACCAATGTAGCCCATCTGAGTAGACACAACATCTATCATTAGTGCCATTAAACACAACACCGGCCCCAACAGTAGATCCCATTAACGCGTCGTCTCCGTCTGTAGGGGTAGCGTACGTAATCGTTCCAAAAGGAACAACCTTTCCTTCTCCAGAACTAGAGCGATTAGAGCAAATGACAGTAAATATCTTACCGACACTCTGCCCAACTGGTGGAAGCAGGATAAACACGCCGGTATATGCAGCAAGGTTAACCAGCGAAACTGGCTCATTGACGTCGATCTGAACCCTTTCGTCGTTAGCCGCAACAGTGTGCAGTGCTGGATTCCACTGACGGTAGAACTCATGTAACGTACGATCAGCAACCATTAGTTTTTACCTCCTAATTAAGTAAGCATCGAAGAAATAACGTACCAATGTAAACCGTCTGAGTAGACAGCACACCTATCGTTGACGGTAGCAAAGGCAACGCCGGCGCCGACTGTCGAACCAAACAAAGCATCATCACCATCGGTTGGCGTAGAATACACTGAAGTACCGTAAGGCACAACCCAGGCGGTTCCAGAGCCGGAAAGAGAGTCAACGATAATAGTATAAATATTACCGGCAGCCTTACCCACTGGCGGCAGGCACACCAGCACTTCGTCATAGTCGCCTAACGTAAGTAGCGTTACAAATTCATTAACTCCAATTTGTAACCGCTCAGCAGTTTCTGTACTGGTTAACCTATGTAGCTGCCACTGACGATACAACTCACTAGCAGTTCGTTCAAGTGCCATATTATTTGTTCCTTTCTAATCAAAGTCAAGTAACTCCGCTATTTTCTTCTGCGCGGGAGTCATTGCAACACCTGGTGCAGACCTGGCTCCAGGAGCTGGCGCTACGCCACCTTGCTTTCCGCCACGTGGTGTGGCCACCGGCACGGGGGTAGTTGCTGGCGCAGCAGGAATACTTCCGCTGCTACGCAACGCACGAACGAGCTTGGCAGACTCGGCCAAGGTCTTTTCATCATTAAGCGCAGGATCTTTCGACTGCATAGCGTTGGCAACCAAACCAATTAGTTGCCTATACGGTGCAAGATCGGGATTGGCTTTAAAAAAGTCCAGCGCCAACACGTGCCGAGCAACTTCTGTCCTTGCTACGTGCGCAAGCATTGGTGGAGCATTAAGTAAAAACTCCTCGCGAGCTTCTTCACGAGCATCACTGCGTACTTGATTCAACAGAGCATTGAACACAGCAGGATCACCGTAAAGCTCTGCAAGCTTTTCCGCGGTCACGTAATCTTTAGGACCGCGTGTAGGAGTAACAGGAACAACTTTAGCTTCCGGCACTGCTGGTGGAGCACTAGGTGCTACTGGCTTTTCTGGCGTTGAGCCAGAAACCATACTGCCTAGAAGCTCGGTTAAAGCAGCCAAACTGTCAACCGTAGGCGGTGCTGGAGGTTCAGGTTCTGGTGACGGAGTAGCCACGACCCCCGGCTTGGGAGCAACAGGAGCTGGCTCTACAACTGGCTCGGGCACCACTGGCGTTGAAGCTGGCTTAGGCGCAGCCGTTACGTCTGGCTTTGGCAAATCTGGGTCCGGCACTGTAACAATTTCCGGCGCAACGTCATCAAGCATAGTAGTAATATCACTACTATTCACCGCGTCTGGGCTACGAAGTAGCCAATTCAACTTAAACATCCTAATCACCTCTCATTGACGATTCGATAGCTTCGCGTTCACGAGCTTCGGCTTCGCCAAGCAACTCATCGGGTATAGCCTGTATTGCCGATACCTCGGTTTTACATCCTTTATTAACCATGTCATCGTCACGCGACTTGGTTACGTCACCTAACTCACGGTTTAAGAACCTAATACGAGCACGCAAGATGGCTTCAATTTCTTGCCAAACTACGTTCTCTTTAAATTCTCTGACCTGTCGGGAAGTCAGCCTAATACTCATTTGCCATTTGCTCCATTGGAACCAACTCGCCAGAAGCAGCCATATTGCCGGCTTGCTCGTTAGGCACTACTTGCATTTGCATCGGAGTATCTGTAGTACGCAAGAAGTCTTCGATATTCTTAGCTCCCATTATTCTAGCAGCGTGCAAGAACAGCCGTGTAACGTCAAGTCTCTGCTGAAGCTCCGCTGCTGCGGGCGTCTGGCCAGAAAGCACAGTTTGTAGCAGTTGCACCCAAGTATCTGCAAACTCCCCGCCTAGTACGCCACCATCTGCTGGCATAATATCGTAATCAACAAGCAAATCAGTTGGGCTAAACGGCCAAGAACGCACACTGCCTCTGGGCTTGCTACGTTCTTTTTCCAAAACCTCAGCCAGTTGGCCTACAGCGTTAACTCTACCAGATTCACTAATATATTGCTGCGTTTGACTTGCAAGCATATATTGTAAATCCCAATGCGCTTGCATAGAGCCTAACCGGGACATGCGTTCCAAACGCGAAAGCGCACTTAACCGTGCTCCACGAGCTTCCTCAGCGCTGCGGCGTTCCCCGCCAGAGCGCATAATGCCTTGAACTATATCAACGACCCCGGTAGAACGCTGAATTAAATCCAAAAGTAGTGGAATATTAGCAATATGCTGCTGCGTAACGTCAGAAACAGGAAACTGTTTAATTGCGCCTTCAACGCCAGTCCCCCAAGCCCCTTCGCGCAAGCGGATAAAACGGCCAGGACCAGGATTTCTAGCGTCTTCCATGTTGATCCGCAACGGGTCAACAATAAACATGTCGTTAAGGGCTTTTCTAACGTTAGTAATATGCGACGAGAGGAGCCAATCCACAGTCATTTGCAAGCCGTAGCTAACTTCAAGCTTAGAAGTAGGCATTGCACTATGTCCGTCGCTATCAGGAGCACAAATAACCGCTGGAAACATGCCATGGTAGTTAGTGCACGGCTCTGCACGGAGAACTATGCTCTCTTCACCAATGCCAAAAAGCCACTTTTGCGGGCGTTCAAGCTCGCCCAGCCCCCATTCAGCAGGAATTAGATTAATATACATGTAAATTACGTATATCGGCCTGCTTGTAAGGTGCGTAGTTGGCCTATCCGGCGTAAATCTGTCACGCGCTTGCATGGACGCAGTCCATAAACTAGAACTGCCAGAAGCATCCTTTAGGTACTTAACGTTAAACATCGCTCCGTCGGACTGAACCTCTTGACTAAGTAAGCCAGGATAATTCTCTTTTACGCCCCAGCCTACATACTCGCCACGCTGCACGGCAGTAATAGGAACGTTAGGGTCAGGCAGTAGCATATACGGATCAATTGGTGCCAACCTATTGCCTTCAAAAACCACGGTCTCGACTGCTTCTTCTTTACCGCCTAGATTTAGCCAACTGCCTAACGTGGAGAGCACGCCACGTGGTTTAGCTACTGGCCTAAGGGCTTTAGTGACTTCCCACTGCAACGTCATAGCACCAAAGCCGTAAACTAGAGCGTCACGCCACATAGTATACAAATCCAGACCCATTTTAGCTCTACGAGCTTGCGTAGCAATAACTTGCTCAAGCACAGCCGCGCCAATCATGTCCTCCGGGCCAACGCCACGGTACGGAAACAGTGGCTCTTTCAAGAACGCACCGACCCAGTAAGTCATCAGTGTATCAAGCGCAGCGTACGTAACGGGAACAACAACGGAAACTGGCTTTCTCGAGTCTTTTTCCTGAACCAACCGCTCCTTCTCACTCTTAGGCACGTACGCTGTAAGCGAGTGCTCAAGTAGGTTCCACTGAGATTCACGGGATTGTGTAACATTACGCGATTCGCGAGCACGAATCATGACTTCGTTAACAATCTTTTTATGTAGCTCAGATCCAGGGCGTAAGTCTAGGTCACCAGGATACCTATATCTTGCCAGCTCATTAGAACTGTAACGCGTATCGAGTACGGAGTCTGGATTTGTAATAATTGGCGGCACTAAAGTGCTCCTTACTTAGTTCTGCGTAACCGTCAACTGAACGCCTTGCAGAGCGATGTCCGTTGACGCCGCAGTCGTGCCGGTGACTTTCACGTAAAATGTTTCATTCGACGTGATCGTATGGTCCAGCGTCGCGGTCACGCCATGCGTTGCCGTGCTATTCAAAGCTGTATCTCCCGCAACAGTTGGCCTAACAATTGCGCCGACTGAAGCATCCGTCAAATCAGCCGCAACGGATGTAATGACACGCAAATCGGCGTCAATCGTAACCGCGCTGCCGTCCGATTCGACCTGTCCCAGCAGATTCATTTTAGTAATGATGTCCCCAACGTGAAGCCCAGTAATTTTGACGATCAACGTCTCACTGGTTTGGGATGCCGCAAGAGTCGCCTTGTTAGTGTCATCGGTGATCACCCAGTCCGTGCCGCCGGCATTCGAAACCTTCATGTCAGTGAACGTATAAACTTGCGACGTTCTGGTAATAGATCCACCAACGACAGCATTGCCAGAAAGATACAAGTTTTGAAAGTCGTTGGTTCCAGAAATGCCTAAGTCAAGACCACTATCAGCAAACGGGTATAGCGCAGCACCAGAAAGGACAAGTTCACCATTTGGCGTAGAAAGATCGCTCCCGTCAGTTTGCAGTGTAAAGGTAAGTGTGGAGTTTAAAGATGTTGACGTTCCATCTGTCTCTGTAGCAATAATGCGTGCTAACACTGCCTCATTTAAGCCAACGTCACCTACAGTATAGGCGCTAAATCCTATATACAAAGCATCATTGTTAGCTGGCGAAGCAGAATGCGACAGCAACTTAAAACCACCTACGGTTGCAGCAGCACCGTTGTACGTGATAATTGCTACATCACTAGCGTTAGTAAGCGTTTCACCGTTAGCAAACGTAACACCACCAGTAGCAGTAACTGCTCCTGTAAACTCTGCTGTAGACTGACCGGTAATCGCTCCAGTAGCCAACAGCGTACCAGTAACTGTAGTGTCCTGCAAATCAGTATGAGTACTGCCACTCTGATGAATATTACCACTAGCATTAACAGCAACCAGAGTAGAAGTGCCTGTCGTCACCAGGCTACCAGCCGTTACCGCTCCGTAAGCCTTTAGCGCATCTACGGCCTTAGCAGAGTCGAGAATCAGCGCTTTGCTCGCTGTCGCTACTCCCGCTGTAATGGTATCAATGGTCTCAAGCTCTGCCTCTGTAAGCACAGCATCGCCAACAGTCACGCTCGCTGCGGTCAGCGTGCCTGTAGTAGTGACACTGCCAGCAGTTACATCACCATATGCCTTCAAAGCATCGACCGCTTTGGCTCCATCCACTACGATGACCTTGTTTGCCGCTACCGTGCCGGCAGTCACCGTATCCAATTGCTCAAGCTCAGCTTCAACGATGGCCGCGCTACCAATTGTAAACCCCGTGGCCGTAACCGTAGACTGACCAGTAATTGTTCCGGTTGCTAACAACGTGCCGGTAACGGTAGTATCTTGCAAATCAGTATGCGTGCTGCCGCCGGTCTGGTGGAAGTTACCACTAATGTCCAGCGTTGTTCCTGACAACGCCCCGCCACTGCCGACGCCGCCAGTAGCGTAAATAGAGCCGCTAAGATACAAGTCCTTAAACCTAGTACCCGTCAAGCCTAAGTCAAGGCCACTAGCTGTATATGGATATAACGCAGCCCCGGAAAGCACAAGCTCATTGGCTAACGTGCCTGCGGTAATAACACTGATATTGAACGTAGCATCTTCTGAAGCGTTAGTAACATCAGTGGTAATGAACTGCAATTCTCCATACTCAGCACTAGCTCCTGTACTCGTTTCACCATAAAACTGCATCTTAAATGCGTCAGACGCTGCTGGTGAAGACGACACAGACAGAAACTTAAGAACGCTAAGCGTGCTACTTGCACTAGTAGCCTTAAACGTCATCGTGTTGTTCGTAAGCGAGATACCAAGCCGAATCAAATCACCCTCAGTAGAAGCAAAACTAAAGTTTTGCAGCGCAAGGACGAGCGCAAACAGAAACACCAATCTAGTCTTCATTTAGTTATACCTCCGTAAGTTGTAATGCAATTATTTTATCGTCCATTTTTCGGCCATATCAATAATTGCGAAATTCCCTACCTTATATTATCGGACAAAGCGTACCAGCCGGCAGGCAAATCAAACGTTGCTTCCACCCAAACGCCTTTCTCATCTTGGACCCACACTTTAGCATTAGGAACTGTCTCACGCAAGCGCACTGGGCCGCCTTCTGGAACGTAAACAGTCTTAACTGTTGCGCAACTTATTACGCAAACGAGTGCGCAAATCGGTATCAGTCTTGCTATCCACCGCATGAGTTTCCTCTTTCGTCGAAAAGAAAAACTTCACCAAGCTAACAAGCAGTTCGGTAATAAGCGTAATAACCCAACTGCTCATTTTACGCTTGATGAAACCTTCACATCAGTGCGGCTCTTGATGTAGCCCAGCTTCGCAAGGCAATCGTAGATCTGGCTCACCACCGCCAGCACGACGCCGCCGATTATACCCCATTTGCTATCGCCCGGCGCTTGTGGGATCACCGTTGATCCAACGCTAATAATGACGCCAAGAATTAGCCCGATACTGGACCAGACGTTGGCGCTTTGCGCAACCTCATACTCACTCGTTTTCGTTCCAGGTGTAACCGGAACTACTGGCGTCGTTTCGTTAGGCATTGCCGTTCTCCTTTTTCAAATTGAGCGCTGCTCGCGTAGGCTTATGCGTCCTGGCCAAAGCCTTGATGATCGCATAGTATTCGGCGAGCGATTCCTTGTAATCCGCAAGCGCGGCCTCTAGCGTCTTACCAAATCCATATCAGTCAACTATATTATCGGATACCACGAATGGGGGACTTTGCTTGCTATCGGCTTCGACAATCAGTGGAATAGGCTTGATGATCACCAAGTTTCCAGACAGTTTATCCCCGATGTCCAAGAATGCCGCCCTTTCATCTCTGCTCCATTTCGCCCAGGGATTTGGGCTTCTTCCCAAAGTCCCTTTCATAGAGAAATAGACCAAGTTCCAATTCGTCCGAATCAAGCTGGTACCCGGCATGAACTTCCATCTCGGCCATGGCCCGCAGCATGGCTTTCAAATCGCCGCGCCGGGCAATCTGGCCGCTGGCCCCGAAGATATATAGCTTCTCGCTCGCGCTGATGCCCATCCTGCCCGCCACGAACTCGGCATATCCAGCCGGGTCGTTGCCGTCGTCTATCGGCGCGTAGTCGAAGAAAATCGCCATGAGCGAGGTCTTGCCGTTGGCGGCCTTTTGAGCCAGCGTGCGCACCGTGGCGCGGACCGAATAGGCCACATTGGAGAAGTTGGCGTGCCCGCGAGCGTCCCGCCCGGTCGAGCCTTTCCACGGCGGATTCCACTGCTTGACGTTGAATGGGTTGTTGTTCTTATCGCTCATCTCTCACCTTATGGATTAAGAGTTACATCCCGCTTCTGGCTTTGGCGGACCAGATACTTGATGTCGCTCTTGATTTCGCTCATGTCCTGACGCACCTGCGTAAGCTCCTTTTCCATGAGCGCCTTATTCTCCGCGATGCGTTCCTGGTTTATCTGCACCCGCGCATCCGCTTTAGCCGTCGCCTGGATAAAGAAAATCGAATATGTGATCAGCGGGACCAGCATGGCGATTAGGACTGACACCATCAGCCCGATTATCCATTTGCGGTGCCGGTCCAGCTTATCCACGCAAGCGTCCCGTAAAACTTCACATTCATGCACGCTTCTCGGTATTCCATCAGACATAATAGCACTCCCTTATGGGATTTTCTCGTCGGTGACATTCGCCACGGTCGCCGCCGCGTCCGCCGTGGCCCGCGCAATCCGGGCGTCCTTTTCGGCGTTGATCAGATCCGCCCCAGCCCGGCGCAGAGCCAGGAGCGCGGCTTTGTAAAGCGCCGTCTTCTGCGCCGCATCCTTGCCCAGGTCCATGGCCATGTCCTGGATGCGCGCCTGGATCGCCGCCGCCGCGCGTTCACCGAACGCATCGAGTAAATCCCGCGCCTGGAACGGCCCCCATGAATAATAGCGCGTCGGGCCGTCGCCCGTCATGCTCAATCCCACGTGGTAATCCACCTGGTCATACGAGTCGCGCGCAAAGACGCCGACGACTTCCGTCGCACCAGGCGACTTCGAGGCAATCGACCGCGTGGTGGCGCCGTCGCCAACGAGCAGCGTGCAGGTCGGCGTGGAAGGCAAGTCGCTGATCGAGACCGCTGCTCCCCGGAACGCTGCCGTCCAAACCGGCGACTGCGCCCACAAATACGTCGGCATACCAAAGGATAAAAGCACAAAGACGGCCAACCAGAATAAAGCCGAAAACACCCGTTGCATTTTTCGCCTCCTTAGTTATAAATAATAAGCAACGTTGCTTCACATTCGTTGACCGTAATTGCATCCACCGAATTGTTGTAGAAATAGACGCCCAGCGTATCGCCAGCCGCAAAAACATCTGTTCCGCGCGCTTGTGTTACTGGCGTTTCTTTTTTATCATCGGCAACGGTAGCGCATAAAGCCATGGCGTTGCTCCATACGCTAGCCCCGTTTTTCGCGACATGAAATGCTAAACCCCCAACCGGCAAAGCCGTGGACGTAACATCATACCGAACGGCAATTCCAATAACGCTCCCCGCCTTGACACACTGGTAGCCTTTTGCTGCACTGCACTGTAGATCGTTGAGTTTGAACCACGCCGTATTTGGGCCGGTCACAATCTGCGTGCTGGCGTTAAGTGTATAAACAATGCTAACTTGATCACCGCCCAAAATTCCAGGTGATGCCAGCGTCAATCCGCCCGCCGCCGGGAACGTCGCGGCCAGCGTGTTGTTGGTGTAAACGTAAATAGGCAGGTTTTCGCGCTGCCGCAGCTCAGCGTTGCCGGATGCGTCAATGCCAAGATCAAACCCATCCGTTGCAGTCTGCCCGGTCGTTGTCCCAGCCGTAAACTTCAGATACGCCGCCGTCGCATTGCCTTTGTCTGCATGGATCAATGTGGTGGGAGTCACTATTCCAACGCCAAAATAACCAGCGGCCGCCGCGGGCTTGATATATGAATGGCTATATCCCTGAAAGGAAACGCACGCCACTCCACTTGTATTAATGGCCAGCGTCCCTTGCGCCGTGCTCGAACCGATAGTAACGGCGTCAAACCCATCGTCCTCTTCACGTAAAGCGAAGGATGGGTCACTGCCCCCCAAAACCAATGTTACGCCGGGAGTGCTCTTGCCAAATCCCATGCGCATATTGGTGGAGTCGTAGTAAATCTGAGGCGTCCCCGCCGCGTTGGCGATATTCAGCGCCGTCGTGGAATCCGCGCTCGGCTTGATCGCGCCGCCCCCGGTGATCGTCAGCCCCGCGAACTGCGGCGTTGAAGTCGTGGCAAGCCCCAGCGTGGTTTTGGCGTCCGCGTACGTCACCCAATAGGGCCGCCCAGCGGAATCCGTGATTAGCATCGCGGAATTCACGGACGTAAGGCCGCTAATAACATTCGCGGCGGATGAATAGAGAAGCTGGTTGATCGTTGTGGTTGCCGGGTAGGTCGCCGTGGTGGCCGCCCAATTCGTTCCGTCTGCTCGCAGAATTGTTCCTGTTCCAGTCGCCGTTCCAGGATAAGTTGCCGTGGTATTTGTGAATCCCGTTCCATTGCTCGCCAACAATGTTCCCGAATTCCCCGGCACGGATGGATACACCGCGGTGGAGACGGCAAAAACATTTTCGCCTGACGCGATGATGGCTTGCCCCGCCGCCGTCACAGAGTCCGGGTATGTCGCCGTGGACGCCGCCCAGTTCGTGCCGCCCGAACGAATGATTTTGCCCGCCGTCGCCGAAGCGTCCGGCCACGTCGTCGTGGACAATACGTAATTGGTTCCATCCGATTTCAAGAATTTATTGGCCGTTGCCCCCGCTGAACTTGGAAGCGTCGAAGTGGAAGATATAATATTTGTCCCATCCGAAATCAACACCTTGCCGCTCGTGCCCGCCGTGGCCGGCCAAGTGGTTGTGGACCAAACGGGCGTGTCGTTAATTCTACTTTGCAACATTTGTTGCACCGTATCCGTTAATGGCAACGCCGGCTCGTACGCAGCAAGATCGGTTACTACCGTAACCGTCGTGCCGTCAACAAGCAGCTTCATGCAGCCAGCACCGGGGTTGGAAAAATTAAATGTTTCAGTAGTTGCTGAGTTACGACTCAAGCCGGATTGCACAAGCGTGCTTGTAGTACCAGCATCTGCGTTAAAGTAAAGGCCATACTTTGTACGCACATTGCCTTTGAACGTTGTAACCCAACCAGCACTAACTTCCGGATGCGGCGTAGCTGTAGGCGTAGGCGACGGCGTGGGCGTAGGAGTAGCCGTAGGCGTCTGAGCAAGTGCAGACACAGCTCCGTAAAGGAGAAAAAGGAGTGAAAAAGACTTTACGGTTAAGGCCATGTCTGCACTTCGATCCCGTCTAGCGTAAGGGAAAGAATTCCGTCCGAGGAAAGCACAAACGTTGCTGTGTGCCCGTTGTTTATCAACGTAAGTGCGCTAATCAAGCCAGATGTTAGGTCAACTTTACGCAGCGTGTGATTGTCTTCTGACGGCGGAGTAGCAACCTTTATCTGGCCTTTGGTTACTATTGTGTTTTGAAATAACTCTGAGTCCTCTACATCCTCGTCAGTTTCAAGAGACATAGCGCTGCCGTCGCGTAAAGGAGCTTCGTCATCGTAGTAGTACGGCCCTGAGCTTCCAATGTAGTACCGGCGTGTGACCATATTAGTTTGCTTGGCATGAATTTTGCAATTGTGGCAATGGTCAATAATCGGCCAATAAAATATTTGTCCAAATCAGGACAAGTAAACTCTAGCAGTCACAAACCAGGTAATAATGGTTGTTGCCCTGCCAGCCATTTGGACAAGAACGTCAGTACCGGAAACTGCCACTGCCGGCGTGCAGGGATTCGTAGTAGGCGCTCTTGTAACTACTTCCCCAGCACCACCTTGGTCAACTACCGTTAGAGTATCAGAAACATTCTTAATTGTTGCTGTAAGAACTGCTCCATACGTGTCGCCTACAGAGCCAGAAGTACCTTCAACATCAACACGGCGACCGATAAAGTTTACAACCAGCAAGGCACTTTTGTTAGTGGCAAGTGGCAAAGTCAACAAGGTCTCACCAGTATTTGTTACTGTAGTTCCTATTGCTTGGTAAACCACTTCAGTCGGATACGTTAAAGAACCTTCATTAGTAGAGATCTTATGAACAGCGCCTTCTAATGCAGAGCCGTGAACGTGAAGTTTTGCTCCCGGACTAGACGTTCCAATACCTACTGCATCGCTAGACGCAGCAACGACTAGACAACTATCGTCGTTGGCAGACTTAGCAACAAGGCTGGAGCTGTTATTGGTGTCATTAACGGTTAAACCTAACGACACAACAAGAGCCAGAAGGTAGCCCCCTGTATTGGCTAAACCGCCAATAGCAAGCCACGTACAACCGTCACCAGGAACTGCATATGGTACGCCATACGATCCGCCCACCACGGCCGTATCTGCAATGTAAATTATGTACGCGTTCTCGGCGGCTTCTACTTGGTAAGCGATCAATAAAGCTCCATTAGTGCCGGTTTCACTAGCAAGCTCCGTAGACGGATCGTGAATGTCTGCAACAGAAACACGCTTAAGTAGCGAAGTACTAAGTGCGTCCATCTTACGGACTACGTCCGTGTCTTCTGTAGGAGCAGTATCAACGCGAATCTGGCCAGCAACACGAATGCCACGCAACGTAGTGCCGTCGTCGGCGTAAACGTCTGACTCATCGTGCTCGGCCATCAAGACATTGCCTACGTAAACCTCTTTAGTCGCCATCTTACGCTCCTATGGTGCGCCGTGCCGTTATACAAATTGCCAGCCATTGATTGGCCCAGCACTAACGTCTTCCAAACGCAAACGTTCATAAGCAGCACGTTCGTTCTTATCTGGAGCCTCGGCGCTGCTAAAGTAGCGGCCACCAATCTCCATAAGCTCAATTATGTAAGCTAAAGCGTCCATTACGTCGTCGTACTGCGAGTGTGGAAAGCTGAGAAGCTGCGCTTCTAGCTGGCGGCATACGCCAGACGAATTATGATATACGTTGCCTTGCCGGTAATACGGTGCCAGCATAGAGATTCTGCGAGTCTTCTTATCCCTAGCTTTGAGCTCTACAAGCTCAAATACGTGGCCGTGCTTGAGCATGTAGTTTTTGAACGGTTGTAAAATAAACTCGTTTAACGAGGTTACTTCTAAGCCAATCACGCGTGCACGCAGGCGCAAGGCCATGGCTAGTACGTGCTCATACATTTGTTCTGGCTCGAGCCGGTCCATAACTACATCGCGTACGTAGATATGACCTTTTAAGCGATTCAAGCCTACGCCAACGACGGCAGTATAGTCGGCAGTATGACGAGCGGTTTTTGCAGGATCAACAAGAATTACAGTCTCTGTAAAATCTACGTCCTTATCGCCTTCTTTGTAGTACCTAAAGAAGCTCTGCCGAAACGCTGCATCTTGACGAGCAACTACTTCACCACAGTACTCACGAGCAAATAGGTCAGCTAACCCACGATTGGAAAAATCCTGGTATAGCTCAGCTATTTTCTCGTTAGATATAAACTCTGGCCAGTTGCTACGCAAATCCTGGTCGGCTAAACTAACCCTTACAGTAGCCCACTTATCGTCACGCAGTAAGCGGGCAAGAACTGAATTCTCATGCAATAGCGTTCCGATAACTACAATTTGCCAACTATTACCGCCGCGATCTACGGAGTTCAACAAGCTAGAATTGAACCATTCCCAAAGCTCATTGGTATAGTCTTCGTTCAGGACTAGCTTATCATCCTCTAGGTCGTCTACAACGATCAGGTCTGGCCGGTAGTTACGGAATAGCAACCCGCGTACTTGCTGGCCTGAGCCTCTAGGAACAACATGGATTCCAGTAGAAGTTGTCCACTCGTCCTTGGCAAACGCGTCGCTTTTAACGTCGCCAAAAAGATCTACGAAATATGGATTAGTACGCAACTCAAATTTTAGGTTTTCCGTTTGACTTGCAGCGTGCGTAAAGGACTTGCTAACATATACAACGTGCTTAGCAAGCTGAAATAGAATATGCCGTGAAAGGAGTCCTTTTAGGACTATGGACGTTTTGCCAATTCCACGAGGAGCAACTATAAGCTTTAGCTGCTTGGACGGGTTGTCAAGCAAGTCAAAGATTTGCTGATGTATTAGGCCAAACGGCCTAAAGAACGCTTCTTTCATGAAGCACTCGCAAAGCGCACGCGTGTTATTTGTGCAGCTTTGTAAGAGCTGCATAACTTCCTTATCAACTGGATTTGCTTGCGCCAAAGCCATTAAGGGAAAACCTTGGTAAACGTAACTGCTAAAACTAGCAAGCCAAGCAGCGTTAAAGCTATTATTACTTCTGCGTAAGCTGGCAAGTCTTTCACTAGAAGCCTACAACTCTTAACGATGGCGTAGTGTCCACGGTGTAAACGCCTACAGACGTAATGGGAAACTTTCCGATTGCGGCTGAATCAAGCGTAAAGTCTTCTAACGCATCTACGGCAAAATCGTAGACCGTACTAGAAACCGTAGCCGTCGTGCTAGTGCCAGAGTCGTTAAGCAAAACATACACGACGCTCGTTGCAGCATGACGGTTGCTAACGATCAAGCAATTACGCACTGGCGAGCTAAACGTTAGGACGCTCTTAGCGTTTCCGTTTATCGTGCCGCTAGCAGCCCTACTAGTAAGCAGCGCGTGTGCAATAAGTGGCCAGGCAGCTAACATTGCCAGGCTAAGTAGAAATAACGTCAGTTTCTTCACTTTCGTTCTCCACGCAGAATTCTTGCACGGCTTTGTCGTGCTGTTTTCCATTAGTATCTGATGGCACCAGTACACCTGCTCTACGAGCATTCTCTTTTAGGACTTCGATATCTTCTTGTGTCAGGCGAGCTGACACGCTTTCCGTACGCCTAACGGGCGAGTAACCGGCACGGTCTAAAATTTCTATTGCAGCTTTAAGCCGTGTAGGCGCTTGAACCTTATCGTCTATCATTAGCTTTGAGAGCATCATTTGCGCAGCAAGAGCATCAGCTTGAAAACGCTGCGAAATCGCTACTGCCCGATCGTCGGCCTTAGCTTGCATAAATGCAAGCTGCTGCTGTCCTAGCGCGCAGTTTTTAGCTGTGCTTACGCTTTGTTTACTAATATCCAGTTCTTTGGCGATCTCGCTGCGGGACTGGCCTAAAAGCTCACGGCGAAGGATCTCACGGTGTCTTTCTTGCAAGCGTTCTAGCTCAAGAGTGCTTTTTCCAGGAAGGCGCCCCATGCGTTTTGCCGTTTCTTGCTCACGTAATAACGGTCTTTAGGTTTACATTCTGGGATGTGGCGGGTTCCAAGGAACCGCAACATCTGACTTCTTTTACGCAAAGCCTTGTTGCCTAAAGCGCCGTCCAAATTTTCTGGGAACGTTAGTTCTAAATTGCCCATTGTTACGCTTATTGTCCAATGTTTGTTGCGTAGCAACAATCCCACGTGTATGCATTGTATCATTTTGCAATTATTTAATCAAGCAATAATTGCACTGCAATTGCACCGCAATTGCACCGCAATTGCTACGTTGCGTTGCGAGCGAAGCTTGCAATTATTGTATTTCGTTTTGGTTGCAAATTTGCCGAGGATGCCAAGTTATACACACGCCATTTTGCAACCCCCCTAACCCCCCTGTTGCTACGCAGCAAGCGAAGCTTGCAAATACAGATTGCTTTGTAAACAAAGGCTGGCAATTATTGCTTTGGTCAAAAAATGTACAATACAATTGTTGCATTGTTGCTACGCAACAAAGTTGCTACGCAATTGTTGCTACGCAGCAAGCGAAGCTTGCAAATATTGCTTGTTGGTTTGTTGGTTTGTAATTCGGGACCCCTTGCGCGAGATTCTCATCTCTTCGGACAATACAATATTTGAATATATATATATATATATATATATATATATATATATATATAATACATAT
>Ga0180008_1000408_pt1 | contig 38189 bp, 57 predicted proteins | sample MM_PW_MetaG_FD_121121 | JGI IMG/M metagenome (GOLD analysis project Ga0180008, IMG submission 121121) | Groundwater microbial communities from the Aspo Hard Rock Laboratory (HRL) deep subsurface site, Sweden - MM_PW_MetaG | ecosystem: Environmental > Aquatic > Deep subsurface > Groundwater... | reverse complement strand
CCCCCCCCAGACCCACCCCCCCTAGGCCTATCGAGGGCATGGGTAGGGGTAAGTATATACCTCTCATACTTTTTACACAACAAAATTGAGAAATCGGTATTTGCTCAGAATAAATGAGCATGCGCCATTATTTTTGATTCTAGCAATAAAGTGGCATTTGGGTACACTGGGCGAGTCGGATCACGGAAAAGTGGTAGTTTTATTGATTGGGGCTTTCAGGAATTGGTATCGGGTAAGCCATTGGGGGCCTCTTTGCCCTTACGGAAGGGCCAGAGTGGGCAATCATCGAGTTCGCAGCGGGTGACTTCGGCGTGGTTAAAGCCGGAGCATTCGTAGCAATATTTACGGATGGCTACACCGCGGGTAAGGCGTTTACTGGGTTTCGGGGTCATTGTTTCCTCCTCAATTTCCCGTCAATTCTAGCGAGTTGATGCGGGTTGGAATATAGATAATTATAATATTCATGGCATGGATTAGAACCTGAGTTGATTATCGTGCAAGACTTGATACAGCCCTTCCGACAGGCGGGCAACAAGGGCTTCATTGTCCTGTATTACCTTGTCTTCCTGGTTGAGGAAGAGGAGCCAGTGCAGGATTTCATGGAGGAAGGTAATGGCTATGCCCTGGGGGGTGCGGGGGACGCTAGGGGTGTGGGCCTGTAGCCTGATGCTGTCGATACGGAACTTGGCCTGTCCCTGGTCGTCGTGTTCGTGGGCTAGGTCGGGTGTCTGTTCCACCCTAATTTCACGGCCCAAGATTTTGAGGGTGTCGGGTATTTTCATCTAATCCTCCCACTCCTCATCTTTGAGGCGTTTTTCTTTTTTCCATGATTGGCACTCATCATCCAACTCCTCGTCCGTGGCTGCTCGGCGCAGACCCCAGGAGGGGGGCTGTTCATCTGTTGGTGCGTTCGCTCCCGGCCTGTAGCAGAACACTTCCCCGTAGGCTAGGCAGTCCCGCAGGTCTTGGTAGGGGGAGTCCGAGGCGAGGATGATCTGTTCTATCAGGGCTTCCTGGCCCTCCCTCAAGAACTTGATGCGTTTGGTGCGGAAGCGCGGGATTATCTTGCTGAACCGGGTATTCTTGTCCTTGTCCGGCCTGATGCCGATGGGGAAGATGGGTTTGTAGCCGTGCTTCTGGGCAACGAGGTCCAGCACCGTCCAGTATCCCTTCTGCGTGGCGGCCTCCTCTACCCCGAAAGCCAGGGGTGTCCACTTTTTTGTATAGCCGTATGAGGACATGGCGAATTTGTACCAATCCTCTTTGGCCTGGTAGGTGTCGAGGATGTACCATGTGTCCGTTTCGTCCACCCCGATCACGATGAGGGCGGAGAAGGCGTTGCGTTTCTTCTCCCCTATCGCCAGATCCTCGATGATGAAGACGTTGAGCTTGGCGAGCCACTCGGGGAGGTCTGCCTTGGGGAGTTCGTAATAGATTATGTCCTGATCGGAGATGGGATGCCTGTCTGGGGGGAGTGGATTGCAGAGATATTCATTGTAATAGACGTAGAGCTGGCCACGGGCGGTCAAGTCCTTCTTGAGATCGGCAATGGCTTGCCTGTCCCTCCACTCGGGCCACAGGGGAACGCCCTCCGGGGTGACAATGCTGTAGCGTTTGAAGTAAACACCGGGATATTCCTTCACCCTCTCTATCAGGCAGGAGGCCGTGACGGGCGTACCGATGATGAACAGCTTGCCATCGTCCAGGGAAAGGGCGGGTTCGACCTCCTTGGTGAGCCATCTTTCGTCTTTATCGACGTTTTTGGGGTTTTCGGCTATCTTTATGTCCTCTGGATCGTCCACAAAGATGCGTTGTGGGCGTTGATACAGGTATTTGATGCCTAAAATCTGCTGTCCTAGCCCCCTGGCAAGCAGTTTACAGTGGATTCCGAGGTTATCATTGCGTAAAACAAGCTCTTTCTCTCCCCATTTCTCGGTACGGAGGTCGCCAAAGAAAAGCCGGAACAGCTTATTGTTCTCACATTCGTACTGAATTGAGCCTAAACGCTGTGCAGCTATGTCCTCGGTGAGTGAAATGAACATGACGAACAGCATACGGTCAAAGATGATGCTATGCAGAGTCAGAAACTCGGCTAATGTGGACTTGGCAGAGCCGCGGGGGGCTTCATGGGCCTGTATTTTATTGGGGAGATAGAGGTAATTGGAGACAATTTCACGGTGGAAGTCGGGTGTTCTGAGGCGGAAGTGATGGGGAAAAAAATAACGCATCCAAGAGATAGGGTCTTGCCCCCATTTGAGTATGAGTTGGGCTATAGCCTCGTCGTCTAACTGCTCGGGAAGCTCAAGATCGGGCTTGAGGTCGAGGTCATCTAAATTCTGGCGTGAAGGATACTTGCGCATATTTGTCCTGCGTGTCTATCTGGTTTATGTAATTTCAGGTGTTCCATTTTTGACATTACCTGTAAATTTTCCGGCCCATTATCATCTGTATTGCCATTGATATGATGAACAACCTCATCATTAGTAAGAATTCTGCCCAGGAAATTGGATGCAATGAAACGATGCTCGTCTACATATCCGTTTTTGCGTGACATAGGATGGGTTGGCATAAAAATACATCTTCTAGTTTTAATAATTAGATTGCGTGGCTTCGATTGCTTAATGGTTCTAATGGGAATATTAAGTCGGCGTAGATTGCGATATATGGTTTCATTGCACACGGAACAAATCCGAGCAATTTTACAGGCCGATGTTGCTTCAATGACATACTTTTGATAGAGCCATTCCGGGTCAATCGGAATTCTTTTTTTCCCCATTTTCGTTCTCCACTACTTCCGCATCAATGTATTTCTCGGCATCTAGTTGTCTAGTGCGCTGAATGATGCCGAATAACTCAGTCAATTTCTCAGGTGGGAGCATCAGGACGAACTCGCGCCTTTCCTTGATGTCCGTCTCCTGGCGGGTTGTCTCCTTCCACTCCTCCACCTTCTGCAAATAGAGCTTTTGCGCCCTTGGATCACCCTCGCAAGCCTTTTCTGCTATGGCCTGAATCACGTTAGAAGTGTAGAATTCCTTGAAATAGACGTTCCTGCGTTTGTCCACCTCATCAAAAAAGCCGGCTTCCTTCTTGTACCGACTCATCGTTTCTTCCGACACGCCTACGAGGGCGGCTAATTCCTTCTGCATCTTGGGTAGGCGGTGGGCCGTGGGGAGCGCAAGCCAAGCTATAAGGGCTTCCTTGGGTGTTAGTTCTTTCCAGCACCCAGGGTCATAGAGTAGCTTGCCAGGGGTGTCTGCCATTAGTGTCCCTGGGGAATAGTGAGCGTCACTCCCTGATAGGGCTTGAGAAAACTAGCGTGTATCAAGGCCCAGTCGCTGAGTTTCTTGGAGTAGAAGATGAAGAAGAGCTTGACTCCCCCATTGGGCTCTAGGATAGAACTCACGTTGGCGGTACAGCCATAGACCATGATTGTCTCGCCCTTTTTAAGCTCGAACTGCGGATGATCCTCAATCAATTCTAGTTTTGTTGGTATCATGTATGCCTCCTTACCAAAGTATTTCCCCCCCGAGATAATCCTTGACCCCCTCTAGCCCCCTCTCCATGTATATCCTAGCCACATAAGGGTCGTTTTCCCTATAGGCATCCAACGCTTTGGGGTTGATGGTGAAGAAGAAATCGAGCCGGAGCTTCCTCAGTACGCGCTGGTCGAGTGGGCGGTATTTATGATTTCGTGTTTCAACAATACGATTCAATTCCTTCCCCTGGAAAATACCCCATCGTTGTGCCGGGGTAAGCCACTCTGCATGGAGGTCGGGGTGGATGAGTTTTAGTTCCTTCTGGAAATAAGCCTGTGCGGTAAACATATCTAAGTCTCCCATACTCACATTTTCATGTCAATGGGAACATATCATTTTTTTGAGTCGAAGTCAAGCGTTTTTAATCACAATCTTGTAACCAGGCACATAATTGCCGAATTTCTACCACTATTGCTACTTTTTCAGCAATTATGCGTAGAACTCTTGACTTCCGGGTGAAAATGTGGTAGACTATTAACGTAGGCTACGTAGCCAGATTAGGCGGTTAGGGTAGGGCAAAGCTAGCACAAAGGAGAGCATGACCTCCGAAATTATTTTGGCATCTCTGTTTTTGGCCGCATTGGTATTCGTCTATTTTGTGATAAGGCTGTATTCTGAAATCATCCGGCAGCTCACTACCATCATCAGCGACCTCAAGGCATTCTCTATGGGTGTGCCACAGCCTAGGGTAGAACCCCAGGCTGTTATTCTGCCTGATGTTGATGAGGATTTTGGCATTTTGAGAACTAGCATAGAGCCGGAAGTGCCGGAAGAGGACGAGGAAGATTTATAACTCTCTGTCGGGAAGTGGGGGCTTAATAAATAAGTACCCTAGCTAGGCGGAGGGGGCTTGGTGACGATTCGACACGCAAGCCGCCCTCCATTTTGTCACAACCGGGGGGTTGATATGCTTAGTGACTATCTGGCAATGGCCGTTGTCGTCAAGTTTCAAATTTCCCCCTTTTGGATTCTTGCCGGAGCGCCTTTGTTCCTTTCCTTCAAGCTCCTTTTTGGGGCATTGAGACGGCATAGAAATGGCTAATTTCAAAGATACTATCCTTCAGCGCAAGGATAACATCTACCGCAACCATAGCGTGCGGAGCAAACTGCACCCGCAATGGCATGATGCCCTGTCCTTTTTCGAGGGGCAGCAATGGCGAAAGCAGAAGTTCGAGTCGGGGCGGTGGCGATTCAAGGATATGACTACCGAGAACGTCTACCGCAAAATGACGATCAACCGCATCGAGAAGATCATCACTACCTTCGTGGCCCATTTTATGAAGGAGTTGCCTTCATTTCGTGGCAGTCCCAATAGCAATACGCCTGACGATTTGGCCGCAGCCGAATTGAGTACGAACATACTCACATCTGAGTACGCCCCCAATCTAGAGGGTGTGCTTGAGGAATATTTCTATTGGAAGTATATCACGGGTACGGGCATACGCGGCCTGTTCTGGGATCCCACAGCTTCGGCCCAGATGCGCCTGCCCCAATACGATATGGCGGGACAGGAAACGGGGCATCTTCTCTCTACCATTCCCGAGATAGGCAAGCTGTATCAGAAGGCTATCAATCCCTTCAACTTCTTCCCGGTTGGTGCAGGGAAAGTTGAGGATTGTACCGAAATTCTATATGTCGAGTCCGTTCCCATCTCAGAAATTGAGGGACGGTTCAACTTCAAGCCTACCGCCGAGACAGTAGACACGGCTGCTTCATCGGGCCGTTTCAAGCGGGATTATGAGGAATTCGAGTTTGAAACATTCGAGGACCGGGCCAAGGTCTTTCAGTATTGGCGCAAGGTATCTAAGGAATTTAAGAATGGTCTCTACTCGGTGATGATTGGCGATAAAATCCTTGAGTATAAGGATAATCGCTACGTCAAATATAGTCACCCTTACCCGTTTTTTAAGTCCTGTAGCGTTCCCATTCCTGGGCGATTCTTCGGTAAGAGTCCAGTAGAACTTATGCGTAAGCCTCAGATAGCTTATAACTATGTATTCTCCATCATTCTACAGACGCTAGAGAAGATGGGGAAGACGCATTGGTGGGCAGTAAAGGGTGGGGCTGGCATTGAGGAAGACCCCAAGGATAGGAAGATAGGGCAGATTTCCTACTATCAACCTGATCCTGGCGGAAGGGGTGGTCCCCCCTCCCCTGCTCCCATACCGCCGATTCCTCACTACTTCTTTCAGATCATCGACTATTTAGACAAGTCCTTTGAGGATATATCCGGTTTCCATGAAGTGAAGTCGGCTCGGCTTCCTACGGGAGCCAATAATCCTAGCGGGGTCATGGTGAACCTCTTGCTTGAGCAGGACGAGACACGACTTGCCCCGGCCATTAAGGATTATCTGTATTCGCTAAGGAAGGAAGGGAAGCTTTATCTTGAGATGGTGCAGGATTTATATGAGGAAAGGCGAGTCCTCAAGATAGTGGGCCAGGAAAAAGAGCCATTGATTCAGGACTTCAAGGGTGCTGACCTCAAGGGTAATACGGATGTTATCGTGGAACTTGCTCCTATCATGTCTGATAGCAGGGCGGCCTGGGAACAGACGTTGAGGGAAGGCGTACAGATGGGATTGGTCGATCCCCTCACCTACCTGCAAAAGATGAAGTTGGAGAATCCCAGGCAACTAGAGAATATTCTATCGGAGCAACGCCTTGCCATTCGAGAGAATACAGAGATGCGACACGGAACGGAACGCCCCGTTCTGCCTTTCCATAAAGACGAGATTCATATTCCCATCCATGAGGAATTGATGAAAACTCGTTCCTTCGAGGCTTTGCCGGGGCAGAGTCAGGAGTTGGTGGGAAAGCATTACCAAGAACACATGCAACAGCAAGCTCAGAAGTTTATGCAACAGATGAAGGCGCAACAACAGCAAGCCGCAGCCTCACAACCGCCGCAGCCAGTGGGCGGTCAAGCGGGGCGTGGTAATATACAAGGGGGATAAGATGCCAGAGGAACCTAACAAGGGCCAAGTCGTAAACCAACCCGGACAGCCGGGAGTTGTGGACAGCCCAGGTCAACCGAAGGTGGCCCCGGAGCCAGAGCCTAGCCAATTACCCGAGGATGCGAAGGTAAAGCTGGCTGATGGCCGAGTGGTGACTTTTGGTGAACTGCAAAAGGGGAACATGTTGGATGCGGATTACCGCAAGAAAACAACCGCACTTGCAGAGGAAAAGCGAAGGTTGGAGGAAGAGAAGGCGCGATTAACTCAACGGCCAACTTCTCCACCTCCACGGTACGGTGGACCGGAAGCCTACAATGAAGGTGACGGTGAGGAGCAAGACCCTGTTGTGCTTTTGGCTAAGGAAATCCAAGGCGTAAAGGCATTTCAGGCTCATCAACTCCTGTCGGCAGAAATTGATAGGGTCGCTAAGGACTTTCCTGATGCCGATAGGGAAACCGTCTACAAGATTTGTTGGGCCAATCCGTACAACACTGATATTCGTGAAGAGATGCAGAAGAGCCATGAGAAGATTGTTGTTGCCAAGACACCTCCGAAGGACAAGTATCTCGACCTGACCGATGCCCAAGCCAGGGCAAAGTATGAGGAAGAAGTTATCGCCAAATACAATGCCAATAAGCTCAAGGGTGGAGGGGCAGGCGGATTCGCTGGTGGCGGTGCGGGTAACAATGCGGTTGTAGAGCCGGGACAGCCTCCGAAAGATTTTGACGATGCCAAGGAACGGCTCAAGGCTGCGCTGAAAAGCCAGCCTCCCGAATAACCCTTTACTTCACTACAATTCACCTTTTTTCTGATTCTTTGAAAATCTAAATCTATCTATTTTTGGAGGAAAAAAGTGGCAATTACAGGTGCTACCTATACGACTATTGCCAATTCCCTGAAGAATGATTACCTCCCGAAGATTCAAGAACAGCTCGAAAAAAAGGTGCAAACCTGGGATCTGTTCTCGAAGAAAACGGACGGTATCAAGGGGCGAGACATCTACATGAAGATGTTTTGTAAATATCCCCAGGGCGTTGGTGCGGCTGCGGCTGGTGAGGCTCTCCCCACCCCGACTGCCGCTGGTTACGAACAGGCTTTGGTGCAGGTGAAACGGAACTACGCTACCGTCGAATTCGATGCCATGCTGGAAGATGAGGATAATGCCATCGTTGACATTATCGACTATGAGATGAAGAAGGTCACTCAGCAATTCCAGAGAGAGTTGAACTTCCAGTTGGCGGCTGGAAACGGTACGGGCGCAAGGGGCGTAGTTGTTTCCATTGCTGGTCAGGTTATTACCCTGGATGCCCCGGTGGGACAGGAAACCCTGTTCTTCTATCCCGGTATGTATATCGACATCGGCACTGGTGCTACCTCTACCATGCGGTATGAGGACATCCTTGTGTCGAGTGTTGATGTTGCCAACAAGCAGATCACGGTGGTCGGGACTATCACCAATACCGTTGACAATGATGTGATCTATCGGGCCAATCAGTACGGTCTTGTGATGATGGGCATCCCCGGTATCGTGGCGGCCTCTGGCGCACTCCAAAGCCTTAACCCGGCAACGGCTGGACAGGAATTTTGGGCTGCCAAAGCCTTTGACAAGGGCGGTAAGTGGGGTACGAGCGCAGAGGACTTCCTGATTGATATTCAGCGAACCATCGACTCCATCGAGATTGATTCCCTGTCCACCATCAATCTCATCTACGCCTGGAACTTGTTTGAGTACCAGTACCAATCTGTCCTTGCGGCTAAACGCCAGATCGTCAACAGCCTCGAATTCAAGGCTGGTCGTACCGGGATCGGGTTCGTTCATCATGGCCGACAAATCCCCATTCTTACTGACCATTATCTCCCCAACGACCGTGTTTACTTCCTCGACACCACGACCTTCGGACTCTATACCCTTCGTGGCCTCCATTGGGAGGAAAAGGGCGGGGGCATCCTGAAGGTTCTGGAACGGAAGGATGTCTATACGGCGTGGCTCAAGCTCTATGCTGAACTCGGAATTACTGCTCGTAATGCGAACGGTTACTGGCACACCTGCGGAACAACGGTGGGCGATTATACTTGATCCTGATTGAAGCAGACTGAACATAGATAGGGGGATGCTACTCGCATCCCCCGTCTATCTTTTTTAGGGGGTCTATTATGAACATAGGGAAACTACCATGAAAAAGTTAATTCTATTTTCTGCTTTACTTCTGATGCTCCTGCCATTATGGGGGATGTATAGGGAGACATTTTTAGCTGGCCCGGTTGTGGTTGTGGCCTCGGATACCCTGGTCAATGGAACTGAGGGGTCGGAAATATCGGGGGTGACAGGCGTTGCCGCAACAGATGTATTCACCAAGACATTACATGGTTTAGTAGATGGCAACCTAGTCATTTTGCGGGCCTTGACTGGTGGGGTGGGACTCAAGACGGAGCATCCATATTTTATCATTAGTGGAGCCGCGAATACCTTCAAACTTTCGGAAACATACGGTGGTGCATCCATTGATTTTGTGACCAACCTGACTGATGGCAGCGTTTACCAAGTAGATTTTTATTCTGCTGCAGTATGGGTATCCAGATTTGAGGGGATAAAAACACCCATCGGCACAATCACCGTTACGTTTACTCCCGATGCTGGATCCGCATCCAAAGTCTATTTTGAGTTTCAGGTTTCTCAGGATGGGACAAATTGGTCCACTGCTTACTGGCAGAGAATTGAAGTGGCGACTAATGAAGCCGCAGATGGTGATGGTGTTGTGCGTTATTCAGAGATGGTTCCTCTTTATGGCATTGGTTATATCCGGCTTTCTCGTATCGTGAATAACGATGCGGCTAATGACATCACAGACTGCAACGCTACTATAAGTTTTTAGCCTCATAGGGGGATTCGATGAGAGGAAAATGGATTAAGTCTTTTACTGCCTTTATTTTTGCCATTGGCTTACTTTCTGTAGCCAATGCCCAGAGTTTCAAACCCGTCTTTTTCTGCCTCAAGGACATCAGGGATGTCAGCAAAACTCCACCGACAGACGGCCAGGGGCTTGTTTATGTTGCCTCTACTGGGCTTTGGACGCCCGGATCAATCGGCGGAGCCCCGACGGATGCTCACTATCTCACTGACCAGGCCGAGGCCGGACTTAGCGCCGAGGTCGTTGTTTCGGCTAATGGAAAGGCTATTGCTACGGCCGCCGACTATGCGGCCATGAAGGCCCTGCTCGACCTCGAGATCGGGACCGATGTCCAGGCTCAGAATGCCGTCCTCACCGAGTTGACTGCGCTCACCGACCCCGGCGCTGACAAATATGTCTTCTGGAACAACACATCGAATGATTTTGAGTTTTCCGCCGTAATCGCGCCTATAGTTGGGGGGCTATCTGTCGGCGCTTCCGGGAGTGCGGGACTATTGGAATTTGAGGACGCTACGGGCGATGTCTTTTCTCTCCAAGTGGGAGTCCAGTCCGGCAACACGGCCTACACGCTCCCCATCGCATTTCCGGGAGTCAGCGGATATGTGCTTTCATCCACTGATGCCGGGGTCATGTCGTGGGTGGCTAACGGCGCAGGTGGCGGTGACAATATCACCGTCAATACGGTTGCCGCAACGAACGCCGACTTTGATGATGCCACTCCTGCGGCCCAGGCTGGTGGGGTGAACGTTGCTTGGCAGAAGGACGCATCTGCGCCGGATAATATTTCGGCTTATCTGGCCTGGGGGGCAAACCTTAAAGATGCAATCAGGAAAAAGCCGTTTTTCTTCACAGATATGCTTGGTCAAGGTACGGTAGACAGCTTTCCATTTGGAGCGTCTTCCGTATCAAGCGGCACTTTGGCTGGCCCGGCTATTGCCGTAACCGCCGCACATCCAGGCGTTGTCCGGCTTCAATCCAGCACGACGACAAACAGTGGCTATAGGGTTCAAACGGGGTCAAACCAAGGAATTCTTATCGCTGGCGGCGAGGTCTATGAGTGCGTTTTTACGATTCTTTATCAAAATATTACGGACATCACAACCGCTCGGATTGGTTTCCACGATAGCTCTACTTCAGCCGACGCCACAGACGGGGCCTATATCGAGATGATCGACAACGGGGCGAACCTCCCGATTTTCAGAGGAAAAACAGCAAGCAACAGCACGAGGACAACGACCGGAACTTCTTATACCGGAGCATTGGCGACATGGTATCGGGTGTATATCGCCGTAAATTCGGATGCCACAAGTGTCGCTTTTTATATTTACGATGATGCAGGAACGCAGTTGTGGACAGATGCCAATACTACGAATATCCCGACAGCATCGGGGCGGGATTGTTGGGCCGGAATGTCCGTCACCAACGTGGGAACTACGGCAAGGGATTTGATGCACCTTGATTATATGTCCTTTGGGTATGGGGTAGCTAAGGCGAGATAACATGAAGCGGCTATGGGTTTTAACCTCCTTGCTCTTTTTCTCGATGGGCCTATTTGCCCAACTTCCATCATCCTACGATTGCCGCGACGTAGAGAAGGTGACCCCAGCTAAGAGCCAGGGATCGTGCGCCTCCTGCCCGTTCTTCGGGGTCATCTCCGCGATGGAGGCGTATATCAGAAATCCTATCTTTTTCGACACGCTGACCGACTTGGCCGAGGAAGCAATCAAGGAGTGCAATGTTTTCAATCGGACGACGACATGCTCCGGCGGGACTGCGGACATGTCGATGTCCTACGCCATTGGGCCGGGAGTGCCGTTTGAATCGGAAGTACCGTATTACGACGACCCCCATCCCGAGAGTTGTAGCGGATACACTCCGATGTACCGGGTGACAGGATGGGATCATTTCGGCGGGGCTACGGCAACGCAGATAAAGCAGGAAATATATGACAATGGCCCAATCATCGGGACGCTGTATGCTTCATTCACCGGCTTCGGGTCGTGGACGGATACGGACATCGAAGGCCCGCCAAAAATCCTTATCAATACGACGACCGATACCTGTTATTACAGCGGGGCCGAGGGGTCCAATCACGTAGTTATTATTTGCGGTTGGGACGACAACAAGGACTGCGGCGGTGGGTTCACGGGGGCTTGGCTCTGCAAGAATAGCTACGGAAATGCCTGGGGGGATGATGGCTACTGGTGGCAGAGCTATGACGGAGATGCCGGAATTGGCTCCTGGATGATGAGGATAACGGGGGTTGAAATTGTTGACCCCCTGCAAAAGAATTATTATTACGATGATGGCTCATGGCAGTCGGGGGCACAATGGGATTCTGGGGCTACCACGGCCTATGGGCTGGTCAAGTTCACGGCGGCTGAGAACCTAAGGCTTACCAGGATTCAAAGCTACTCGACGGCCTACAACCTGACCTATTCCGTCTATGTTTACGACGGCTTTGACGGGACGAACCTTGGCAATCTTCTCACCAGCGATCTGAACACGGCAAGGGCGAAGCAGGGATTTTTCACGCATACGCTCACGACCCCGGTTGACTTTAGCGCGACCGATACGGTTGTCATTGTGGTCAAATATGTTTACGGGGCTTGGGACGAGGGGGTTCCTCTTGATGAAACGGATACGGCTTATTGCGATATAGAAAGCGCCAAATGCTATGTCAGCCTGACGGCGGCATCGGGCACGTGGACTGATGCCTCAACGCTTGGGACGCCCGCAGATGTTGGAATCCGGGCTGTGACGCTCTCTACGGACACGATTCACTTTGCGGCCAGCTTGAGCAAGGCTGATATCGAAACGGCCATATCTGCGGCCAGTTCAGGCGATACCGTATGGTTGCCATCTGGGGAAAACACGAATTGGTCTGGTTCATCTACCATTACCACGGCCAACCTGACTATTCGCGGGGCTGGTAAAACATTGACGATTCTTCAGACGCTTGCAGGAGGCCAGGATGCCCCGATATTTCAAATAACTGGAGTTGCGGGAGTTACAGTTCGTGATTTGTGCTTACGAGGACGACACATTCAGGTTCTTAACCCGACTGAGGTTTTATTACGGTTTACATATTGCCCCACATTTGAGGTTTATAATTGTAGAATTGAATGGTCCAGCCTTGCTGGCATTTTAATTAGGGCTTATCCCGTTTCTGGCCTTATCCATCATTGTGATTTTGTGGATGGTGACAAGGCAGGGTTAGGATATGGAGTTTCTTTAGAGTGCCGCACAGAAGCTGAGCAGCTTAGTGGAGACCCGTTGAATTATGGGGCCGCGTCGTGGGCGGCGGCCCAGGCATGGGGAACATCGGATGGTGTTTATGTTGAAGACTGTTCGTTTGATACCCTTCGTCATCATATCGCCGACAATTCTGGGGGAAGATATATAGCCAGATATTGCACATTTTATGCAAACTCAGAATTTGGTGAAGACGTATTCGACACACATGGATATAATCCGGCTAACTATCTGGGCCACAAGAAATCTGAAATCTATAATAATATCATCACCTTTGTTGCTCCCCATCCGATGACATACCTTCAAATCTTAGAGTCTGGGGATTCCCTGATTTTTGATAATGTTGCTACTGGCGTGGACGTTCTCTCGAACTCATTCTGGGGGTCTTGCCGACCGCCTGGAACTTATCCATTTATTGAGCAGGGATTCTGGTATCTATGGAACAATGTTGTCAACGGAACTTCATACAACACGGTTCGCAATGTAGAGGCCGGCGGGTGTTTGGAATATGAGGGGTATCCGTTTTGGGTTGAAGACAGGGATTTCTTCAGGTATCCCATGCCCGACTATGCGCCCTATACCTATCCCTTCCCCGACGCTTTGGGCCATGAGCTAACGGGCGGTGAGGAAGAACCGACGAACGCCACGGTGACGATCAAGGGAACGCTTAGAATCAGGGGGACATTGAGGATAAAATGAATAAGTCAATTACCATCCGTGACCTGCTGGCGATACTGATAATGATCGGGATTATCTTCCTGACAATCAATTTCGTCGGCATCAGGAAGCAGGTGGGCATCAACTCCAAGAACATTAACAGCATCGCTACTTATTTGCAAGGGCAACAGCCAAAGGCCCCTGCTCCCCCTCCATCGAAAGGAGTCCCGAAATAATGCCGCGATCCGAATTGGTCCCGGTGCATCGGTGAGGATAAAGAATTAGGGGGTGAACTATGCCGTATAGATCAGATGCCCAACGGCGTAAATTTCATGCCATGGAAAGAAGGGGAGAAATCTCCCATGCTACGGTAGAGGAATACGATAAGGCTAGCAAGGGCAAGGATTTGCCTGAGAGAATTCACCCCAAGGAAAAGAGCGTTCACCATCACATCAAGTCAAATCTAAAGAAGTGGTGAGAAGCCACTTTATTTAAGGGGGTATATCATGCCTTATAGCACACTTGGAAAAAATGCGATGCTTAATGAGTTAGGCTCATTGGCGGTTTTCGCCTCCCTCCATTCGGGCGACCCGGCTGACAATGGGGCTAACGAAATCAGCGGTGGATCTCCGGCATACATCAGAAAGGCTATTGCGTGGGAAGCAGCGGGTTCTGGAACAATGAATAAAAATGCTTCCCCGGCTGTTGTCTTTGATGTCCCAGGCTCCACCACGGTTTCCTATGTAGGCTTCTGGTCGGCGGTTTCGGTCGGAACATTCTATGGCTCCGCTGACGTGACGGACGAGGTTTTCGCAGGACAGGGAACGTACACGCTTACTGATGCAGACTTGGATTTGAACGCATAAGAGGGTAAATGGCGACAACCACGGCGAAATTTCCGCAGTCGGCAGTAACGGCGGCGGAGTCTCCGTGGCTGGATAATGATTGGGTAAGCCCGACCAACATCTATGCGGATGATACCAACTACGCTTCCGTCACGGATAACACATACGATCCACCGGACCAGACCTACGTTCTGAAGGCGTATAACTTCGACTTCTCCGCCATACCGGACGGGGCGACGATTCTCGGCGTTACCTGTGTCGTGTCGGCATGGACGGCGGCGGCCAAGGTGCAATCGCTCGACCTTTGCCAACTGCTCGATACGGCGGGGGCAAAAGTCGGGACGAATATGGCGGCGACTCCCATCCAAGTCGGTGTAGTAGAGGGGGGTGCTCTAGACCCCATCGGTGCGGCGGATAATCTGTGGGGCAACGCCCTCACCCCGGCATGGGTCAAAAACTCCAACTTCGGTGTCGCGCTCGGGTTCGTATCGGGGACGGCCAATTCGGACATCTTTGTCGATTACGTCACGCTGGAAATTGAGTATAGCAGTGAAGACTATTCTGGATCGGCGTCCATAAGCGGCGGCGGTTCAACTACGGGTTCTGTCCAAAAGGGTGGAGGGGGAACAGCGGCAGCCTCAGCAGCGGGTATGTTAGCCGCCCTTGGCATGGTCGCCATGCTCGGCATCGGCGCAATAACCGGTGGTGGTTCTCAATCTGCCGAAGTAAAGAAAGGTGCTATTGTTTCTGGGGCTATATCGGGCGGCGGGTCGCTTACGGCCACGGGGTTGAAATCCGAGGGCGAAAGTCATTACGGCACAGCTAGTATTTCAGGCGGCGGGTCGCTTGTCGGGACGGGATTAAAGAAAGCCAATGGGGTGGCCGCCCTATCCGGCAACGGCACATTGACATCTTCCGGTAAGAAGGGGGGCCGTAGCCCCTGTTCCATTTCTGCCACGGGCCAATTGGTTGCCACGGGCCAGAAGAGGGCGATTGTCGAGGCATCGGTATCCGGCTCCGGCTCCTTAGTCGGGACGGGCGAGAGAACGGGGGCGGGAACTGCTGTTATATCCGGTGGCGGGTCAATCACGGCCACGGGATTGGGGGCAGAGGACTTTGAGGGCGTAGCCACCATCTCTGGGGGTGGCTCCTTAGTCAGCACGGGCAAGAAGGCGGGATATGGGACAGCCCAATGGTCAGGCGGGGGTAGCCTGGATATAACGGCTGATAAGGCCACATCTGGAAGTGGGAGTATTAGCGGGGGCGGATTGGTTACGGCCTCTGGGCATGAGGGTGGGGCCGATGAATATTTTGGTGATGCCAATATTTCTGGCCGTGGGGGGCTAGTCGCATCTGGATTATCACAAGTGACATTAGTTGTGATACGGTCCATCAATTCCAATATAGTTCTCGATGCTTGCTGTTTCCCATCATGTATCACCAGGGTTTTAACCTGTTCGTCATTTTTGATTCGGGAGTAAGCCATGCCCATCTATAGAAATCAAACGGGATTGAAACTCAGGCTTAGGGTGGGGGCGAATGTTAATGATGCTACAGTTACCCTAATCAAATATAAAAAACCTAGTGGGAATACTGGCTCCTGGGTTGCCTCCAAGGAAAACAATGGCCTTAGTTATGTCACGACTGGGACGGATTTAGACGAATCTGGATTATGGCAATTACAGGCTTATGTTGAAACACCGGAATGGACGGCTCATGGAAAGATAGGCGTCATACAAATTACTCCTTCACTATAAGGATGCGAAAATGAACAGAGGGGAAATAAGATCGCTAGTCAGGATTTATATTGATGAATTGGAAGAAAAGCGGTGGAAAGATACCAGCCTGAATCTTCTCATTAATACAGTCCATAATAGCGTGGCATCTTTATTCCTGTCCCTTGATGAATCCCTATATTCACAAGATGATGAATTTGCCGTATCGACCGATTCAGAATTGTATGATTTGCCCGTTGATTTCCTGCGGGTCAAATCCATCCACACAGATGATGATGACCCAGTGGTTAGAACCCCCATATCAAGAAAGAAGAAATATGAAGATGCCGATTCTATACGAGTTTACTATTTCCAGGGGAATCAGATTGGGTTCCTGAAAATCAAATCAGAACAGACCTTGCCATTTATGTATATCCGCGCCCCCCAACCGATGCTTACTGATGACGCCATTCCCGATGTTCCCGTATTTTTGGGTCACGATCTCATTGCCGTTGAGGTGGCTATTCATGCTTTGGATTTGGATGAGGAAATGGACACATACCTAACTCGTAAAAAAAAGGAACTGGTAGAACAGATTAAATCAATCCACTACCGCCGCAATACTGACTTTGCAGAACAAACCGAGGATGACGAGGACTTAGAGCTATAAAATGAAAAGGAAACGAGGGCTACAGCCTTCCGCCAAGTATTCATTTGGGGGTGGGTGGGTGACTTCCATAGCCGCCACTAGGTTACAGCCCAATCAACTCATCAAGGCCAAGAATGCTAACCTGCTGGTGGATGGCGAGTTTGAGGTGCGGGGTGGATGTGCCAAGATTTCCACCGTAGCCTTTGGTGCAACCATAGACCGCTTTGTTCATTTCAAGACGGATACCTACGACAAGATTATTGCCTATGGTGGGCAGTATGTAAAGCGGCTGGATACGGGTACGCCCGATGTCTGGACAACGCTGGATGGTGCGATGCCCGACACGGACGAATATCGGGCCTTTGCCATCGCCAATGACATGCTCTACATCGGGGCCCTCGATGCAACGGGAGTAAGGAAATATTATCCCGATGAGGACATTCTGTGGACTGCCGGGATTATCGCTCCTGCCGCAGCCGTTACCCCAACCGAGGGGACTGCTGGCCTTCTTAATGGGGATTATTATTACTACTGGACTTATTATAACTCCGTGACTGAGGAGGAAAGCGACCCCTCCCCCATCTCTGCCAAAATTACGGTTGTAGACAAGAAAATTGTCTTATCTGATTTTGTGGCAAGTACCGACCCCCAGGTTGATAAAATCAGAATCTACCGAAACACCTCCGGGGTATCCGACCAATACTTTTTTGTGGCCGAAAAGGACAACGATATTAACGATTATGAAGATAACGTAGCCGACGATGCTATTGGCGAGACTGAGGTAAGTTTCAGAAATGCCCCGCCTCCGGCAGCGTCTATTCTCCTATGGCATCGCAATCGGATGTTCTATGCCGTAGGGAGTACGCTATGGTGGTCAGAGCCATTCAAGCCCGGTTCCGTCCATGCCACAAACTACCAAATCATAGAGAAGGGAGATGGCGGGACCATCCTGGCTCTGGCCGTCAGCCTCAACGACATCATTGTGTTCAAGTCTACTGGGACATTTTGCTTTGATATTAATAATCCAGCCGACTATATCCGCCTAGCCTATCAGTTTGCGCTTGTGGCCCCAATGTCCGTTGCCAGTTGGGGCGATGATGTTATCTTTCTGTCCTCGGAGGGATTGAAGGTTGTTACTAATGCCGGGACAAAAATTCAGGACATCCTTATCCCCGTCGTTACCGAGGAGGGGACGAAGATGATTGACCCGGTAGGGAATATATTTAGGGAATGTAAGCCCGAGGCTATCCACAAGTCTGTCGGCATTTACTATGAGGACAAGGATCAATACTGTATTTCCGTGCCTTACTTTTCTACTGGCAACGATCTTACCATAGTCTATCACAGGATGCTCGGTACATATTCCTATCACATGGATTGGAACGTGAGGTATGCAGCCCCTTATCGGGAATATGCCCATGACCTTCTCTATCGGACACACAATGACGCATACATTTATCGGCATGATTACGGCATGACGGATGACGGCGACCCTATTGAGTTTGAGGTACAGACAGGATGGCATGACGTAAGCGGTGTGCCGGACTTCAAGAATATCCGCCTTGTATTCCCTACCGTCAAGGGCGCAGATGGCGAGATTATGAACTATGAAATCCTCAGGGATTTTGAATCTACGGGGGACAGTGATTCTATCGACCACCAGGGGGCTTCCTATTTTGGTTATGCCCATTGGGGACAGAACTATTGGGGGGCTACGGGTGAGGTGGAATACAGGAAGGAAGCATATGTGAAGGGACGGCGGTTCTCCACCCGCTTCTTCGGGTCTGTCACGCAGAAGATTGGTGTTGCTGCCTATCAATTTTTCTTCCAGCCCAAGAGCCTATAATGCGATCTCGATATATCACTAATCAGCCAAGGGTGGATAAAAACTTCCAGTCCCTGGCTAGGCGGGTTGACGCACTCGACAGTCAAGGGGTAGGTGCGGTCCTGTCTAACTATAGCTGGCTCAACCTTCTCGATAAGCCGTATGCCGACATTCGTAGCTTTGGGGCTATTGAGGGTGGGATCGCAGATTGCACGGGGGCATTCTCCGATGCCATTGCTACGGGCCTCCCGGTTTATGTGCCTCCCGGACTTTGGCTCGTATTGGGGATTGTTCTGTTCTCCAAGAGCGTAATCTTTGGGGCCGGGTGGTCCTCCATCATCAAGCATAAGGCAGGGGCAACGGATCATCTATTTACCCTGGCAGATGAGGATGTCTATGGGGTTATGCTCCAAGACCTGAAAATTAACGGGAATAAAGACAATCAAACCAACCCAGTAGATGTTATCAACTTCGACAATACGGGCGGGACATTTCCTGAGTGGGATGATCCCCTGCATACTTTCGGCAATCTTTTCATCTATAAACCCAAGCGGGATGGAATGTACCTTGGGGCTGCGGGAACGGGAACGCAGGGTTGTTATGCAGGGAATGTCCAAATCTACAAGGCGGGTCGCCATGGGTTTAACATAGCGGGTGCGGATAATCTCTGGACCGGGTGTATTGGTGGGAACTGTGACGACCACTGCTGGAATATCTCCGAAGCGTCTTCCATCTTTTTTGGGTGTCGCGGGTACGGGGCTGGTGCCCTTGCTTCTGTAGATGCCGATGGAATCCATATTACTAGCGCTGCGGTTGACCTCCGCTTTCTCGGTCTTCAGGGGCAGGAGCATCATCGTCATGGACTTTGTATTGACGGCCTGGGAGGTCATAACTTTAGTTCTGTAACGCTGGATCACAATGCCGGAGACGGCCTTGCCCTCATTGGGGGGACACAGAATAACTCCTTTGGGGAGTTGAAGTGTAGTGAGAATACTGGATACGATGTGATGGCAGAGGCGGGATGTACGGGAAACCGAGTGCACGTCACCGTGGGCGACATTTCCAAGGTCTACATTGGGGAAGCCAAGAACGAAATCCATGTCAACACCCAAGAGGGGCATCAGGGCATTGAGCCATCTTGGGCCGGGTCTCCACCCGCTGCCACCATTACTCCTGAGCCATATTACGGCTCAAGGATTCATGTCTATTTGGAAGGCAACTTGACCATCAATGCCCCTACTGCGCGACACATCGGGATGACCATGAGGTTTATGTTATTGCAGGATGCTAGTGGAAGCCGCGATATTATCCTCAACAGTGCCTATAAAACGACCTGGACACCATCTAAGGTGGCAAACAAGTACGACGTTATTGAGTTCGCCTTTGATGGCACAAATTGGATAGAGCTTACGTCCACCGTGGGCGTGGGATAAGCATATATTTTTTGGGGGCTCAATGTCTAAATGGCCGACTACGCTAGTTCAGCAGGAGAAGTATGTCTGCCAATGTTGTGGGAAATTGCCCCCGAGCTTCTATGATGATGGAGAGGTAGGGGTTGAATATCTGATGCTGTTCTCGGTGTATGAAGATTTATGGACGGAATTGCAAAAACGCTTTCCTATCACTAGCGGTTATAGGTGTCCGGTGCATAATAAGCAAGTGGGCGGTGAGGATATTAGCGTCCACGTCTTTGGATTAGCCCTGGACATTACCCCAAGGGATGAAGAAGAGGCCAGGAAGATTGTCAAAGTTCTCAAAGCCAATGATCTCGAACCTAGGATAGGGTGGAAACAATATCTCAAGGATGGGAAACGGCTGGTGCATTTCGATTTGGGATGGCTTATCACTCCTAAGTGGAGTGCGAAATTGAGAAAGGGGGCTGAGTGGTAGGGGAACGCCATGAATAAAATAATGGAAGCCCTGGATGCGATTAAGAAGATTATTACCGCCCTGGCTCCATCCTTGTTCGCCATTGGCATCCTAGCCATATTGATATTTGCCACCCTTTCTCTATTGAACACCAATGCGGCCAATGAGAAACTTGCCATCCTCAATGTGAACCTGATGGAACACGGCAAACAGATTCAAGCCATGACTGCGGAAAATCAGGCAATGGCGGTGCAGAATGGGGCGTGGGCTAATGAGAACAGGTCCCTGGCTGACCAAATCGCCGCATTAAAGACCGAAGCCAAGGACAATGCCACGGCCCTGCAGGTTGGCCTCGAAGAGGCCAAGAAGCTGGCCGATGCTCGCCCACCTGCGCCCGTAGAGTGTAAGGAAATCATCACCTATATGCAGAAGGAAATAGATGCTTATGTAGCCAACTTTAGCCTAGCCATTCGGGATAGGGATACATGGAAGGCAATCGCCGGGGATTTCGATTTAGCCTATCAGAATCAGGTCAAGATAAGCACCAACTTACAAGCTACTGTTCTCAATCTACAAACTACTGTGGACTTGATTTCCAGCGATAGCGCCATGAAAAGCGAGATTATTAAAGACCTCCAGAAAGAAATAAAGATTAACCAATTCAAGTCTCACCTGTTTGTTGGTGGGATGGTAGCCATTGTTATTGGCGTTACAATTTTGGGGGTTATGAAATAGGGAAAGGATTGAACAAAATGAATGTGCAAGAACTTTACGAACTTTTTAAGAGATTTCTAGACAATGATTTTGCACATCTGAAGAAAAAGGTTGATTGGTTATTTGCGATTCATGTTGCCGCATTATTGACGCTAGTAGCCAATTTAGTTCTTTTTATAACTAGGGGGAAATAATGCAACTAACATTGCCTTATGTTTTTGCCAATGGGACGGGTGCGGCTAATATCATCGACGCCACCAAGGTCAATGCTAACTTCGATGCTATTGCCGACATCCTCAATGGTGGATTGGAAAAGGATAACGTTGACCCTGCTTCTGAAATCGCCATCAAAGATGGGGCCCAGGCGATCACGGGCGCGTGGACGTTCTCGGAAAATCCCATATTCAACGCGGGCGGCATCGCAGATGCGGCCCTGACTTCCAACATTCCCAAGAAGGATGCCGCCAATAGTTTTTCTGCCAAGCAAACATTTGCGGCTGGCCTCGATCTGAATAAACAGCAGGCTGAGCAGATCGTCATTCATAAGCTGGCTGCCGCTCCCGGAACCCCTACTGCCGGACAAATTTATTACAACACCGTTGACAATAAGTATTATGGCTGGAATGGCACTCAGTGGAATCAGCTGGATTATGTCGGTGGCTATACAGGGGGCAGTATCCGATCCTATTCCGGTAATGGAATTGTGGACGATGGCAACTCCTTCAAGTTGTGGTTCAAGACTGAGGGGGTATCGCCTACCGTCAAGATCGCACTCAAGGGTGAGGCGTTTCCGGCTAGGTTCTATACGGAGTTGGGCTATCACACCCACTCTTTCACCGGGGTTGCTCATGCCCATGCTATTACGGACCCAACGCATAGGCACTCTGTTTCCATCGGAAGTCACGGCCACGGCTCTACGCAGTATGGCCTCAGTACCCACAATCACAGTATCGGATTGACATCGGGCGGGAGAAGCGTGGAACACGCTCATAGTTATGAGACCGGTGGGGCTGGCGGCCCCGGTAGTACCGGACCCGATATACCCACCCATACCCATGCAGTCTCCGGCTCTACCGGAACACCCTCTGCATCCCAGGCGATTGAGGCGACAGATATTGGCAGCAAGAACTCGGCGTATGTAGCAACGGGCATTACCGTAAGTAATCAGACAGCAGCCGGAAGTAACGGTTATGCTGGCGTGAATGGCGGGGCTATCAGCTCTGTCCAGAAACTCTATGCCAAGGGACTTACCGTACAGATTGATGGCACGAATGTAACAGGCGACATCCTCACGGCTACAGGATGGGCGGCTATTGGGGATGGACTAGGAACCCATGCCTTCCACACTGCGGGGACTGGCGAGTTGGATGCCTCAGCATTCCAGGCGTATGCCGCCGGGTTTCATTTACTGGAAATAATTGAGGGGGAGAGTGGATTTGGAAGTTCTCTCCTCGCGCATATCGAAAGCTATTAGGGGGTAATAAAATGCCTAATGATTATTTTCCTACATTCGGCGGGGCAAGTGCGGGGGTGGGTGCTGGTGCTGCTGGAGCGGGAGCAGCGGGAGCTGCCACAGGTGGCGGTGGATGGCTTAACAGTCTATTGGGTGTTGGGTCTATGATGAATCCCGCTACGGCTGGAATCATGATGGGGGGGCAATTATTGTCCGGGTTAATTGGTGGAATTGCCGCAGGAAAGAAACGCAAGGAAGCCAAGCAAGCCTTTCAGGGTCAGCAGAAACAATATCAGTCTGCGGTTTCTAGGCTCTTTCCCGAGATGAGCAAGGAGTCATTTCAGTATAAGAATCCCGCCATGAACGATGCCATCAATGCGGCATTGTCGGCCAAGATGATGAAAGTCTTTGGGGGGAACAAGGCACTCAATGACATCTTTGCCAAGATGATGCCTAGTTATGCCTATGGTGGAATTGCTACGCGGCCACAGATTGCCATGTTGGGAGAGCGTGGGCCAGAGGCTATCGTGCCGTTGGGTAAGTATCCACAGGGCAAGGCTCCGAATCAAGTCATGCCCTATCCTGGTATGGGCGGGGGCAATATGCCACTGCCTCCTGGCGTTGGAAACATGGGGGGTGGTTATGATTTTTCACAGATGAGGCCGATGCCAAATGCCATGCAGGGTGGTCAAATGTCCCCACAGATGCAACAAATGATGCAGATTCAACAGGCCATGCAAATGCGAGGTGGTGGCCTACCTAATATTCAATCAGCCATGATGACCCGCCAACCCGCACAGCAAAAGGCTAATCAGCGTATGATGCAGCAAAGACAAGGGATGCAAAGAGGCGGCGGCAATCGAGGTTGGGCATCGGGCTTACTCGGTTAATTTAGGGGGATGTAATGAAATATAACAATGATCCTTATAACAACCCCGATTCCATAACAAATCCCTATATTCCTCCTGTGGTCCCACCCGTCCAAGAACCCGCGCCTGCTCCTGGTGAGATGCCAGCCATTGTTGGTAATGGTGGTGGGGGTGGAGGAGGTGGTGGAGGCGTAGGTCCGGGCGGTCCAGGGTGGGCCAATAAAATGTATTCCCCTGAGTTCCTACGGGCCATGAAGGGAATGTATGGGGCATACGATGAGGCTATTGGCGGTATGCCAAGTCTAGCCGATATGTATAGTGGGTATCTTGAGGGTAGCCCCGAACTTGAACAGATGGAATATAACCGCGCCCTGGCCCGGATGAGAGGCCAGGCGGGGGCTTCCAGGCAGGGCTTGACCACATCTATGGCCGGAATGCGTGGGGGTGCTGGTTCCGGTGCGTATGCTGGCGGCCTTGGGGACATTGAACGGGGACTCATGGGCGGCCAACAGGAGCTTTCCATTCAGCAGATGATGAAGAATCTATCTGAGCGAGAGGCTAGACAGAGGCAGTTGATTGACTACACAGGCCAAGATTGGGCTAATAAAATGGGCGGCCTCGGAGCGCAGGGTGGATGGATAAACTCAATGCTTCCCTACGAGCAATTCAATATCCAATTCCCGGCTGAGTATGGCCTACAGAATCGGCAGCTGGGACTCCAAAGCCGTGGCCTGGAAGATCAGATTGCCGGCGGCTGGTTTGATAGGTTGATGAATTGGCAGGGTCAGCAAGGTGGTCAGTATTATGGCGGCCAGCAGGATTGGCTTGGCTACAAGGGTATGCAGGGCGATGCTACTCTCGGGGGTTATGATCCACGTTGGCTTCAATATTTCGGAATGTAGGAGGCTACAATGCCTTTTGATTGGGAAACATTTGCAAAGCAAGGATTGAACCCTGCCATGTCCTTCCTACAGGATTATTATGGCATGGGATTGAGGAGTGGCTTATCCAGGCAGGAACACCTACAGACCATGAAGGAGATGGAGACGCGCTACGGATTGCAGCGAGGGCAGACAGGATACGAAGGCCAGGAGAAGGAACGGCTCATGCGGATTGAACAGGACATCGAGCGTTCTTTAACGCTGGACAAGGAATACCTGCATCTGCATCGTATCGACTATACCAACAATTTAGAGATGGCTAAACAGAGGGAGGGGCTACAAGGCCAGATGGCTATTGCCAATATCTATCATCAGAGCGGCATTGCCAGGGCCAACATCTATAAGGAAATAGCCCTCATTAACAACTCTATGACGGAAAGCCTGAAATTCAATCCTGATGCTGCACCTCAAATCAACCAGAACTCATGGCAGAATCTCAATGAGGACTTTGATTTCCTGACCGATGCCATGCAGGAGATGGAGACAAGGAAGAATGACATCCAGGGCAATCCTTTCTTTCAGAAGATTGACCAAGCTAGAAGGTTGGGGCCAGAGGAGGAACAGAAATTAATGGATGAATTTGGGGTGGGATATAATGAGGAAATGGATTGGTATAAGGAAAAGATTGACCAACTCAATGAGCTAGAGAAACAATCCCGACTCAAGCGTAAAATGCTATCTTCCACCAGGAATGAGTTAGTTAAGTTTTCCATTGGCACTAAGATTGTGGGTGGGCCGCCTCCCGAGGAGGCTATGCAAACCCTGATGAAACTAGGGATTCCGATTCCACAGACACAGCCCGATCCCATGACCCCCCGTGATATGGGTGAGCATATCCTATTCATTCAGAAGCTAGTTGAGAATGGAATGGATTTGCCATCATCCTTTGCCCTCACTCAAAATGGGCTGGATGCAAACTGGCTCACCCAGAACTGGCCGACTTACCGCACCTTTATGAAGCAACGTGGTGAGCAGATATTGGAATCCATGCGTGATGGGTATGGAAAGATTCACAAGAACTCAAAAGAGATTGGCAAGAATTTAGCCCGTATCATGTTCTAGGATAGACCATGCCGTATGATGAAGACGAACGGGAACGCATCAGGCGACTGCTAGGGGGAACCGCATCGCCCTTTTCTTTCGCTACTAAGCAGGAAGAAGATGATGATGTTGCCAAGGTTAAGTTTCTGCTAGACAACCCATCACTTCCTTCCGCCGCTATCCTTCCCCCCACCAAAAAGAAGACTAATATCTTTGCCACAATAACCGAGAAGGCCAGGGGCATGGTTCCCGAGGGCCAACCTCTTACCGAGAAAGAAAAGGCTCCTCTCCGATTCGCGGGAAAGGTAGCCAAGCGCTATGCCCTTAGCCCATTGGAGAAAGTGAGCAAGGGATTGGCTGGCATGACCTACTTCCCCATCACCAGAACAATTGAGAATATCATGGAGGGGGAAAAGCGGCCTTCCGAATATCTCAAGGACATAGTCCCGGTCCCATTTATGGGCAAGGAAGTGTGGGCCTCTGACCTGTTGCGGAAGGGGGGCATGAAAGAAGGGTGGGCCTCTACCCTATTGGGCCTCGGTCTGGACATTGGACTCGATCCCCTAACCTATGTGACGGGGGGATTGGGCAAGGCTGGCAGGGTATCCAAGTTAGCCGAGACTGCGGCAGAAGGCTCTAAGATAGCGAGAAGGGCCGAGAAACTAAGGGCAGCTGGTAAACTCCTGCCCTATGGTGAAACTGCCGAGGAGCAGATTAGGCTAGGACAACGTGGTATGCGGTGGGCGGGACAGGCCATTGCCCCCGAGGCCCAGGCCAAGCTCTATGCTGGCGCACTAAAGCCTGCTAAAGAGGCATTCCTTGGCTCTAGGATGGGCAAGGCGCTCTCCACCAAGGGCGGCCCACAGGAAACCCAGGTTATCCGTGAACTCATCACCGCAGAGCGTCATAAGGAACCAGAGATTGTCGATAAGATCAGGAAGGGATTTGAAGCGCGTAAATCTGCTGTCTCTAGCCTTTCCAAGAAATATGGCATAGAGAAGGAGAGCGTTGACCAAGTTCTCACTCACCTTAGCGAAGTCAAGCCTGCTGATAATATGCCCGCCTATCTCAATATCCAGACACAGATGGAAGAGGCACTCGACCCGATAGCGCTTGGCAAACTCCGTCCCGATCCCGAGGTTCACAAATTCGTCAAGGACATGAAAGATACGATGATTGGGGTTGCTGGCAAGGAGATGGGGGCTGGCATACTCAAGACCCCGCTAGAGACAGACCTGATTGATTACTTGACGCATCTCATCACGCCCGAGGGCAGGGCGGTACTCAAGGGGGGTGGGGAGAAAAAGGGATTTTTCTCTCGCCTATTCAAAGCAGAGCATCCTAGCTTACAGCATAGAAGTTTGTTAGTGCCAGAGAATATGGCCGATGTAGACCTGATAGAGCGCTTGCCCAAGATGTCATGGAAAGAAAAGCAGGCATTACTCGATGCTGGTATAGTGAAATACCCCGCCATTACCGAAGTCAATCAACTAGCCCGAGAGGGGATACTGTTCCCAGGTAAAAAGATTTCGCAGTTCTTCTATGAAGACCCTGCCAAGATCGCCGCTATCCGTGAGATTAGGAGTGAGAAAGCGTTACGGGCCGCCCGTATCCTAGAGGGGGCCAGAGACACAGGATTGAAGGAAGGGTGGGTCAAGTTCTGGGAAAAGGGTACGCCCATTCCCGAGGGGTATGATATTGTCAAGTCGCCATTGACTAGGGATGTTCTGTTTCCCAAAGATGCGGCGGATATGCTAAATGCGACACATTCCGTCTTAAATAGCCCGCAGGACATGGGGATGCTTGCCAAGGCATACAAGGATACCTTGCAATGGTGGAAGGTGTGGACGCTGACTCCCTTCCCGGCCTACCACTTCCGCAATGTTTTTGGAGGCAACCTATTTAACCAAATGCTTGCCGGGATGAATCCTATCAAGGAAGGATGGTGGAATCCAAAGGGGGCTAATGCCATAGCGGGGCGGGTACAACGAGTCAATATCTGGAAGAATTTGGAACAGCCCGAAGTTGGCAGGAGGGGGTTTTTCAATCCGAGGGGTATGGTACAGGGACGAGACTTCAAATATACCAAGGCCCCCAAATATGCCAAGGAAGTAATAAATACCGCTACCGGGATGAAATATACTCTTAGCGAAATTGATGAACTTGCCAAGCAAAATGGCATATTCAGGGCGGGGCAATATACCGCCGACATCTTTGAGGATGCACCACGCTACTTCAAGGAGTCTGGTAAGACATTCAATCCCCTAAAGACCCACAACTTCTTTACAACGTACGGTATGAAGGTTGGCTCCGGCCTTGAGGACAATGCCAAGCTGGGCGTGTTCGTCCATTACTTGCGTCAGGGGTTTAACCCCACCGAGGCTGCGGGTGCGGCTCATAAGTTCATCTTTGACTACTTTGACATTCCCCCCGCCATCCAGAAGGCTAAACAAGCCATGCCCTTCATCACTTGGTACTACAAGAATATCCCCTTGCAGTTGGAATACATGGTGAAGAAACCCGCCATGATGCAGTCCATCTATAAGATGAAAACGGAAGTGTCGAGCGGTAAAGAACCATCCCCTAAGGTTATGAATGAATACTACAAGGAATCCTATCCCGTAGTTTTACAGAAGAAGGGCAGCAAAGCAACTTGGGCATCGGCTGCCAAGTGGCTACCAATAACCGATGTGAATATGCTAGCCCAAGACCCCAAAAAAGGATGGGCTTCAATGTTGTGGCCGCTAGCAAAAGCGCCCATTGAATTAATGACAAACCGCAACTTATATTTCGATAAACCTATTGCAGAAAAGGGGAAGCGAAAACAGATGTTGGGATTCTACATGAATCCTTACCTAGCCTATGGTTTGGAACAACATCGCGTGCCCTCTAGTCTGGACATGCTCAATCCATTTGGCATCTTCGGGACAGAGACAAAGGGTGCATTCTTTGGCAAGGGCGCAAAGCGTGGCGGCAAGTATGAGCCATCTCCCGCCGCTAGATGGATACGATTTGCCACGGGCGCACGTATCTATGAGACTGATGTGGAAAGGGCCAAAGTCTCCACCATCCATGACCTAAAGAATAAGATAGGGAATACCAAGAAGAATTTGCGCTATGCTGTGGATGAAGGTGAAAAGTCCAGGCTAGAAACTAGAATCAGGGAATTAGAGGATAAGATTAGGGAACTTGAAGCCTATAGATATTAAGATTTGACACTATGCCAGCCCTCATATTCTTTTTGATGTTTTTCTGTTAGTTTGCGCCGCCAAGTCAGAAAAGCTCCGACAATCAAAATAATAATAGCATCTATGGCCATATTGACGCTGTCCATCTCGGACAAGTGGGCCGGGCCAAGTACGCTTTCCAGGCCCGTGGGATCCTCTGTCTCCTCTCCATAAAAAAGTATATGGCGTACCATCAGGAACATTTCACGTTCAGCGGGAAAGGGGTGGATAGTAGCATGGCGATAGCTTTTGATGGGCGTATAAATTGCCAGATCGGCAATTAACGCCATCAATATTACAATTTTTATAGCACGTATTTTATTGCTATCCCCCCGCCCCCAGGCTAGACCAAGGCCATCAAAACACCATGCAACAAATCTCCATATGGCTTTCGATGGGGCCGGCCGATTTTCCATTCTTCCTCACCTCCCGCCTAGTCTCACCTATAAAATAAGCCCACGGAGGGGGTTTGTCAAGCCGTGAGGTCGATTTTTTGCCCGCCAAACGTACCGTGAGTTAGGGTTTTGGCTTCTAGATTTGATTTTCTCGGCCTACCCCCCACTCCCCTACGTGCAATATTGTGTCCCAGGCGGAAATTATAAAGGGGGCAAGTGTCCTGAGCCGTACACAACATCACCTCCTTGCTTGTTCCCGTGCATTCCAAGCAAAATTTCCGGATGGCCTTCAAGGGACTCAATCGTTTTGTGATTTTGGTATCCTCCACTTATATTCCTTTCCCTCTACCCTAACCTTCACTTCCAGGTCGTCACCTACTGGTAGGATGCTGATGATGTGTCCGCCGTCATTGATGTATTGACCCTGGGGAATGCGCCCTGACTTGTGATGCCTCTCCCATTCCCCAACCCTCAGCAATAACTTAGCTACCCCGCCATACTTCTTATTGATGAGGCTGCGGGAGGGGAAGGGGCATTGACGATGGAACTTGCACCAGAAGTCCTCGATGCTTTTGGCTGGCCCGATGGCTTCCTTGGCATCAGAGACTAGGCGGTAGATTTCCTCGTCGGTGTACATTATTGGCGCAACTTCTCCAACACCTCCTGGGCATCTTCCTCCTCTCCAAACAACCCAGCTATGGTGTCAGGGTGATACCCCATAATTGTCAACAAGGGCTCCAACACTTCTTCGACCAACGCGTCAATGGTACAGCCTGGGAAAAATTCTATGGATGCCCCAGATACATAGCGGTGCTCTGACTCGGCAAATTTGATAGAGAGAATATGTTTATCCATTGTTGCCCTCCCGTACTAAGGTCAATAGCAACTCGGTATAAACCTCCATATCCACACCGCTATCTAGAAGCGTCTCATTTGCGGGCGTCTGTCCCGCATTGATGAGCCTGAACAGGCGGTGCATTTTCCAGGCAATCATAAACTCTACGCACCCCTCCGGCTTGCTCACATCCACCCCAAGGATGCGACAGATGGCAGCCACCTCCTTGAAGTTGGCGTGAACCTCATCACCCCTGGAGTAGTCCTTGTTCTTCTTCGCGCATAGGCCACTCTTGATAGCCCCAGTCTGGAGCATAAAAGATTGAAGTTCGGCAATGTTCATGGTGTTGTCTCCCCCATGGGAACCTCATCTGGTCCGTAATAAATAGGCATCCCCAACTCGATGGCTCGGCTATGCTCTATCTGCGCCCCCCGGCTATTCTTCCACCCCGAAATCATACATATTGCATCGCACCGTTCCAGCATAACCAGATCGCCGTCAATGAATGCCATTGGATCAATGTCCGGCCCGTCCATAAAGAATGTATTGGCATGGGGACAAATCACCGCCCATCCCCTGAGCCACAGAATACGGGCCACTTGCCTTGCCTTGTAGACATTCTCCAACACGGAGTTCTGGCCGTCACCCCGATAGGGACCAGCCACATAGATTAGCTTCATGCCTTCTCCTTCTGGGGATATGGGGTAATAACCTCATAGGTTTGTTGGCGAGAATCAAAATGCCCATTCGTTCCGCCCTGAAATGTGACCTTAATGAACTCGCACGTTGCTGCAGGCTTGCCCCTCTCCTCGGCATAACTCCCCTTGTATTCTAGGGCCGAGCCTGTAATATAATCGTATCCTATCCGAGTGATGATGCCCGTCCTGACACAATCGAACCAAGTCGAGGGTGTCCGGCTAGTGATGTGGAAATGCCCGGAGAATATGGCATCTGCCGTAGGGGCGATCCGTCTCAGTTGGTCGGCCCGATTTACCTTGCCCCCCTTGGTATATCCCCCGCCATAATTGTGATGGAAATAACAGACAAAGGAATTCATGTGCGTGGTTTTGCCCAACAGGAAATAGGCAAAGGCAGAGAACCCCAAGTATGGGATTCCTAGTTTTGCTGAAATATACTGCTCGGGTATGAAGCCCGCCGTCCGCATGGTTCTCTGCTCGTGATTCCCGGCAATGAGAAAAAGCCCCTTGTGCTTGATGGGGTCCAATAGGTCACATACATAGTTGGCCTGCTCAGTCGGCGGTATCGTCTGGGTATATACATCTGACTTGCTACCGATAAGGGCATTCTCCATGAAGTCACCCATCCCCACCCAATAGGCCATGTCATTATGCTGGATTTCCTCGATGGCTTTTTTCAGCAATTCCTCATTGTATTGCCTGGAGCCAACGTGGGTATCGCCCAGGGGATACAGAGTAAATGCAGTGGCGAGAAATCTCTTCTTAAAGAATTCCACAAAGACCCTCCTTCGTTTTCCCGATGCTTGGATTAGCTCTCCACGCCTGAGAGTGGTAGAGTTGCTTCCACCTCTCAAGCGGGACGGCCTGTATCTTCTCCCTGACATAATCGGGATCGCACCCGAAGTAGGTGCAGATAAAATCGAACCCTAGCACCCCGCCATTGTCAGAGAATATGAACTCCTTGGCTCCATACACATTGCATATCGCCTCCCTTCGCCTATTCCTACCCTTGAGCGTAATGATTTGGTTGGCATAGAGCTGATAGACGATGTAGTCCTTGATGTGCCGAGCCAGGATTGCGAGCAGTAAGCGGTCCTCTGGATTAGTCATTGGTCTATCCTCACTTTCGCATAGCACAGGAGCAGATAAGCATCGGCCTCATCGTCTGTCTTGAATAAATACCCCGGCCTTCTCTCCCATGCCGCTTTCATCATTCCCACCTTGTCTGCCCTGCCGCTACCCGTAGCGAACTTCTTTAACGTAGCCGAGTGGCAGGACATATACTCCACCTTCTCCTTGGCGCATTTCTCCTGCAAGCGCGTGAGCATCCCTACCAGAACGTCCGTTGCGTAGCCGCCCCTGTGATGGGCCTGTTCTGCGATCACCATATCCGGCTTGATGATGGCAAAGATATTGTCCAGCCATGCGTTGAACCGCAGGAACCGTATCCCCGGACTTTCGCCCCTATCCAACTCAAACTTATGAACCCCGCTTTCGATAGTGCCATCCACGGATGCGGCCCATCCCGTCTTGCATCCCACATCGACAGCCAAGATTCGCATTAGGCATATCCCGATGGGCCATCATCATCCTCAAAGGGGCCACGGGATCGGCCAGCCCACAAACATCCGATAACGAACCCAACAAACAACGCCAGCCACACAAGCAACATGACTTTCATTTCTTCCCCCTCTGTCTTGCCACAAACTTATCGCACCTTGGTACAGATTTCTTTAGCCCATCAATAGGCGGATATCCTAACTGGCATTGCCTCAACTTGCACCACATCATCGGATATTTCACCTCAAAGAACTTGCATTTGGGGCATTGGTAAATCTGATACCATCTCGTCTCGCCCTCATTTGCGGGGCAAGGGCGGGGTCGCTGGGTCCGCCCTTGCCCTTGCGCTGTCATGACTACTCCGTTGCTACTTTCTTCTTGAACAGAAAACCCAGAATTGCCAATAGAATGACATTGATGATGTCAATAGGCAGGTTCAATCCGAGGCTACTGTTCAATGACGTAACAATGGCCGCAACCATCGCCGTCAAGAACTTTGGATCAGTCCACCTCGATGACTGTTGCCTGATGGCATCCATGTCCCTGGCGGCCTCACCCTTGATGTAGGCGGCGGCAACCGTCAGGAAGCTGATGAAGCCAGCAAGGTTGATTGCCAATCCGAACTCACTTTTGATAGTGGTTAGGATAGCAGCCACAACAGCCAACACCACCATTATTGTTTTGCGTTTCATACGCACCTCCTATAAATATTTAGAATGGAATTTCACTATCATCCTCTTCTTCCCCCTTGGGTCTCGGCACGTCATCTACCTCGTCTCCATCTTCACGGCATTCCACACTCTCGCCCCCGGAGAATCCCATGCCGTCTTCCTCAATGGAGATGATGTTGATGATGCGAGTGCGGGTAATGTCGGGCCTCTTCTTATCCGGCTCATGCTTAATATCACCCGCAAATTCACGGCCTATGATATTGTCCTCATCGGCAAGGTGGACCCGACCGGTCTCGTCCTTCTCACCCCCCAAGGCCAGAAGCACGTGCCCCCATCTTTCCTCCCAAGGCCAGAACGCTTCGCTCGTCCTTGACCTTTCACCATTAGGGGCTACTGCCGTGAGCTTGAAAATGATGAAAACTTTACCCCTGTCAGTTTTTCTCTTCTCATACTCCTCCACCACAAATGTGTAATGGCCTTCCGGGGTTAGCTTAAACTGTTTGTCGGGATCAAATTCAAAACTCATTTATCCTCCTTTGGAATTTCTTTACCCTTGCTAAGTATGGAACCAAGTCCACCCTCTAGCATCTCATTGCTCATACGTTCAATCTCCCCCCAGGCATTAGTGCCGAATACATCCTCTAGGATTTTCAGCCTGTTCAACTTGGATTTCTTGTCCTGGCCCGAGTAGAGCTTGTATATCTCGTTCTGTATCTTCTCTAGCAAGATGTCCCGTTGCCTAAACTTCTCGGCCCCCACATCCTTACGGGTGAATATCTCCTCACTATTGCGCCCGAGGTCTATCGCCTTGTGCTTGCCCCCGAGGTTTAGTTTGGAGATATGGGGGAGGAAGAAATCAAAGCCGGGATCATCACAGAACTTGAAGTTCATCACGTCAAACTTGTCCTTATTGATCCATGCCCGATGCGTCCACCGGGAGCCGATCTTCGGGCCTACCCGGTGTAGCTCCATCTCAATCAGGAGGTTGCTTTCATAGCCAAGCTCTCCCTCAGCCTTGAGCTTGGTTCCCACCTTCTTGATTTCCGTAAATCCCTCGTCATCCTCAGCATCCTCCCAAATATCTGCCGATCTGCCGCAGACAATCATGTGCAGGTTGTTATTTACATAGCGGTCAGAGAATTCCCGCCACGTTTTCTTGAGTTCTGGCCAATGCTTGAGCGAGATGCGCTTGAGTTCATGCTTGGTCACGAATGCCAGCAACAGCTCATTCCAGAAGTGAGTGATGCTGTCTATGATGAGGACGAAACATTCTTTCTCGGCATCATCCACGATCTTGAGTAAGTCCTGAAATGCCCTGGTCTTGGCTACAACAAGTCCCGCCCCATCCAATTCTTTTTTGAATCGGTCATAGAGGAAATCACTTCCCGATTCCGTGTCGGCAAACGCGATAGGCTTTGGCTTCTTCTTGGTAAGGGCGTGGACGTATTTCCAAAGTCCCAGGGCTACTAATAGCCCTGTGTAAGACTTGCCCGTTCCCGTTTGCCCATACAAACTAGCCTTGAAGTAGGCTTGCTCAAACTTAACGGGTTGCAATAGTTTCATACTAATCCTCCTTCACCACGTTGATTGCGCTGGATTTGCTCATGGCTTGGCCTTGAATATTTGCCCAGCATATAATCCAAAAGAATCGGGCCGATGGATTCTCCGGTTTGCCCATAGTAAGCCAACCAAACATCTGTCCATTCTTTCATTTTGTACTCACCGCCCTTGTAGCCCGTGTAGGTGGCGCCGAGGGCTTTTTTGGCTGCCTTAAGCATCTCGCCTACGGTGATGTTTTTGACCGGCTCAAACGCCAGTTCATCATAAAATCCCCGATACGAATGCGGTTTGGCAAAACCAAGAGGCACAACCTTGTCCGCCGACTCTTTAGACAACCGCTTAATCAATTCTCCGAGTGTCACTCTCTCCTCCTCATTTAATCCCCCCACCCTCTCTCCCTGGCCCTGATGTACCGCTTGTCCTCAGCATCGAGATCAAGCACGTGATGAACGTCCCCCTCGTCAAGCCACGTCTCGCAGGATGGGCAGTACCAGGAGAAGTCGTCTATGGCCTCGTTGTGCCGCCATTCGGCCTGACCATCGCAGATGGCGCAGAAGTAGTAGTCGCTCATTCTCCCCTCCTTCACTCCCTCAATAGAAATGGGCTTCTTTTAATTTCATCAAGGGTTTTCTTGGAGACATACTTGAAATCATGTTTCATCTCAAACTCTCTATACTCCGCGATATCATCACAAGAAATCCGTAATTCTTCGCTAGGATAATGCTCGTCGGTAGGGTGCGTTACCTCAATCCGACCGATGATAGTCCCTTCTTTTTGCCCCGGCCAGTACTCCTTGACAAACGACAAGAAGATGTTCTTATCACCCCGCGGCTTAACCGTCCTCATCATTCCTTCGCCTCCACCCCGGCCTCTTCCAGGCACACTTGGAGCGCCTTCGGCTTGCCCTGCTCGATGAGGAAAAGAAGATTCTGAATGTCGTCCGCAAGGGCGGGGTTTTTCTCCCTCACAGCCTCCCCAAAGGCAGCCACCCCGGCCCTGCACGCTTGAACATACTGCCCACCATCGACACGCAAGACGATGAACTGAGCCTTGGGATCAATCGGCTTCCCGCTTTTTTTGCTGACAACGTATTTTTGATATAGCCCCTTCATCTTTTCCCTTTCGCCCTTCTCGCTCATGCCCCCTCCTTTACTCCCTGCTCGGCTTTACCGCCACGCTTTCCTGGGTATTGTCAGCCGTCATATACTTGGCTCTCATTTTCCTGCCTGAACCAATCTTGAACGGTTTTTTGATAATCCAAATTGCAATTGATATAATCAAAGCTCGGGTGTTCCTCTTTCCATAATCTCAACAGGGTCAAGGCGCACATCGGACAACCATCAACAAAATCGTAAATTTGTTTGGGGCTTAATCTTGCGCCGCCCTTATCGTGACTCCCAATGGAATATGGCTCATAGGTTATTTCCGATAGCAACCGCCGGTAATCTGGCCGCTCTTGGTGCTCGGCACACATGCGGCAAATTCGGTCAGGATTTAGGGTGCAGTACTTCTCGTGTTTCTTCATGGCCCCGGCCCCTAATCCATGCTTGTTGCAATATTCGCAGTAATAAACCGATTTAACTTTTGTAAGCATCAATCCTCCTCGCTCACCTTCACGCTCGGGATCTCCTGGACGATCCCCTGGCGCTGCTTCGCCCACTCGTCTTCATGGCGGGACGTTCTTTCGACGATGTCCACGACGACGAGGAAGGCGATCGCGGCCAGGATAAGGACGGCGAGGATGGTCCGGAATGCGCTGGATTTGCTCATATATATCCCTCAAATAGCATTTGTATTCGCCCACATTTTGAACATATGGCATTGTCTCCAACCGGTCCCATCTCATTAAACATCACCTCTTTATCTGCCTTAACGAATCGCCCACACTTAATGCAGACGGGAACAAAACTCGCATTATCTTCTCCGTAATAAACACGCCTGGTATCTTCATATTCGCTTGTCATGCTAATCTCCCCAATCTCTCTCCCTTGCCCTTACATACCGCTTGTCGGCGGCGTCGAGGTCCAGCACGTGGTAAACGTCCCGCTCGTCAAGCCATGTCTCGCACGCCGGACACCACCAGGCGAAGTCGTCAATGGCCGGGTTGTATGTCCACTCAACCAGGCCGTCGCAGATTTTGCAGGTGTAGTAGTCGCTCATGGCTTCTCCTCAATTTTGAAATATCCACAGATTGGCCCGCAGAAGAGATAGAGCTTCGCGTCCTTTACACCATCTATTTCCCGGCCCTTGTCGCAATATCCGTCATGGATTGTCGGTCCGTATATACAGCGATCACAATCGGCCAAATCAGGCCGGGGTATCCCATCTACAAACGGATAAAAATCGGCACTGTGTTGTTCATAGCGCTCTGTCCATTTATGTGGTTTGGGTTCCAGCATCTCCTTCCTCGTCACCTCATCTTTACTCATGGATTCTCCTCCACGCCGTAGGTGTCATCGACATCTTCAACAATTTTTATCCGGACAATCTCGAATGATTGAGCCTTGAAATCGAACATAGCCTGAACAGGAAAGCCCTTGTAACCAACAAACCATTCTCCCGCTTGGGGAGGGCGTTTCTCTCCAGTCTTTTCAAATTTCAGGTCACGCATTTTCCCCTCCTGATGTGTATCCAGGGAAATATCGAATCAATCCAAATTAACCATCCGGGCTTTAGCAGAAGAATCATCATGCCTCCTTCACTTTTACTCCAGCTCTATTCAAAACCACCTCCAATCTGTGTTGAGATGGATGTTCTGCTAAATATTTTATTTCTTTCCCCACAAACTCCCGGCTCACCTGGCTGGACTCAATGAGGCGGCGGATGGCGTTACCGGTGCGATAGCACGACACATTCGCGCATTTGGTGCATCCATCCAGATTGCCATTTTTCGCACAATGCAACCTGATATTCTTGAAACATTTGAGCATCTCCTCCCTCGTCACCTCACCCTTACTCATCGTCGGCCCCCTTCTTCTGAAACATCGGACATTCCCACATCGGAGTCACCGTATTGAACTTTATGCAATTTTCATAAGTGGCCTGGGCGATTGGACAATTCTGTGGAGCCTTCGGAAAGAATTTGGCACACATAAAACAAAGACAATGCTTCCTGTGCTGCCCCCTTAGGTTCTCTCGCACATAAACCTCTTTGCCAAAATGTTCATACTTAATAATCGCCATCACTCCTCCTTCACGCTCGGCGCACCCTTGCTCATGGTTTCTCCTTGAATGGATCAAAGTCGCAGAGTTCATTGAGGAAATCATCAGGGGCTGCATTTATCCATCCATACTTAAAAACATCCCGCCTAATACCCCAGGCCCTCTTCTTCCACTCCTCTGCTTTCTCGATAAGGCGGAGGAAAATATCATACCGCCTCAGCATTTCTTCCTGAACCGCCATCCTCCCAGGCCAACCAAAATTCTTTGCCGACTCTATTCCTTTCTTCAGGCCATGAATTTCTTTATCCAGCCACCCCCGCAATTCCTGTGGGGTAAGTTCCTTGCTCATGGCTTCACCTTGGGCAATGGACAATTTTCTGGAATTTTATTGAGATTATTTATGCGCAATAATTTCCTACTCTTATTGCATCTATCATCGCAGGAAGAAAAAGCATCAATGTAAACATAGGGACAATCTCGACATCGTTTTATAATCAGTTTCAAGAAGGAAGATGGCTTTTTTGATGAGGTGGACAAACGGCGGTATACCTGCTGATCGCTCATGGCTTCTCCTTCTGCCAGAGTATCTTGCCATCCGGCCCACCGTGTAATCTCCATCTCATGCCGTCACGACTCGGTACTAGGCCCATCTTCCACAAGTCAACGGCGGACTGAAACGGATAGCCCTTGCACTTGATATCCTTGGTGTATTTCCACGCCTTTCTCGGCAAGGGAAATAGGCTACCAATATAGGCCCACGCGCTGTCCCACACGCTGGCCCTCACGCTGGCCCCCACGCTGTCCCACACGCTGGCCCTCACGCTGGCCCACACGCTGTCCCACCCCCTG
>Ga0180008_1000407_pt1 | contig 38208 bp, 53 predicted proteins | sample MM_PW_MetaG_FD_121121 | JGI IMG/M metagenome (GOLD analysis project Ga0180008, IMG submission 121121) | Groundwater microbial communities from the Aspo Hard Rock Laboratory (HRL) deep subsurface site, Sweden - MM_PW_MetaG | ecosystem: Environmental > Aquatic > Deep subsurface > Groundwater... | reverse complement strand
TGTGAAGGGACGAGTGAAGTGAAACCCGGGATTGGCCGGGACAAATCGGGCTCAGGTGGGACGAAAGCCCAGGCGGATCAATGACTTAGCGGGCGGGCGCCACAAATTTCGGCACAAGGTTGTCGGACGCATGCAAGCCGCCAAAACGGCCCCAGAAGCGCCAAACAGGCCCGACCCATGCCACGGCACCAACCTGGCCAGAAAAACGCGTTGCAAGCCCCATTCTCCCTGGGAGAGGCCACCAGGTGACCAAGCGGAGCGGGCACCAGCCGGAGACCGTTGAGAAGGTCACCAGGCAACGAAAGCCGGAACTGCTGTTCCGACTTGGCCACCCGTTCCGACTTCCCTCAGGCAGCCGATCAACACTGGCGCCGACCGACTTATCCACAGACGCGGATGGCACGCCTGAAAGTGAAAGCCGGAACGTCGGACGCATGTCCGACGCCCCGGCTTCGGCGGTGCGCTCACATGATGAACCTCGCTTGCAGCGACGTTGAACTGGGTTTTGAAAGAGCAATCCCAGGCGGGAAGAGCCCCGATCGTAGCGGCGGCCGTCAGACCTGTTTAGCAATATCCCAGATACGCCGCTCTGTCAGGCGATGACGGCGCGCCAGCTCGGCGGCCGATTCCCCCGCGTCGAGGGACTGCCTGATTTTCTCGTCGCGCACGCGTTGCACGGCGCGGTCGCACTTTGGAACGTGCAGCCGCACGCCTGCAAAGTGCTCGGCAAGGCGCCTGGCGGCGCCCTCGCCAATGTCGTCGGCCAGCTCGGCGACGATTTTCGATTTGTCGAAGTTCCTCACGTGGCGGGGAAAATCGATGTGCACGCCGCCCCGGGTGTTGACCAGGCGCACCAGCGCTTCGCAGCCAATCAGGCCAAGAATCTCGCGAGCCTGCGGCGGCAGGAAATCCTCGGCCTGAGTCACACCACCACCGACAGCGGTGGTGATGGGATTGAACAGGTCGAGCTGCTGGTCCATCTCAGCGACGCCCAGTTTTCTCGGTGTCAGCGCCCTTGCGGCGCTGCTCGGCGGCCAGCATGGTGCAGATGCTGCGCAATTGCTCTGGCGTGCACCATTCATAGAAAGTCACGCCGAACGCCTGTTTGGCGATTCCATCGGCATAGGTATCTGGCAGGCGACCCAAACTGATGAGTTGAGCCCGGACCTTGCGGCACAGCGGCAGGTTTTCAGCGGCTGGCGTCGGCCTTTTGGGACGGCTCGCGCCACCCTTTGTGCCGGTGGGTTTCCAGCCGCACGTCTTGAAATAGGCGATCAGCTTGGCGCGGCCCATCTCATTCAGGTCACCAGCCGACTGCACGCCGCCGATTTCCTGCAGCTTGGCCAGGTAGGTGTCCTCGGCCAGGTCCAGCGCCTTTTTGGCGATGTGAATGGTGGCCAGGTCGCGGCGGCGAGCGTCCATCATGGCCGTGCCCCCGGCGCGTTCACCCATTCAATTTGCTCGCAGTGCTTGCTCAAATTGGTGCGTAGGCTGGAAAACGTCTTGTAGATGGGCTCGTAGAAATCGCGAGTGGCATCCAGCTTGAGCGACTTCGTAAGGCTTGCTTTTTGAGCCTTTGTCAAACCGTCCAGGATCTTGGTTTTGCGAGCAGCCGAGTAAAGACGAAGGTTCTTCTTTGCCCAGAACTTTTTGGCGTGCTCGTTGGGCTCGTTGCAGTACTTCCACTCAATTTGGCCGTTGATATAGACGGCAAATCCATAGGTCAGCGCCTTGGGGCTGATTCGTTCAACCTGGATGAGAAGCCGCACGCCATCGGCGCGCAACTCTTGGCCAGCCAAGGGAAAAGACAGGCTGCGCTCAAGCTGGAGCCAGTCTTCTTTGGTTTTGAGCGGGCGCGCGGCCACAGTGGTGTCCATGTTGTTGCGTCCTTTCAAGCGGTGTGCAGCCAGATCCAGATGGGCCAGCTCACCAGTGCTGCCACGACGAGCAGCAGCGCCAGGGCGATGAGCAGTGAGCGCCAATCGACGCGGTGGCGTTCAGGGCACGTCCACACGGCCTCGCCGCACTTGCCGCAGCGATAGGTGACCTGGCCACCTTCGCGCTCGATGTGGGTCTCGTGGTTGCAGGCCATCACGCGTCCCCTTTCGCCTGGTCGGCTTCGAGCACGTCAGTGTCTTCATCAGGTGGTGAGTACTCCCATCCGGCAGCCAGCTCGATGATCTGTGCTGGCAAGGGGCGCGCGGCGTGTTCGGCCCTCGCCGCAACCCACCCAGCGCATGCGCGGCCGTCCTTGGGTGCGTGACAGAGGAACATGTCGCCCTGGGTCACGGCCTTGAGCAGATCAAGCTGCGTTTGAAGGCAGCCGTTTGGCACTGTGCCGGGGCGGCAGGCGCAGGACGCGCACATGGCGTCACGAATGGCGGGCAGCCCAACATCGGCAAGGCCCAACGCTCGCAAACGGGCACGGCCAAGTTCTGCGATGCGTGCCAGAGCTTTACCGAGGGCGCGGCCTGTGGGGGTCACGCGGTGATGGTCATTCATGGCCTATCCCCTTCGGCTGTGCGGTCGCGCAGGCGATCGAGTTCGTTTTGCATCAGAGCCATGACGACCTTCCACTGAGGGATGTAAACCGGCTTGTCATCAGGTTCCGTCAGGTCAATTCCCTCCGTCCAAATCGCCACCAATCTGTCGCGCTCGGCGGCGTTCCATGATTCGAGCCAGTAAGGGTGTGGCTCCCGCACCTGCACAGGCGGGGCGTTGACGCTCTTCGGAACGTGGCCGCCCGGCAGCGCCACCCAGAAGGTCACGAAGGGCAGAAAGTTGATGCAAAAGCGGCGGTCGAAGCTGCTGTAGTGCACGCCGATCCAGAAGCTGGCGAGGCGAAACAGCAGGCCGCAGCGATAGGTGTTCGTCCTGGTCATGAGGGTTCAGTCCTTCATTGCTGATGCGCGGGGTCGAACATGTCCTGCGTGCGGGCATCACGCCAGGCACCGTCACCGGCCATGTAGTGCGCCAGGGCGGTCTGGTGGCCGTCGTCCATGGCGATGCGTGCGCTGGCGTTGGCGATGTCGGCCAGGGCCTTGCCAGCGGTCATGGCCTTCTTGAGCAATCGAGCCTTGGAGCCATCGAACTTGACGAGGTTGCGCCAGGCGCCCGACGTGTTGAGCTGCAGGACAACGGGGTTCGTCTTCTTGGTTGGTGATGGCATCTTCATGTTGGTCTGATGGACCGTTTGGAGTAGATGGAAAACCACGAATAAGCGCGCTGCTCTCGCTGGGCCTCGCTCAGCGCTTCGTGCCACTGGGACAGCCCAACCGCTTTCAGCGGCCGCGCAGCACGTGCGCACGTTTGACAGATGCACACAAAGCCGTGGCGGCCCAAGATCGAATTGATGGCGCCCTGCCGATTCATAAGCGGCCTTCTTGCTCGACCTTTGTTGGCATGACGGTTGTCAAAAGTTGGTCTCGGTGGCCAGGGCTGGCCCAGCTCAAAACGCGAGGAAACCTGCCGCTGGTGCTCTTGGTGGCCTTCACGCCAGGTGCGTGCGTGACCAGCCCTTCGTGCTCCAGCGATTCGAGCCAGACGGTGATGCCATGGGTGGGGCCTTTGGAGGTGGAGAACCCAAAGCGCGAGAGCCGCTCCATCAGCTCAGCAGCCGTCGATGGACGATTCATCAACAGTTGAATGGCCAGCACATGGCGGTCAGCGGAGCTGTCGATCTCGGTGGCATCAGGCAGCGGATCCACGTCGCTGGCGCTCGCCACCCAGGTGATGAGGGGTGCGCCCTCTTCGTCCTCGCTGACGTCGACCAGGCCGTGCTTGCGCAGGCACTTGAGCCACTTCTCAGCGGCCTGGGCCGAGGCTGGCGTGGGCTGGATGCCGACCGTGTAGAAGAGGTCCAGCAGCGTGCGTGGCTTGCCGGTCAGGGCAAACACGATCGCGGCTCGCGTTTCGAGCACGGGGTGAGCGACGGCGCTCATGACGGCACCTCGGTCTTGCGGCCGACCAGGAAGAAGTCGAGCAGCTGCTGGAACCACGACTCGTGGTCGTAGGTGGTGTGCTCGGTGCTGAACTGGACGCCGGTGTCGGTGGTGCCGAAGAAGTATCCATTGGTGGTGTTGTAGTAGGCGCGACCGCCGCCACCCTCGACCACGATGAAGTCCGACATCTGCTTGTTGTAGGCCTGGTCACGCAGGGTGAGGCCGAGCTGCTTGCACTGGGCTTTGATCTCGTCGTAGCTCTTGTGGCCGGTGTGGGTGACAGGTGGCTTGGCGCGCGAGCAGCCCGGGGCGTGTCCGCCGCGCAGGTCTTGCTCGCACTCTCCGCATTCGATGCTCATGGTGGGCTCCTGGTGGTTTGTTCAAACGCCCATGCAAGGCGCTTGAAAAAGCCCCGGGCCGAGGCCCGGGAAACGGTCTTGCAACCGATCAGGGAGGGAAACGCTGGGAGGGGTGAACGGTCAGGCGGTCTCGGCCTGGGCCTCGGTGGACTTGAGGCGCTCGGCGCGGAAGATCTGCGTGCGCAGGTCGTAGCCCATCAGGGGCCAGACCTGATCGATGGCGCGCTCGCGGGCCAAGCGGCGGCCGATCTCTTCGTTGAAGTTCGCGGGGCTGGCGCAGGCGCTGGTGCCGACCACGGTAAAGCCATTGCGCAGGATCAGGACGCACACCGTCATCAGGCGCAAAGACTCGTACGCAGTGCTGTCAACGAAATCGCCAGGGGCCATTCCTTCAGAATCGACTTTGTCCTGCACGAAATCGTTGCCATAGGTGACGCCCATCACGCCATCCCACGCGGTGAAGCAGTGCTCGCTTTTGATGTTCGCCTCGATGTCTTCCATGGTGACGCGCGGGGCGACGTCGGCCTGGTGCTCGCGGATGGCTTGTTCCAGGGAGAGCACAGCGGGAGAAGCGATGGGCATCTCGGTGGACTCGACGGTGGCGGTGATGACCTGGCCCTGCTCTTTGACCTGGTGCGGCATCCACTGGCAGAAGTCGCGGCCCTCGGGCACGTCGTCGCCGGGCTGGATCAGGCTGACGCTGGGCAGGGCGTGGACTTTGCCCTTGTGGTCGTAGGCCACCAGGTTGACCATGCGGTCGTGCCACACGTAGGCGACGTGGGCGGCCATGGGCTGGGTGGGTTCGTTGCTGAACATGTCGTGCACGGCCATGGTGGCCGGGCTGGGCCAGTACCAGACGACACGGCCGGCGGTGGGCTTGATCAGGTTGGTGCTCATGATTGCTTGCTCGAAGGTGATGTGGTGATGGGAAGGCTCAGGCCTGCTCGATGAAGCGGATCCAGGCCGGGTGTTCGGGGTGGCGCACGATGGCGTGCATCCACTCCAGGAACTCGATGGCGCGCTCCCGCATGTGCAGGAACTCGATGTCGTTGTCGCCCGCGCTGCCGACGAAGAGTCCGGCTTCGGTGTTCCACCAGCGCACGCCGTCTTCGTAGGCTTCGGTGCATTCGCACTCGATGTCGGTGCGGGCGCTCTGCACGGCCATCTGCACGGCCTCGGTCAGCATCTCGACGCCGCGATCGCGGGCGAGCAGCTGAGACAGCGCCACGGCTGCTTCGGGGCGCGAGAAGGGCATGGTGGCGATCAGCGTGGCGTTGTCGCGGTCGACCAGGCCAACCAGGTTGGCGGGGAGGATGACGGGCTCAGCAGCGTGCTGGCCATGGGCTTGGTTCATGGTGGGCTCCTGTGTGAGTACTGCGTTGGTGATGGGTCAGACCTTGGCCAGGTCGAGGGTGATGGGCGTGTATTCGTCGGTGCCCTTGATGCGCTCGTAGATGCGCACGTAAGGCTTGGTGCCCATGACCTGGATGCTGTTGCGCACCGCTTCCATGGCGGTGATCCAGCGCGGGTCCTTGATGTCGATGCGCAGCAGGCGCAAGACCTCGCTGGTGCGCACGGATCCGGTGGCGTTGACCTGGAAGGCTTGGTTGACCAGGGCGCGCAGCTCGTCGCGGCTTTCGTCGGTCCAGTCGGACAGGCAGTCGTCGACCAGCTTCTTGGCGGCGATGAGCTGCTCGTCGAAGCGAATCAGGTCAGCGACACTGCGCACGATCTTGAAGCGCCCGTCGTAGCTGTGCAGGGTGAGGTTGCCCTTCTCGCCGCCGATCTCGACGCCGTACTGCGCCGCGCTGGTGGCCACGAAGGCTTCGAGGTCGCTGAAGGTGCCGGCCTTGAATTCGGCCAGGGCCCTGCAAAGGGCTTGGGCCTTGGCGGCGATGGTGTTGACCGTCTGGTCGCGCAGCAGGTCAATGGGCTTGATCGTGCTGATGGGCACCAGGTGGCCCTGCGGGTTGGGCATGAAGCCCTCGGGGATGGTATTGCTCATGGTGTGAAACGTGGTTGCAGTGATGGGTCAGCCGCCGATGTGGCCGCTGTCGGTGTCGCGGCGCACAGCCACGTCGGTGGTGGCCTTGCCGGCTTCGCTGATCGCCTGGCACGCGGCTGCCAGGGCTTCGGGGTGCTCGGCACCCAGGTCCTCGATCGCGTCCAGCCGGCCGCGCCGGTAGGCGTTGGCCATCTGGTGCGCTTGATCGCGCTCCTGCTCTTCCAGGATCTCGCTGTACGACACGGCGCTGTCGATGAGCTGGCCTTCCAACTCGTTGGCCCGATCCCACTGGCCGACCAGGCCATACAGCAGGATCAGGAAGGCGATGCACAGCAGGGCGAAGCCGAGGTGGCTCTGCTGGCGATCGGGCTGGCCGTGCTGGCGCTGACGGCTGGGGTTCGGGTGGTCCATGTCATGCTCCTTCTGTGATGGCCTCGGCAGAGGCCGGCTTGTTGTGTTGGGCGTGCGGGCACTTGCGGCACGAACGGGTCAGGGCTGCTCGCATCGGGTTGCTCCAGCAGGCCGGGTGGCCTTGCTGGTCCTGGCAGACCTTGGTGTTGATGGCGCCCAGGACAGGGCACTCGACCGTCGAGCCAGCCCAGAGGCCACGGACGCGGGCGCAGAGCTTCTCGATGTCGCCCGTGTACTTGTCGTGAATGGCCTTGTTGACGTAGCTGGTGCTGACGCCCAGCTCGTCGGCCATCTCGACCTGTGTCTTGCTCTTGGCCTGCTCACGCAGGATGTCGAGCACGTCGGGCGGCAGTTGCTTGACCGGCGGGGTCTTCTTGGCTGCAGGTTGGTTCATGGGTCACCTCAGCCGAGTTGGTCGCAGGTTTCCTGCGGCGTTTCGACGACGATGTGGCGGGCCTCGTTGCGGTCAAACACCACCTTGGCCTTGGTGACGGCCGGAGCGTGCGGGCCGGTGTCCTTTGCCAGTCGCAGCGTGCTTGGCTTGCCGCCTTTGCCCTTGATCACATAGGCAAAGTGGCCAGACTTGACCAGGGTCACGCAGTACTGCCGCGCGGTGTCCAGGCTCACCTTGACCTCACCCACGCTCGCGTCTTGAGCCAGCTCGTTGGGTGTGAATGTCTTGCGGATGCGGGCTGCACGCCACATCGCCAGCACACCCAAGCCCTGAGTAACGGCCTGGCCGTTCTTGTTTACGCGTGGCGCTTCAGCCCAATTGACGAGCAGGCGCCAGCGACGGCTGGTCATGCCGGCCCCTGATCGGCCCTGCTCGGCCACAAGCTCGACCAGGCCAGCTTTGAGCAGTGCTGCCAGGTAGTCCCCCACGGTGTCAGGTGCACAGGGGTGGGCCAAATCGGCAGCGTCGTAGGCGGTGAAGGTGCGATCGACCTTGTTGGCGTTGGTGAGCTTGATCATCGCTGCCCACATCCGTTCGCGAGGACTCAGCAACTTGAGCCCTGCGGCTTGGCCAATACCGCCGCGAGCAGCTTGCAGGCCCTTGCGCTCAGCAGGCTGGTGCACGTCCCGTTCAATGGGCTTGCGACTCACGACTGCACCTCCGCCAGCTCGTCGATGGTGATGGACTGCAGGCCACGGGTGCGGGCCAGCTCTTGCAGGTTGTGCAGCGTGGTGACCACCTTGCGGGCGACGCCGCCGGTCTTGAGCAGCAGCGCCTTGCGGGCGTCGACGGTGAGCTGCAGGCCCGGGGTGTAGTGGTTGAGCAGCTTGGACAGGTCGCCGTCGTCTGCTGGCATGGCGCGGGCCCAGACCAGGACACGGTCATGGAAGCGCTCGTGCTTGCTGACCAGCTTGCGCTGCAGGTGCTCTTCGCCGACCAGCAGGATGGGCACCTGGCCGATGTCATGCAGGTCGCGCAGCAGCTCGATCGCGGACTTTTCGGCGATGCGGTCTGCCTCGTCGACCACCAGGGGGCGACCCTGCTCACCGAAGTGCTGGCAGGCCAGCTCGAACATGGCGGGGACCGACCAGTGCTCCTTCATGGGCACGCCCAGCTCGCGCAGGATGAGCTGCATCAGGCTCTTGGTCGTCTCGAATGACCGGCAGGCCACATAGACCGCGTTGATGTCGGCCGGGTGTGCCAGGCGTGTCAGGGCGCTGGTTTTGCCCAGGCCGGGTTTGCCGAACAGCACGCCCAAGCCAGGCATGCCATGGGCGCGGCCCTTGATCTGTTCCATCGCGGCCATGGCCACGGCCACCGTTTGGGTGGGTGCGATCCCGCTTTTGCGGGTGTTGTGTTGCGCAGGGTTGTTCATCTACACTTACTCCAGTCGTTCATCGATCACCGCCCCTCGGCTGCAATCCGTCGGGCGGTTTTTTTTCGCCTGCTCAGGCCCCGCCCCCTTCGGCTGCGAGGGGGTCTTGTCCTTCGTGCAGGCGCTCCATGGATCGCCACTCCGCCGAGGTGGCGTATGCGTCGAACCAGTTGCGTTCGGCCGGCGTGAGTGCCTGGCCTTGTTCGGTGCGGCTGCGCATGCGCAGCCAGGTGCTGTAGCGGGCGTTCTGGGTGTTGGCGGCCTGGAACACCTCGGCCTTGCGTGCGGGCTCGATGGCGCCACCTTCAGCGGCCTCCAGGCGGGCCATCACGGCATCGACAGCACCACGCATGTGGGCAGGCACCTGCTGGGCCTTGCCACGGTTGGCCAGGCCGTTCAGGGCCGAATCGATGGCAGGCGTGGTGCCCAGGGTCTCGCGGGGCGGCAGGCGGCGCACGTTGTCGCCCAGGGCCTTCTCGACAGATGCGTGCTCGCGGTCGAGGTAGACATCGCGCACGGCCTGGTCGGTGTTGTAGGCACGCTTGGCGTGGCGCAGCACGTCCTTGAAGCCGTCGACCACCTTCTTCTGGTGTGTCTTGCGCTTGGCGGCCACCTCTTGGGCGCTGATGCCAAGCCGAGTCACGTCGGTGGCGGTGCAGATGAACTGCCCGTCCAGGTCGAAGGCGTACACCTGGCCGATCTCGGCTTCGTCCATGCGGACGCGAACCTGGCGCCCTTCCATGCCGCCCAGCTCGGGCGCGGTGAACCAGCCGTTGTCCAGGCGAATGCCCTTCTTGGCCACCGTGCGGATCTCGTCGGCCGCGATGGGGCGCAGGAACAGGTCGAGAGCGCGGGAGTCGATGCGCACGATCTCGCGCAGGTGCCGATCGGTCATGGCCGCTGGGCTGATGCCCAGGCTGCCGTGCTCGCGCTGGTGGTAGTCGTGCACCCAGTTGTCGATCATGGCCTGCAGCTGGTTGGGGGTCAGGCGCAGCCCAACCTCGGCACCGACGGCTTGCTTGCCCATCAGGCGCTGGGCGAAGCTCAGGGCGTTCTCGATGGACTTGCGCTGTGCCACGTTGTGACCGACGAAGCCGGTCAACAGCGGGAAGAGCTGATGCAGCAGCGTGCCGAAGACGCGCTCGACAAAGGGCTTCTGCTGGGGCTCGAAGGGCTCACAAAGCGGGTGCTCGATACCGAGCTGCAGCAGCGAGAACTCCAGGGCCTCGGCCGTGTAGTCCGACCCGTTGTCGGTCTTGATCCGCTCCGGCCGACCCCAGGCGTCGATGGCCTTGCGGATGAGTGACGCGATCGCGTTGGACTTGGACGTCCTGGTGACCAGGAACATGACCCGGCGGGTAAAGACGTCGATCACGGCCACGATGTGGTGGCGGCGGATCTCGCCCGTCGAGGGGTCGACCAGCATGGCGTCACCAACCGTGCTGTCCATCTGCCACTCTTCGTTGGGGCGCGTGATGTGGGCAGCAGCGTCGCCGCTGGCTGCCAGGTAGCGGCTGCGCCAGGCGTCGGGGTCGGTGTGCGCCAGCCAGGCCTGTGCGTTGTCGCGCTTGAAGGCAGCGATGGCACGGGCAAAGGCGCGTTCTGACGGAATCTGGTCTGCCGAAACCATGCCGTGGTCGATCAGCAGGCGGTGCACCGCAGCAGCACTCAGGTGGGGCTTGCTGGCCAGCACCGCGAGCGTGGCGGTGCCGACCTCACCTGACAGGGCCTTGAACTTGCCGCGCTTGGGGTGATCAGGACGCTGCAGGCTGCCCTTTTCCTGCATGCGCAGCCACCAGCGGCGCAGGGTGCTTGCGCTGATCTTGGGCAGCGCCTGGCGCAGCTCAGTCGGCGCCTCGATGTGGCCGGCTGTCCAGAGGGCTGCAAACTGCTCGATGGCCGGGTGCAGGGTGCCACCGACGTGCTGCCACCAGCGCTGGAAGAGCACCAGGACACGGGTGCGTTGCTTCTCGGCATCGCCCATCGTGCGGCCAGAGGCCTTGACGATGAACTTGGCGCGCTGTTGGACGTGGTCGAGCGGCGCCTGGGTTTCGAGCGCGGCGGCGGCGCTGGTGCCTGCAACGGCCTTGCTCGCCAGTTGCAAGCGCACGTCAGGCGGGAGCGTTGTGGGGTCGTAGCGGACCAGCCAGCCCCCACGCACTGGCTCAGACACCCAGTTCCAACCCGCGAGGCTTGCGCGCTTGCGGATGCCGCGCTCGGTTCCAGGCAAGCCTGGCAGGCCCGCCAGGTCCTTTGCGCACGGCCAGCTTGCGTGATCGCTGCCTGCGAAGGTGTGGTTTGAGAGAGTCATCGTGCCGGCCATCAGTCGCGAACGACCCCGTGCTTGATGCCGAGCAGGACGGCGGCGCGATGGCACTCACCGCGCAAGGGCGTCGGACTGTTGGGGGTCAGGACCCGGTAGGCGGCGGATGGCGTCACGCGATGGCGACGACACCAGGCAGAGATCGACTCGCCACTGCTGGCAAATTCTTCTTTCACCTGTTCGGGGGTTTTAAGAGGCTGCTGTTTCATGGCAGGCTATGCATGAGAAGTCTTATGACGTTGTCCAAAGTCTAAAGACATTAGACATATCACGCAAGCCCCCCCTGCTATGGAAAACACCCATGTCGTTGCTGTTTTTGAACGGCTCAAGAAAGCTTTACGCATCACGTCAGACGCGGAGCTGGCCGAGCAGCTCGGCCTGTCTTACGCCGCGTTCAACAAGCGAAAGATTCGAGGATCCCTGCCCGAGGAAGAAGTCGACACGCTCATAGAGCGCGAGGGCATCTCTAGAGCGTGGGCCATGGCCGAGATCGGCCCCATGTACGAAGGAGGCGAGCTAGACGAAAAGCGCGTGCGAGAGTTCCAGGAGCTGGTTGATCAGATGCAAGCCATGGCCTTGCACAGTGCAACACGCAGGATCGTGGAGCCGATCATCAAAGGCGTCGTATGGGGTGATGCGAACAGCGTGGAGTCCGTCGTTGAGTCAATCGCCGATGTGTCCACCAACGAACGTGCAGTGCTGGAGGCATACCGATCAGGCGGCGCTGAAATGAGATCGGCAATAGAGTTGTTGGCGGGGGTAAGAGGCGCCAGCTCAGCTCACCGAGTCAAGCAAACATTCCATGGATCAGTCGGGCAAGTGGTCAGCGGCGACATGCACACCTCGGCTCCCGTTAACATCAAAGTGGCAGCGTCATCACCCGCAAAAAACACAACCAAGGGCAGACGCTGAGAACCAACCATTCGTTTGATCAACGTGCACTGGAGGTTTCGTGCAACAAGATTTCAGGGGGAATGTCGGACAGGTAGTCAACGGCTCGGTCATCAACCATGCGCCAGCCATGCATTTGCCGACCGATCCGGAGGTTTCCAGAAACTGCCCGCAATGCAGAAAAAAGACGTGGCGTTACACGCAGTACTGCATGCACTGTCATCTGGACCTCTCGGCGTTTGATCAACAGATGGCACTTGCGCGCAGGAATCAAACCCTGAAGAAGCGCGTAGGAGTTTTGACTGCCGCAGGCCTGGGGCTAGTGGCTATCAGCTCCGTTCTGTCGCCGTGGCCAGGCCATCAAACGGCAACCTTCATGCTTGGTATCGGTTGCCTGGTGATGGCGGGAAAGATCTTGGAAGGAATAAGGGAGTAGTTCTATGAAATCAACGCTTATTGCTGGGGTGGTGCTTTGCCTGCTCGCTGGTTGCTCGGGTGAAAAGCAAGACCCGCAGCCACAAGCCAACGCGGTTGCAGAAACTGCGCCTGTGCCGGTTGTCCGAGCCCACAACTACGACTTCCAGGAGGGGCATGAATACGGGTACACCATGGCGCCAACGGAGGACAACGCCCGAGCTGGTCTAGCGGCCAACCAGGTCACCATGATCAAGTACGCGGGGCAAAAGGACGGTCGATACCAACTGCATGTGAGCCAGGGATCCGTGCTCACCGCAATCGAGTGCTCCTATCCGTGCGAGGTGGCCAAGATCATGATCATCATGGACATGCCCGGCGTCCCCCCATCGACCATGAACATCCAGCGTGTCCGACTTAACTCGGACGCTGTGGCCATGCTCGCGCTTGATGATGCAGTGAAGGGAAAGCTGACTCAATACGGTCGCGACAAGGGTGGTCGCAAGCACTCGGTTTGGCTCGATCAGCAGCGCGGCGTCGTGCTGACCCCTGTCAACGACGGCTGAACTCAGGCTTGCTGCTGAAGCGCTTCAGCCTGCCTGATATGGGTCATGCTCGCCAGACTGGCGGGCATGATTTCCCCCACCCGCACTGACATCCAACTCAGCCCGCACTTCTGGCTGAGCGAGTTCGAGGCCAGCCAGACCGCGACGCGGCACGGGCTGCGCAACGAGGCCATGGGCGTTGAGGTGGAGAACCTCAAGCGCCTGGCCATGCATGGCGAGGACATCCGCAAGCTGCTGGGCAATGCGCCCATCCTGATCAGCTCCGGCCTGCGCACCCTTATCGTCAACGGCCTGGTCACCAACCTGATCGAGGCCAAGGACCTCTCGCTGCTCGACATCCGACCCGACTTGATGTCGCGGCTGCGTTCATCGACCAGCGCGCACAAGGATGGCCGCGCGATGGACTTCACCGCGCCGCGCTTCGGCTCGCCGCGCGACATCGTGCGCCGCCTGGTTGAAAGCCCTTTGCAATTCGACCAGGTCATCTTCGAGGGCACCTGGGTGCACTACGCCATCGCACGCGTTGGCGAGAAGCCGCGCCGCCAGGTGCTGACAGCCGTCTTCAAGCAGGGTAAGAAGCCCAGCTATCTGCCGGGGCTGGTGTGATGGCGTTCGACGACAACATCGAGCGCGAGCTGGCCACCATGCCAGCGGACAAGCCGTGGTGGCGCAGCAAGATCATCTTGATCAACCTGGCCGCCCTGATCGTTGCCGCGTTTGCGGACAACATCCAAGCGCTGCAGGGCCACCTGCCCGGCTCCGTCTATGCCTGGCTTTGCTTCCTGCTGCCGCCCATCAACATCTTCCTGCGCTTCCTGACCAAGCTGGGGGTGCGCCTGTGATCGCCACCGCCCTGGCCTTGTCGCAGGCGGCACGCCGCAACCCTTGGACCGTGGTGGCCGTTGTGGGAGCCCTGGTCGTGAGCTGCGGCCTGTCCTGGGCCTGGGGCTACTCGGTGGGTAGCGCTGGCGTTCCGGCCGCCGTTGCCGCCGAGCGCCAGGCACAGACCACGGCGAAAGCCAAAGACGTCGAGGCCGCCCAGGAGCAGTACCGCGAGGCGGTGCGTCAGGGCGACCAGGCCGCTGGCCAGCTGCGCACACAACTAGCGCAACGCGACCGCCGCATCACCAACCTGGAACGCGAGGCCAAGCATGCCCCCACGCTCATCTCTTCACCGGCCTGCCCTGCGCCTGGCGCTGCTCTGCTGTCTGTTGGCGCTGTCCGCCTGTACGACGCCGCCATCGGTGGTGCGAATCAGCAGCTGTCCGCCAGTGCCTGCGGAGCTGCTGGTGATGCCGACGGCGCCGGAGCTGCTGGAGCCGGCTGCGAGCAGCCCTCAGCCGTGACCGTTGATCGGTTCATCGACAGCTCGACCCGCAACGCCAAGAGCCACGGCGAATGTCACATCCGCCTGCAGCGCCTGGTGGATTTCATCAAAACCCGCCCAACCAACTGAGAGGTCCACATGCCCCGCATCGGTCAATTCTCCCGCGAGACCATCAACACCCAAGCCTTCAAGCAAGCCTTCCGCGAGCTGGCCTCATCGATGTGGCCGCTCACGATGCCGCGTTTGATGGCTGCCCCGCCGGTCACCAGCCAGACCGTCAGCGCAGGAACCAACACGCAACCGGCATCGGTGCTGACCAGCCCGAAGACGATCTCACCTTGGGAGCCTGGCGCGTTCACCATGCTGGGCGCGCCCTGGAAGCGGACCCGGGGCAACAACTACGCCGAGATGGGCGTTTGGCCGACGACTGGCGCGAAGGGCACCACGATCGCCGAAGCGGAGCTGACCATCACGGATGCCACTGGCCGCTTTGAAATCGATTTTCACGGCACTGGCTTGGTCGCAGGCAACGACGCCTGTCGCGTGCTGATCCAGACGGCAAGCGGGGCCTGGGAGTACGTGACCAACGGCGCGACTTTTGCGACGACCGCCACGGGTGGCAACGCGGACGTCTACAAGGGCTTGGTGACCATGGGGGCACCTGGCGTGTACACCATCCGCATCGAGTGCACCTCGAACTTCTCATTCCGAGGTGTCACGGTGGACGGTCTGGGCGCTGTGCGTGCAACCCGCACGCCGCGTGTTCGGTCCTTCCTGTCGGTCAACTCCTTCGGCAGCACGATCTCGGACAAGGGCGTGAGCTTCCCGGCCGGGGACAACTTCGCCACCCTGCTGATGTACCTGACCGGCTGGGACATCGCTTGCTGCAGCGTGGGTGCGGCCGACTACGCGACCGACAGCCCGACTCAGCCCGTGAGCAATCCGCGCGTCAGCACTCACCTGCTGCAGGACCTGCAGGCGTGGGGCAAGGGCGACATCATCGGGTTCGTGCATGGTGGCAACGACGTCTCTGGTACCGCCACAGCAGCGCAGGTCTCCGCTGGCGCCCAGGCCGCGCTGGACATCGCGATGGCCTACGACCCGGACATGGACATGTTCTTCACGTCTCCTTTCTGGCCTGTGTCTGTGCTGCAGACCTCCAAGTCGCGGCTGTTCGCCATCCGCGATGCCATCAAGGCGGTGTCCGAGACCCGGCCTGGCACGCCGTTCATCGACCTGGTTTCCGCGCCGCCCGGTGACTACCTCGGCGCCTGGACCCAGACCGTTCCGGTTGACCTGGCAGCGGGCGCCACCACCATGACCCTGGCCACCGTGCCGCCGACGATCGAGACCATCATCGCTTTGGGCAGCGTCGCAGCAGCTCGAAACGGCTGGTACATCAAGATCGGCAACGGTGACACCGCCGAAGTCCGGTTGATCACGGGTTGCACCACCGCTCGTGTGCTGACCTTCGATGCGCTGACCTTTGCGCACACGGCTGGTGAGCCCATCGAGCTGGCGGGCCCTGGCCTGGTGTCCGGCGTGGGCTGCCAGGCAGCCATCAACGTCGCCACGACCACGACCGGCACGCTCGTCGATTCATGGCCCTTCCCGGCTGGTAACTACGTTGTCACCTTCCCATCCGGTGTGCAGCGCACGGTCGCGGTCGTGGCCGGCACCGCAGGGCAAGCACTGAACTGGGCTGCAGGTGGCGCCATCACCGACAACGGCACGGTCACGGTCTCGATCTGCAGCCTGGCAACCGGCAACGCAGGCACCGACAACGGCCCGGACGGCACGCACCCGACCAAGCGTGGCCACCGTGGCGAAGCCCGTTCGATCGCCACTCGCATGCAGGCCGCTTTCGCCCCCACCGCAACCCTGTGAACCCATGATGCTGTCTGAAATCGACTTCACTGACGGCCGCCTGTGGCTGGAGGTGCTGGTGTTGATCCTGACCACGATCAACACCGGCGTGGTTTGGCTGCGCAAGCCGGGCGAGGAAGCCAAGGCACAGATCAATCTGCTGAGCGACCGGGTCGACGACGACCTCAAGGGCCTGTCCATCCGCCTCCAGTCGGTGGAGGAACGCATGAAGCACATCCCGACAGATGAAGAGCTGGCGCAGCTGGCCGGTGACGTTCAGACCGTCAAGGCGGTCGTCGAGGGCCAGGCCTCGCTGCTGCGTCGCGTCGAGCATCAACAGACGCTGATCCTGGAACAACTGCTGTCCCGCGCCAAATGAACACCTCCATCTTTACCGAAGACCGCCGGCTGAGCATCCTCTTGGTGCTCAGCGAGTCGCCGTCCTATGCGGCCAATGCATTCCTGGTGCAAACCGCGATCGGGAGCATCTACGGCCACAACGTGTCGCAGGACGCCCTGCAGACGGATCTGGCCTGGCTGGCAGAGCAGGGCCTGGTCAGCACCAAGCAGACCGGCGACGTGACCGTGGCCACGCTGACCCACCGAGGCGTCGACGTGGCTGCCGGCCGCGCTGTGCAACCGGGCGTCAAGCGCCCGCTGCCCTGATCTGGCCATGGCAACCGCACGCCAGCGCAAGAGCAGCATCGACCTGCTCGACCCCCGCATCCAGACCGAGGTCAACTCGGCCATCAAGGACGGGCGAGCCACCATCGACGAGATCGTGGCCATGATCCAGTCCATGGGCGGCGATGCATCGCGGTCGGCCGTCGGTCGGTACGTGCGCAGCCAGAACGTCCAATTGGCCAAGTACCGCGAGGCGCAGGAGATCGCCAAGGTTTGGGTGGACAAGATCGGCAGCGAGCCTGACGGTGACGTTGGGCGCCTGCTGATCGAGATGCTGCGCGTCATCTCGTTCAAGACGCTGAGCGAAACCGACCAGGTTGACCCCATGGGTCTGATGATGCTCGGCAACGCGATCAAGAGCATCGCCCAGGCCGACAAGATCGTGGTGGACCGCGAGGCGGCCGTGCGCAAGCTGGTCGCAGCGCAGGTGGCCAAGGTTGCCGAGGAGGTCACCAAGACCAGCCGCCAGGCCGGCATGTCGGCAGAAACGATCGATCTGATCCGCAGTCGCATCCTGGGCATTGGCGAAGCGCCGAAGGCCGCAGCATGAGCAGCGTCAACCAGGCCTCCAGCATCATCACGCCCGAGATGCGTAAGCTGGCGCAGGAAATCGACTACCAGTGGGATCGTCGAGCGCCGGCAGTGTTGCTGCCCTATCAGCAACGCTGGATCGCTGACAAGTCACAGGTCAAGGTCGATGAGAAAAGTCGCCGGATCGGCTTGAGCTGGGCCGAGTCCTGTGACGCAGTGCTGGAGGCTGGCGCAAGCCGGGAAGCGGGCGGCGATGACGTCTGGTACATCGGCTACACGAAAGACATGGCCATTGAGTTCATCCTGGATGCAGCTCAGTGGGCCACTCACTTTCAGAGCGTGGCGGATGCCATTGAGGTCAGCGAGGATGTGTTCGTTGATGGCGAAGAAAAGAAGAGCGTGTTCGCCTTCTCCATCCGCTTTGCCAGTGGCTTTCGGATCACGGCACTGAGTTCTCAGCCACGCAACCTGCGTGGCAAGCAAGGGCGCGTCATCCTGGACGAAGCTGCGTTCCACCAAAACCTGGCAGCCTTGCTCAAGGCTGCCATGGCCCTGCTGATCTGGGGCGGCCGGGTGCACATCATCTCCACGCACTTCGGCGACGACAACCCATTTAACGAGCTTGTCAAGGACATCCGCTCAGGCAAGTTGCCATACTCGCTCCATCGCACCACGTTCAACGATGCACTGGAAGATGGCTTGTATAGGCGCATCTGCCTGAAGACAGGCAAAGAGTGGACACAAGAGGGCGAGGACAAATGGGCTGCCGACATCCGAGCCTTCTACGGCGATGACGCCGATGAAGAGTTGGATTGCGTTCCGAAGTCCAGCAGCGGAACCTGGCTGAGTCGCGCCCTGATCGAGCGCTGCATGAGCCCTGCGCTGCCGGTTCTGCGCATCGAGCGCAAGCCTGAGTGGACTTTCCTGCCAGAGCACCAGCGCCGCAGCGAGATTGCCGACTGGTGCAATGAACACCTCAAGCCGCTGCTGGATGCCCTGCCACGCCACTTGAACAGTGCACTTGGTGGGGACATCGGCCGTGTGAGCGACCTTTCGTCATTCGTGCCGCTGGTGGAGCTGCAGAACCTCAAGCGCCAGGCGCCCTTCATCGTTGAGCTGCGTGGCATGCCATTCGATGCCCAACAGCAGATTCTGTATTTCATCCTGGACCGTCTGCCTGGTGCATGGCACGCGGCCATCGACGCACGCGGCCTGGGCTTCCAGATCGCCGAGCAGGCCGCCCAGAAGTACTCGCCCACCAGGGTTACGCAGGTCATGCTGAGCGAGCAGTGGTACATGCAGAACATGCCGCCTTACAAGGCTGCGTTTGAGGACGTTGGCATTGAGCTGCCTGCAGATGCCGATGTACTGAACGACCACCGCGCTGTGAAGATGGTCAAGGGCATTGCCCGTGTGCCTGAGCTGCGAACCACCGATGCAGCCAAAAAGAAACGTCACGGCGACACCGCGATCGCGGGCGCCTTGGCCTGGTACGCAAGCCGCCAGGACGGTGGGCCGGTGAATGTCGCCAGCCGGTCCATGCGGTCGGGTGTGAGCCTGGCGGGGTACTGACATGCCAGGCCACCGCCCTGCCCCCCAAAAACCGAAACGCGCCAAAACGGCGCAGGTTCAATTTTTTGCCGCTGCCGCACCCACGGTAGCCACCCGGCCGCGTTTGGCGTTTTTCAACGCCCTTCAATGCCATTCCCGGGGCTTTGGTGGGTCGGTGGTCGGTGGAGGAACGCCATGAGCCGAGGAATTTGGGTGTCTCCCACCCAGTTTGTCCGGTTTTCCGAAGAAACCGACTCCAAGAGCATGACCACCCACATGGCCACCCGGCTGCGTGCGGGTGACACGTCTGGCATGTTCGGCGTGCTGCCGAACCCTGACCCGATTCTGCGTCGGCTGGGCCGCCAGGTCCAGACCTACCGGGAGCTGATGTCAGACACCATGGTCAAGTCTGGCGCCAAGCGCCGCCGCGCGGCCGTCGTGTCGATGGAGCACGGCTTCGACCGGCAGACCATGGCGACTGCGCGCACCGTGCGCAACCTGCAGGCGCTCTTCGAAGACCTGCCGATCAAGCGCCTGGTGCGCGAGCTGGTCGATGGCTCGCTCTACGGCTACTCGGTGGCAGAGGTGATCTGGGGCCGTGTGGGCGGCCTGGTCGTGCCCGTCGATGTCGTGGCCAAGCCGGCTGAATGGTTCGGCTTCGACCAGGACAACGCCCTGGTGCTGCGTGAGCTGGGCAGCGTCAACGGCACCCTGGTGCCTGACCGCAAGTTCATCCTGGTCGGCAACGAGCGCAGCTATGCCAACCCCTACGGCGAGGCCGACCTGGCCAGCTGCTTCTGGCCGGTCGCCTTCCGCAAGGGGGGACTGAAGTTCTGGGTGACCTTCTCCGAGAAGTACGGCATGCCGTGGGCCATCGGCAAACAGCCCCGCAGCGCAAGCCAGACGGATGCCGATGACCTGGCCGACAAGCTCGAAAGCATGGTGCGCGATGCGGTGGCCGTGATTCCCGACGACGCCAGCGTCGAACTGATCCAGCCCACGTCGACGGCCAGCGCCGACATGTTCGAGAAGCTGCTGATGTACTGCTCGCGGGAGATCAACATCTCGCTGCTGGGCAACAACCAGAGCACCGAGCTGCAGAGCAACCGTGCGTCGGCCACGGCCGCGTCGGGTGTTGAGGATGACCTGCGCGACGCTGACGCCGACATGGTGGCCGAGGGCGTCTCGCAGCTTGCCCGCTGGATCGTGGAGGTGAACTGGCCATCCAGCCAAGCCCCGGCCTATGAGTTCTGGCAGCAGGAAGAGATCAACGAGACCCAGGCCAAGCGCGACAAGACGCTGCAGGAGTCTGGCGTGCGCTTCACCCGCGCCTACTGGATGCGCACCTACAACCTGCAGGAGGGCGACCTGGAGCCCGAGCCGGCCGCCGGCGCCGATGGCGTTGAAGGGCTGAGCCTGGCCGAGGGCGACACACCGCCCGACCAGGCCGCGCTCGATCACGCCATGGGCAACCTGCCTGCAGACGACATCCAGGCCGCCATGGTGGCCATGCTGCAGCCGGCCCTGAACGCCATCGAGCGGGCCAGCTCGGCCGACGAGGTGATGGCAGCCCTGGTCGAGGCCTATCCCAAGATGGACAGCAGTGGCCTGGAAAAGCTGTTGCAACAGGCGTTCTTCGTGTCTGACCTGGTCGGCCGCCACGGCGCGACCACCGAAGCGGCCGAGGGCGATTGATGGACGGCTCAGACGTTCGGCATGCCATCGGCCTGGAGCCGGCCGACGCTGTGCGCTTCCTGCGCGGCAAGGGGGCGGCCGTCACCGGCAACTGGACGGAGTGGTTGGATGGCGAGCATGCGCGGGCCTTCACGGTGGCCAATGTGGCCAAGCTGGACGTGGTCAGCGACATCCACGCCAGCCTCGTGGAAGCGCTTCAGCAGGGCAAGACGCTCCAGCAGTGGCGCAACGACCTGGTGCCGACGCTGCAGGCCAAGGGCTGGTGGCGCCGCGAAGGCTCGCTGCAGCAGCTCCAGGCGGCCGGGCGTGTGGATGCAAACACTGGTGAGCTGGCCAAGGGCCTGACGCCCGCCAGGCTGAGCACGATTTACCGGACCAACATGCAGAGCGCTTACATGGCTGGGCGCTACCAGGCCATGGTCGAGCAGGCTGGCAATCGACCGTTCTGGCAGTACGTGGCCGTTCTGGACAGCAAGACACGCCCTGGCCACCGCGCGCTGCACGGCCGCGTGTTCCGGTTCGATGACCAGGGCTGGCGGGCGTTCTGGCCACCCTGCGGCTATGGCTGCCGCTGCCGCGTGCGGGCGTTCAACCAGCGCGAGCTGGACCGCAAGGGCCTGCAGGTGGAGAGCACCGCCGGCCAGCTCCGCGACGTGCAGGTGCCCCTGCGCAATGGCTCGACTGCCACGGTGACCAGGTACAAGGCGCCAGGCATGCCCAAGCCGGGCTTCTTTCAGCCGGATCCGGGGTTCAACCACAACCCTGGCCAGTCGACCTGGATGCCGCGCCTGGGCGACCGGCCGAGCCAGTTGTCCGAGGCATTCGTGCGCCAGGTCGTCGACGGCCCGGCCTTCGAGCGCTTCGTGCAGGCCCGGGGCGCGCTGGACGGCCTGTTTCCAGTCGGCGTGCAGCCCGATGCGGCTCGCACGGACCTGGGCGTCTACTTGGCCAGCGAGCAGCTCGCCGCCGGCATGGGCAGGTCGGTGCCCATCGAGCGCATGCGCCTGCTGCCCGACCTGTTCGCCGTTGGCCAGCGTGCCGACGATGGCGTGGTGACGCTGCGCGAGGCCGATGGGATGCTGCAAGGGCGCATCGTCGACGTGGACGGGCTGCTGCAGGTGGTGGGTCTGTACTGGATGCCGAAGGCCGCGCCATGATCGACATCGAGCTGCCCTATAACCACATCATCGAGCAGCTGCGCCGCCTGGTCGGCCGGCTGGAAAACCGCCGTGAGCTGATGGGGCGCTTGGCTGGCGTCATGCACCGGGCCGTCGAGGACAACTTCGAGGCTGAGGGGCGCCCTGCCTGGCAGGGCCTGCACCCCGGCACCGTGGCTGCCAGGCGCAAGGCTGGCAAGGACGGGAAGATCCTGCAGCGCGACGGAGCGCTCGCTGCCAGCATCACGCCCTTCCACGACGACAACCAAGCCGTGGTCGGCACGAACGTGGCCTATGCAGCCATCCACCAGTTTGGTGGCCAGACCAAGCCCCACGTGATCAAGCCGCGCTACAAGCGCGCCTTGGCCTTTGGTGGGGTGATCGTTCGCCAGGTGCAACACCCTGGCAGCAAGATCCCGGCGCGGCCTTTCCTGGTGCTCACACCAGAGGATGGCCAGGACCTGGTTGAAGAGGCGCAGGACTACCTGCGCGAGCAGATCAACCGAATGTGAAAGGAGGCAGAAACCATCCTTAAAGCAGTGGGGCGGCACCCCACGGCGAAAAAGATCAGGGCGACCTGGAGACGGCGGCAACCGACTCCAAGCCGCCAGGCCCACAGAACGCGTCTGTGAGACCAGCCAAGGCCCTGACCACCACCCGGGTGGCAGGGGGAATTTAACCCTGTCTGGACTCAATATGACGCGACCAATCATCCCCTGGATCGGGGGCAAGCGCCGCTTGGCGCAACGCATCTTCCAAACCTTCCCAGAGCATTCTTGCTATGTGGAACCTTTCGCAGGCGGAGCTGCCCTGTACTTCCTCCGTGAAGAGCCTGCGAAAGTCGAAGTACTCAACGACATCAACAGCGACCTGGTCAACCTTTACCGGGTGGTGAAGCATCACCTCGAGGAGTTCATCCGCCAGTTCAAGTGGGCCCTCAGCAGCCGGGAAGTGTTCAAGTGGATGCAGATCACCAACCCCGAAACGCTCACCGACATTCAGCGGGCCGCCCGGTTCTATTACCTGCAGCAGCATGCCTTTGGCGGCAAGGTGACTGGCCAGACGTGGGGGACTGCGACGACAGCCCCGCCGATCAACTTGCTGCGAATCGAAGAAACGCTGAGCGCTGCCCATCTTCGAATGGCCCAGACGTACATCGAGCACCTGCCGTGGGACGTGTGCATCAAACGCTACGACCGCAAGCACACACTGTTTTTCTGCGATCCCCCTTACTGGATGACCGCTGGCTATGGAGCCGAGTTTGCATGGGATCAATACGAGCTGCTTGCTTCGATGATGAAAACCGTTAAGGGCAAGATCATCCTCACGCTCAATGACCACCCTGACATCCGACAGTGCTTTGCAGAATTCAGCATGGACTCGGTCGGCATTGACTACACAGTTGGTGGTCAACACAAGGCGGTCAAGCGTCAGGAGCTGATCATCCGGAACTTCTGACCCCGCAAGGCTGGAGCCTGCTGAAGCGCTTCAGCCTGTTTGAAAAACGCATGGCGGCCGAACATGGCTGCCATGCCGAACACATCCAATCCCCCGCTCATCGAGGTCCTGCGACCTGGCGTCCACACCGACGCCAAGGGTGTGCGGGTGACCCTCACCGAAGCCGACCTGCAGGCGATCGCAGAAGGCTACAGCCCCGAACTCCACGAAGCGCCCTTTGTCGTCGGCCATCCCAAGATGGATGGGCCTGCTTACGGCTGGGCCGCTCGCTTCGTCTACCGCGACGGCGTGCTGCTGGCAGAAGGCCACCAGGTTGAAGAGCAGTTTGCCAACCTGGTCAACGAAGGCCGCTTCAAGAAGACGTCCCTGGCCCTGTACGGGCCGAAGGCGCCCGGCAACCCCAAACCCGGCATCTGGTACCCGCGCCACGTTGGCTGCCTGGGTGCTATGCCCCCGGCCATCAAGGGCCTGAAGTCGGTCCAGTTCAACGAGGCTGAAGACGGCGTGCACGAGTTCGGTGACTACGCCGAGTCCTTCTTCGTCAGCACCCTGCGCCGCCTGCGTGAGTTCCTGCTGCGCACCCATGGCAAGGACGCCGCCGACGAGGTGGTGGCCAGCTGGGAGCTGGACAACGTCGCTGCCTCCATCACCGCCGACCAGGTGCGTGACTCCATGACCTCGGAGGGGACCTCCCCGGCCTTCTCCGAGGCTGCCCAACCGGCCGGGGGTGGAGCTGATGACATGAGTGGACAACAGATGGCCGAGCTGCAAGGGCAGCTGGAGGCCGAACGCAGCCGCGCGGCCAAGGCCGAGCAGGAGCTGGCCGAGCGCCGCGCTGCCGACGAGAAGGCCGCGGCCGATCGCCGCCAGGCTGAAGCTGTGGCCTTCGCTGAAGGACTGATTTCGACGGCACGCCTGCCGGCCGAGCAACGCGACGCCCTGGTGGCGCTGCACATGAACCTGGCGGCCCCCAGCGCCGACGGTCAAGTGCTGGCCTTCGGCGAGGGCGACGACTCCAAGCCGCTCACCCAGGTGCTGGCCGACATCCTGAACCTGACCAAGCCCTCGGTCGAGTTCGGCGAGCGCGCCACCTTGCAGGGCCGCGACATCGGCCAGCTCGACGACGTCGATGCACAGGTCCAGTTCGGCGAAGGCACCAGCGTGGATCCCGAGCGCATGGCGCTGCACCAGGACGCCCTCCGTTACCAGCGCGAGCAGAAGGCTCGCGGCAATGAGGTGGACTACCTCACTGCCGTGCGCGCCGTCAAAAAGTGAGCCGCTGAGCGCTCAAACCCGTTTCACCACCCACCCCAAATAGGAGCCATCCATGGGTCGCCTTTCCAATCTGCGCGCCGTCGATCCGGTGCTGACCAACCTCGCGCTCGGCTACAGCAACGCCGAGTTCATCGCTGACCAGATCTTCCCGATGGCCAAGGTTTCGAAGGAAGCCGGCAAGATCCCGAAGCACAACCGCCAGGCCTTCAAGCTGGGCAAGACCGAACGCGCCCTGCGTGCGGCCTCCAACCGCCTCGACCCCGAAGGCCGCAAGTTCATCGAGTTCAGCCTGGAAGAGCACGACATCGCCGTGCCCATGGACTACCGCGAAGCCGACGAGTCCGACGACCTGGACGTCCAAGCCGCCAACACCTTCCTGGCCCAGGACAACCTCCTGCTGCGCCGCGAAAAGATCGCAGCCGACCTCGCCTTCAACCCGGTGAACTTCGACGCCGCGAACAAGGTGACCCTGGGTGGTGCCGACAAGTGGACCGCCGCCGACTCGAACCCGATCGAGCAGATCCGCGAAGGTGCGAGCAAGATCCGTCAGGCGGTTGCCAAGCGCCCCAACAGCCTCCTGCTGGGCGCGACGGCGTATGACGCCCTGAGCGAGCACCCCAAGGTGCTGGAGCGCTTGGCCTACAGCCAAATGGGCGTGCTCACGCCTCAGCTGCTGGCAGCCATCCTGAAGCTCGATCGTGTGATCGTCGGTGACGCGATCTACACCAACGACGACGACACCGCCAACTTCGACGTCTGGGGCGACAGTGCGCTGCTGTTCTACAGCCGTCCGCCTGGCCCGAGCGGCAAGCGTTCGGTCTTCGAGCCCAGCTTCGGCTACACGGCCTTCAAGAAGGCGCTGGAGGTCGACAAGTTCGTGGAACAGGGCGGCAAGATCGAGAACGTCCGCGCCACGATGATCTACAAGACCTTGCTGGTGGGCGCCGATGCCGGCTACCTCATCAGCGACACGAACGCCTGAGGCCTTCCATGACGAAGACCGCAGTCATCGTGCAGCCGGACCGCTGCGTCCGGCATGAGGGCAAGCGCCGCATGCACCCCGATCTGCTCATGGTCGGGCCTGAAGACCTGAAGGCTTGGACCGCCAGCGGCGATGTCGTGAAGGCGCTCTTCGTGGGCACCGACCTGGCTGACCTGCAGGCCGCCAAGGCCGAGGCTGACCGTGCCGCTGCCGAGCAGGCCGCCAAGGACGAAGCCGACCGCGTCGCTGCCGAGCAGGCCGCCAAGGACGAAGCCGACCGCGTCGCTGCCGAGCAGGCCGCCAAGGACGAAGCCGACCGCGTCGCTGCCGAGCAGGCCGCCAAGGACGAAACCGACCGCGTTGCTGCCGAGCAGGCCGCCAAGGACGAAACCGACCGCGTTGCTGCCGAGAAGGCCGCCAAGGACGAAGCCGACCGCGCCGCCAAGAACCAGGCGGCAGCCGCACCCCGCACCGGCAAGGCCCGCAAAGCGAGCTGATCCGCCCCTTTGAAACCTCTTTGAACAGGAGTTCTACATGCTGACCGAAAACGTCATCAACACCGGCTCGATCGCAGCCACCACGGCGATCGCCAAGCAACGCTTCGTCAACTACGTCGGCGGCCAGGCCACCGATGGCCAGGCTGTCCTCGGCGTTGCCGGTGACGACGTGGTGATCGGCGAGCAGACGCCGGTCAAGACCCGTGGCTGGATCGTGGTCACTGCCGGTGCCGCTGTCGCCGTGGGCGCCAACGTCCAGTCCGACGCCCAGGGCCGCGCCATCACCCTGGCTGCCGGGCAGAACGCCGGCCGCGCCATGGACGCTGCCACGGCCGCCGGCCAACTGATCCGCGTCGACCGCTGATCGCAGGAGCTGGGCCATGTACCTCACCGCCGCCGAGTTCATCGAACGCTACACCGAGCGCGAGGCTGTCATGCTGACGTCCGACGCCGGCAGCAGCGTCGTGAACACGGTGCGGCTGGAGCGTGGCCTGGCCGATGCATCGGCCCAGGTCGACGGCTACCTGGCGCGGCGCTTCGCCATCCCCCTGCTCGACGCCTCGACCCTGCAGCCGGTGGTGCCCGATGTGATCAAGCGCCTGACGGGCGACATCGCGCGCTACCTGATGACGGGCACGCACATCCGCGAGACCGAGGCCATCCGCAACCGCTACAAGGACGCCGTCGAGCTGCTGGACAAGATCGCCAAGGGGCAGTCCACCGTCGGCGTGGAGCTGGCGCTGGCCAGCTCGCCATCTGCCCCTGCAGGTGGATCCAGCGCTGTGCGCAGCGGCTCGCGCATGTTCGGCTCCGACACCCTGGATTCGTTCTGATGGCCTCGATGCTCAAGCTCATCGAGCAAGGCCTGGTCGCCGCAGTCAAGGCTGCGCTGCCCGATGCCGACGTCGAGTCCTACGCTGGCCAGCTCGATGACGAGCACGCCGAGTGGATGCGTCGCCTGCCTTGCGCATGGGTCACCTTCGAGCGAGCACTGTCCGTGAAGGTGGTCGGCCGTCGTCGTCTGCTCAAGACCGTGCGCTACCAGATCCTGGTGGCGCAGCAGATGCACGGCCCGAACCCCGCTACCCGGGTCGGTGATCACGGGCAGCCCGGTCTTTACGAGCTGCTCGACGAGCGCATCCAGGCCGCCCTGCTGCACCAGAAGCTGGGCCTGCCCATTGAGCCACTCACGCCTGGCCCGGTTCAGATGGTCGCTCAGGGCTACTTCGGCAACGAGGCCGCCGCCGTGATGTCCGCTGGCTGGGTGACCCGGTACCAGGAAGAAGTCACTGCACCTGGTGCACCGATCAACGACCTGTTGACGGTGGGCCTGAACTACCCCATCAAACCCGGTGACGACGAGCCCGATGGGGCCGATGTGGTCACCTTGAACCCGTGAGGACACCATGAAAGTGATCGCCGCCGAGGGCCTGCAGGTGCCCCGCGAAGAGGACCCCAAGACCTACATCGATGACCAGAAGGCCGTCGAGGTGGACATCACGCAGTACTACCTGCGGCGCCTGGCCAGCGGCGAGCTGGTCGAGGTCGACGACAGCATGCCGGCAGCCAAGGTGGCCCGCAAGGTCAAGTCGCAATGAGCCGCGTGCTGTCCATCCTATCGGCGGCGGTCATCGGTCTGGCGGGTGCTGCAGCAGCGCCCATCGGTGTGGCATCTGCCCTGCAACTCCGTGCTGGCCATGAGTCGCCACGCGGCCCTCGCCCACGTCCGCAACCCCGCAACAAGGCCAAGGAACGCCTGGCCGCCGCCGAGGCCAAGCGCCAGCGCCGCCAGGCGCGAAACCTGAGCTGGGCCGCCTTCGGTGGCATTGGCCTGGCCTGACCCGACCTTTCAACCTGGAGCACCTCATGAGCAGCCCCAACATCAGCTTCGAGACCATCCCGTCGAGCATCCGCAAGCCGGGTGCCTACATGGAGTTCAACACCCGCCTGGCTGTGCGCACGCTGCCTTCGAACAAGCAGCGCCTGGTCATCATCGGGCAGCGTCTGGCAGCGGGCACCGCGACGGCAGGTCAGCCCGCCCGGGTCTTCAGCGACGCTGAGGCCGCCGGCTACTTCGGCCGTGGCTCCATCGTGCACCTGATGGTCAAGGCCGCGATCACGGCCAACCGCTACGTCGAGATCATGGCCGTCGGCGTCGACGACGCTGCTGGCTCTGCCGCCGCGACCGGCAAGATCACCTTCACCGGCACCGCGACGACGGCCGGCACCGTGATGGCCAAGATCGGCGCGCAGAACATCGAGCTGGCCGTCCCCAGCCAGCAAACCGCCGCGCAGGCGGCCACGGCCCTGCAGGCCCAGCTGGCCAACTACCCCGACTTGCCGGTCACGGGCGCGGTCGCTGGTGGCGAGATCACCTTCACCGCACGCAACAAGGGCACGCTGGGCAACGACGTCTTCATCGACGCCACCAGCACCGCCGCCGGCCTGAACGTGGCCACCACGGCCTTCTCGGCCGGCGCGGTTGACCCGGACCTGACGGCAACGCTCGCCAACCTCTTCGCACTCAGCGACGAGATCATCGTCACGCCCTACGCCACCCAGACCGCCCTGACGACGCTGCGCACCCACCTGGACAGCCGCAGTGACTCCATCGAGCAGCGCGGTGCCGTGGGCGTGTTCGCCAGCCGGGGCACGCTTTCGGCCGCCACGACGCTGTCGGGCCAGCTCAACGCCGGCCGCCTGGTGCAGGCCCTGCTGCCCGGCACCGCGTCGCTGAGCTACCAGCTGGCTGCGGCCTTCGCCGCCGTGGCCGCCTTCGAAGAGGATCCGGCCCGGCCGCTCAACAACCTGTCGCTGCCGGGCATCGCCGCCCCCAGCATCGCCAACCGGCTCAGCCGCACCGAGCAGGAGGTGTGCCTGGCCAACGGTGTCACGCCGCTGCAGGTCGGTCCTGGCGAGCAGGTGCAGATCGTCCGTGCGGTCACGACCTACACGACCAACCAGGCTGGCTCGCCGGACATCGCCCTGCTGGACCTGACCACCATCCGCACCTTCGACTACTGCCGCAAGGCCTGGCGCGATCGGATCCTGCTGCGCTTCCCTCGCGACAAGCGCACGCCCGAGATCCGGCGCCAGATCCGCTCCGAGCTGCTCGATGTGGCCATCAAGCTCGAAGAGCTGGGGATCATCGAGAACGTCGAGGCCAACAAGGACGGCTTCATCGTCGAAGACGACAGCCAGGACCCCAACCGCGTGAACGCACGCATCCCGATGGACGTGGTCAACGGTCTGCACGTCTTCGCCGGTCGCATCGACCTGCTGCTGTGATCGACCGCTGATCAACCATTGAAAGGAGTTTGCAATGCCCTCTGAAGAATTCACCGGCGCGGTCGTTCTGGAGATCGACGGCCGCGAGATCGACTGCACGGCCATGTCCGTCCAGGTCGTGACCGGCATGTCTCCGGTGGCCACCATGAACCGCACGCGCAACATCGCGGGCTTCAAGAAGGGCGTCCGCCGCTACGAGCTGTCGCTCACTGTGGTGGTGCCCAAGGACGGCAGCGAGCCCGACTGGGCCAACATCGAGCGCGGCAAGGTCACCCGTGAGCCGATCGACGGCCAGGGCGAGCGGGTCAGCTACCTGGACTGCTTCACCACCTCCGTGGGCGAGACCTACGACGTCGACAACGAGGCCCGGAAAAACATCAGCATGGTCGCCGTGCGTGAAGTCAAGGAATGACCGTGAAGATCACCGGCACCCTTCCCATTGGCATCGAGGTCGACGGTGTCTTGCACCGCGACTTCGAGATGCGCTCGCCCACGGTGCTCGACAACATCGAGGTCACCGAAGAGCTGGTCGAGTCCGGCGAGGACACCAACCCGCTGCGAATCGGCACCGCGATGATGGCCCGCCAGCTGGTCAAGCTGGGCACGCTCACCACGTTCGATGGCCTGGCTGCAGCCGGCAAGCACGGTGAGCAGCCGCAGGTCACCACCGCCCTGGTGCGCACCCTGCACCCGAAGGACTGGAACCACCTCGATCGGGAAAGCGCTGACATGGAAAAAAAGCTGCTGGGCGTCGTGGAGACGCCGCAAGCAGCTGGTGGCTCCACGTCCTCGTCTGGTGCGCCAGACACCACCTCGATCCAGCACACCTCCACAACCTGAGCATGGGCGACCTGGCCTGGGTCATCGACAAGGTCAGCCCGAGCCCAACCAGGCCCAACCCGCCCCCTCGCGCGCGTGGCCCTTCGGGGCGCCAGGCAGTCGTCACCAGGTCTGAACCCAAGACCTACATCGCAACCCGCCGCAAGTCGCAAACCGCACCGCCCAAGCCATGACCACCCCTGACCTGAACCTGGCCATGAGCTTGTCTCTCAAGGACAAGCTGATCGCCCCGCTGCAACGGGTGGTCAGCCAGGCTTCATCTCAGATGCGGGAGCTGGCCAGCAACTCGGACAAGACGGCCCGCAGCACTGCCTCGGTCGCCGACAACCTGGCCAAGGTCGGCAAGAACGCCAGCGGCGCCCGGCAGGCCGCCAGGGAGGTGCGCAACCTCGGCGATGAAACCGCGCGCGCGCACCGCGAGATGTCCAAGCTGCAGCAGCTCAGCGGCAAGCTGGGCGGCTTGCTGCGTGGTGGCGCTGGTGCCCTTGCGGGGTCCCTCGCCTTCAGCCACGTCGTGGCCGACCCGCTGCGCAAAGCTGCTGACTACGACACCGAGCTGCGCAGGCTGGCCAACACGGCCTACGGTGGCCGCCCGTTGGATGAACGCCGGGCAGGCATGGCCAACATCAACGCAGGCATCGTAGGCGCTGTTCGTGCCGGCGGAGGGTCGCGTGATCAGGCGATGTCGGCGCTCAACGAGCTGGTGGGCAGCGGCACTTACAAGGACGTGAACGAGGCACTGGCAGTGCTGCCCGTGCTCATGCGCGGCGCCACTGCCTCAGGAGCCGCACCAGGTGAGCTGGCCACCATTGCCATTCGAGCGCGGCAAAGCATGGGCATCAGCGATGCCGCTGGCTTGCAGGACCTGCTGGATCGCTCCATGGGCGCTGGCCAGGCTGGCGGCTTTGAGCTGCGCGACATGGCCAAGTGGCTGCCGCAGCAGATGGCAGCAGCACGGAGCATCGGCTTGCAGGGCATGTCTGGAATGACCACCTTGCTCGCTGCCAACCAGGCGTCGGTCATCACTGCAGGCACCCGCGACGAGGCAGGCAACAACCTGGTCAACCTGCTGGGCAAGATTTCCAGCTCCGACACGGCGCGCGACTTTGCATCACAAGGCATTGACCTGACCGGGTCTCTTGCTCGCGCCAATTCAAAGGGCATGAACTCGCTTGACGCCTTTGTCGGCCTGGTCGACAAGGTGGTCGGATCAGACCCTCGGTTTGTTGCGGCTAAGAAGGCCGCCCAATCGGCGCAGGGCAGTGATCGCGCTGCAGCCATGTCCGCCCAGGCTGACCTGCTGCAGGGCTCTTCGGTTGGGAAGGTCATTCAAGATCGCCAAGCCCTGATGGCCTTGATCGGCCTGATGAACAACCGGGAGTACTTAGCCCGGGTCAGCTCTGAAATCAACGGCTCCAAGGGGACCATTGATTCGGCTGCAGCGCTCATCACCGAAGGCGCCGGCTACAAGTTTGACCAGCGCAACTTTGAGGTCGAGCGCGCACAGACGGAAGCCATGACCGGCGCCAACTCGGCCGTCTCCAAACTGGCCGAGGCTCAGATCGACCTTTACCAGCGGTACCCGGGGTTCGCGGAGGCGCTGGAGGGCGCGAAAGTGGCAGTCACTGGAATGGCAGCTGCAGCAGCTGCTGCAGGTGCTGTGAACCTGCTTTCAGGCGGAGCTGGAATCGTGGGGCGCACAACGGTTGCCGGTGCCACGGCTGTCGGTGGTGCCGCGCTGGGCGTTGGCGGTGCCACGCTTGCCGGCATGGGTGCGATCGCGTCGATGACCTCGACCCGCACGGTCGAGAACAACCTCGAAAACTTCACCGAGGTCGCCGACAACCCCATGCTCAGCGCCATGTCTGGTGACGCTGGCATCGCCGCCGCCATCATGAGCGTGGCCGAACGTCCCGTGCAGGTCAACGTGCACCTGGACGGCCGCCAGATCGAGGCAACGGTCACGGCCCGTCAGGACCAGAAGGGCAAGCGCCAATGAGCTGGAGCCAATCCCTGCAAGACGCCGCATTCCGTGGTGTTCGCTTCGAGGTGCTGGCCGTCGATGACTCGGGCGGCAAGTCGGTCGCTGCCACTCAACTGCCCTACGTCGCTGGTGCTGACCTTGAGGACATGGGCAACGACCCGTTGACGTTCGAGGTCACCGCGCTGCTTCGCGGCGACGACTACGAAACCGCGCTCAACGCCTTGCTGGCTGCCCTGGGCCAAACCGGCCCAGGCGAGCTCATGCACCCCATCTATGGCCTGCGCCAGGTCATCGCTGGCCGCTGGCGCGTGCACCATGAAGCCGAGGCCGTTGACTCGGCGCTGGTTTCTATCTCCTTCATGGAGCACACCCCCCGTGGTGGCGTCTTCACCTCGCCAGCCGCACAGCTCAGCGCCGATCGCGTAGCCGACCTGGGTGAGCAGGCGCGCGACACCGCGACCAACGCCGTGGCCAGCATCGTCGAGACCATCGCTGGTGGCCCGCTTCCGCGCGTCACCGAGATCAACGCCGCCTTCACGTCGGCCAAGACCAAGCTCAGCGGCCTGCTCAACATGACGGGCGTGCGCGTGCTGCTGGCCGACCTGGATCCGCTGCTCTACCCGCGCTCGGCCCTGGGTGACCTGCGCTCGATCGTCGACGGCGCTGTGTCTGGCCTTTCGCTGGGTGGCTTGAATGGCCTGTTCAAAGGCGATGTCAGCACCATTTCCATGGGCGCGGCCGTCAGCGACTTCAACCGCCTGGCGCAGGAGCAAAGCGCCACCGTCGTCATCAGCCCGATCAGCTCAGAGCTGCAGGACATCCAGGTCAGCGCCGCGCTGACCGCCATGGCCCGCACGCTCAACGCCACGGCCGTCGCCTCTTCGGCCTGCACCATCCTGGCGGCCGAGCTGGACCTGCTGGCCCTGCAGCGCGCCGAGATCGAGCGCCTGGCGGCCGTCGCACGCACCGCCCTGCAGCTCGCCATGCAATCGGCCCGCACGGCCCTGGATGGCCAGCGCGGCCCCGAGGTGGCCATCCTGCTGTCCCAGGCAGCACATGAGGTGCAGGAGGCCGCTCGCTCAGCCCTGGAGCTGCGCCCGCCCGTGATCAGCATCCAGGCGCCGGTCGGTGGCCACTCGCGCCTGCTGGCCCACGCCCTGTACGGGGACCACACTCGCGCGGCCGAGCTGCAGCGCCTCAATGACTGGGGTCGCCAGGTGTTCATCGAAGCCGGTGAAGAGGTGCAAGCCTATGCCCGCTGACCAGGTCGAAGTGATCATCGGCGGTCGCACGCACAGCGGCTGGGACCGTTACGAGGTGGACTCGGACCTGCTCACGCCAGCAGACGCCTGGTCCGTCTCGATCCAGCAGGACCGCCTCGAGGTGCCCAGCGTCGTCAAGGATGCCGTGTCGGCCCAGATCAAGGTGGGCGGCGATCTGGTCATGACCGGCTTCCTGGACACCCGCACCCAGGCCGTTCGCCGTGGCACGCAAAGCCTCGACCTGCGCGGCCGTGACCTGGCTGGCCTGCTGCTGGACTGCAGCGCGCCGATCTGGTCGGCCGAAGAGCTGACGCTGGAGCAGATCGTCGCCAAGGTCGTGCGCCCGCTGGGCATCAAGGGCATCCGCATTGATGCCGACTCGACCACGACCCGCGATCGCGTCTCCATCGAGCCAGGTGAGCCTGCATGGTCAGCCCTGCAGCGCGCAGCCGAAGCCAACGGCCTGTGGCCATGGTTTGAGCCCGATGGCACCCTGGTGGTGGGTGGCCCCGACTACTCCCGGCCACCCGTGGCCACGTTGACCATGCGCCGAGATGGCGTCGGCAACAACATCGTCGAGGCAAGCGAGACCGCCAACGCGTCCGAGCGATTCAGCGAGGTGACCGTGCTGGGCCAAGCCCACGCGACGGGCGCCCGAGATGGTCGGCACGCTGTCAAGTCGGTGGTGCGCGACCAGGCTGTCACCACGCACCGCCCCAAGATCGTGGTCGATCACGAAGCCGTCAACGAGACCATCGCGGCCTCGCAGGCCCGCAAGTTCATCTCCGATGCCCGTGTGCGTGGCTACGAGCTGCAGGTGATGGTCAGGGGCCACCGCACCGACTCGGGCCTGCTGTGGACCCCTGGCCAGCGCGTTCGTGTGGTGGTTGAGGACCTGGGCGTTGACGACGTGTTCTTCCTGATGGCTCGCCGCTTCTCTGGCCTGCCGCAGTTCACCACCCTGACCTTCCGTGAAGACGGCGCCTGGGCGCTGGCAGCACGGCCGCAGAGCGCCAAGCGCCGCAAGCACAAGCGCGGCAAGCCCGTTGGCAAGATCATCGACATCGTGCCTGGAGGTGCTCAATGAGCCCGGCCGCCATCAAGGCCCAAGTGGCCAGGGCGCTCTCGTTGCTGCGCGCCCCTTTCCGCGCCGTCATCGGCAAGCTGGCCATGGCCAAGCCCGTGCAACTGGCCAACGTAGACGGCCTGGCCGGTGAGCCGGTGCCGGGCCTGGAGCTGATGCAGCACTTTGGCTTCACCAGCACGCCCCCCGATGGCACCACCGCCATCGTCGTGCCTCTGGGTGGCCGCACGAGCGCCAGCGTGATCGTGGCCACCGAGCACAGCGCCCACCGCCTGGTGCTCAACGAACGTGGCGAGGCCGCCCTCTACACCCAGGACGGTTCCTGGGTCCACCTCAAGCGCGAAGGCCAGGTGCACATCAAGGCCGGTGTGCGCGTGCTGATCGAAAGCCCGCTGACCGAGACCACCGGTAGCTTGCTGGTGGGCGGCAATGTGGCGGCCGTGGGCAGCATCACCGACCAGGTCGACGGCGACGGGACATCCATGCAGGCCATGCGCGACGTCTTCAACGACCACGTGCACGAAGAGAACAACAACTCCGGCCCCACCGATCAACCCACCCAGCAGATGTGATGGACGCCTTCATCGACCCCAAAACTGCTGCCTACGTCAACACCGGGACGGACCTGCAGCGAGACCCAGCCCGAGGCCTGGCCAACGCGATCTATCTGCGCCTGGTCACGCCGCTGGGTTCGTACTGGGCCAACACGGGCCTGGGCTCGCGGCTGCATGAGTTGGCCCGAGCCAAGGCGATGCCCAACATCGACCTGCTGGCTAGGCAGTACGCCCGCGATGCGCTCAAGGGCCTGCTCGATGACGGGCGCGCCCGCAGCATCGACATCGCCACCCTGCTGCAACCGATGGCCGACGCCTCGAAGTCGCTGCACCTGCAGATCACCGTGGTTGACGCGTCCGGCAACACGGTGGCCTTCACCCATCACGTCCCTGTGGCGTAAGCGAGCCTGCAATGCCGTTTCAAACCCCCACCTTCGAGCAGACCCGTGACCGCTACCTGCTGCAGGTCCTGGCCGTCAATCCTTCGGCCGCCACCGGCCCCGACAGCGATCACTACGTGCGCGCCTGCGCTGTTGCAGCGGTCGCCGAGCAGCTCTATGCCCACCAGGCGTGGGTCTGGCGCCAGGCGTTTCCTGACCTGGCTGACGAGGACATCCTGGAGAAGATGGCAGCCCAGCGCGGTGTGCCCCGCAAGGTGGCCAAGCTGGCTGTCGGTTCTGTGCGCTTCGCCGGCACCGCCGGCACCGTCATCCCGGCCGGCACCGTGTTGTCGACCACGGTGGCCAGCTACGTGACCACTCAGGCGGTCACCATCGGCGGCGGTGGCACGGTCGATGCCACGGCATCCGCCGAGAAGCCTGGCCAGGCTGCCAACGTGTCCGCCATCACCGCCGCGCTGCTCAACGGAGCGCCTGCAGGCGTGGCCACTGGCTCCATCGTGTCTATGGCTGGCGGCTCGGATGCCGAGACGATTCCCGCGCTGCTTGAGCGCCTGCTGTTCGTGCTGAGCCAGCCCGCTCAAGGTGGCAACCGCAACGACTACCGAACCTGGGCGCTTGAGGTGCCTGGCGTGCGTCGCGCCTTCGTGTTCACGCTGCGCCGAGGCGTTGGCACGGTCGACCTGGTGCCCATGCCTGAAAACGGCCTGCCATCGGCCCAGCTGCTCGACGATGTGCAGGCCTACATCGACCCGCGCAAGCCGGTTGGCATGGGCGCTGACGGCTTCATGGCCGTCGCCCCGACTCCGGTCGTCGTGAACATCACCGGCACGCTGGTGCTGGAGCCGGGCATCAGCCTGGCCGAGGTGACCCCCCAGATTGAAAGCGGCTTGCAGCGCATCTTCTACGACAGCGAGCCTGGCGAGACCCTGCACAAGGTCCGCATCGAGGCCACCATCGTGAACGTGCCTGGTGTGCGTGACGTGACCCTCACCAGCCCGCTGGCCAACATCACCCCGACGGTCGACGCGATCGTGGTGGAGATGGTGGAGCTGGGCGTCATCGCACTGACGGAGTGAGGCCATGCAGATCCTGGAAGCCCTGCTCCGCAGCCTGCCGCCGGTCTCATACGACCCCAACGCGGCCACCGTGCGCGACGAGTGCGTGGCCACGTCGGCCCCGCTCGGCGACGTGCTGCGCTCGGCCGCCCAGATCCTGGTCGAGCACGACCCTGCATCCACCCAGCTCTCTCTGCCTGATTGGGAGCGCGTCTACAGCCTTCCAGACCCCTGCGCTGGCCTGAGCAGCAGCATCGAGCGCCGCCGTGCCGACGTGGTCAACAAGATCACCGCGCGCGGCAACCTCTCGGCCGGTCAGATGGTGGCCGTGGCCGAGCAGCTCGGCTACACGGGCGCCTCGGTGCGTGAGTTCCGTGGCGCGACCTGCGAGGACCCCTGCGACGCTGGCGTCTACCAGGACGACGACTGGCGGTTCGTGTGGGCGCTGCAGGTGCCTCAAGAGCTGCTCATCGAATACGCCACGTGCGCCAGCCCTTGTGATGTTCCCCTGGCTCGATGGGGCAATGAGCCGATTTTCTGCGCGGTCGATCGATACAAGCCCGCGCACACCCTCGCCCTCGTTTTCTTCAACACGGAGCTGTAAATGAAACGCATCGACTCCGCCAACGTCGCCCTGGACCTTTTTGGTCCCGGGAAACATGGCTTCCAGGGCGGTAACCCGGCCGCCAATCTCCCCGCGACCTTTTTCACACCGGATTGGGCAAACCACATCCAGGAAGAAATCGCCAACCTCATCGAATACTTCGGGGTGGCTTTGGCTTCGGGCTCTCGCGACCAGCTCCTGCAGGCTCTGCTGGCCAATTTCGTGACCGTGGCGTCAAACGCTGGCGAGGTCGGGAAAATCTCCTACGTGCCCGCCACGGCCGCGAGCGTTGGGCATGCACCGGCATTTGGCGTGGAAGTCAGCCGCACGGGCGCTTACGCCGACCTGTGGGCATTTGCCCAGGCCTCTGGTGCTCTGGTGGACGAGGCCACTTTCCCCAGTCGGCCTGGCTGTTTCGGCTACGGACCTGGCGGCGTGGGCGGTACGACCTTCCGCGTTCCCAAAATCCCTGGCCTGGTCATCAAGTCGTATCACAACGGGGATGGCACCTACACCACCAACACCACCGCGCTGATTGGCCAATATCTCTCCGACGAGGTCAAGGCTCACCCCCACGGCGTTCCATTCGGTACGAGCGAGGGCGACAACACCTCGAACGCCACCAACGGCAGTGGCACCGCAGGGACGTTCGAAACCACGTGGACTGGAGGGGCTGAGAACACGGTCCGCTCCGTCGTTCTGTTCCCCCAAATCCGCTATCGCCGTTGAGGTGCAAACGCCATGAAAACCCATTTCCAAACCGATTCTCTGGGCTATTTCGTCGGCCCTGTGGACTGCCCGCCCAACCCCGAAGAGGAAGGCAAGTTCTGGGTTCCCTTCGGCGCGTTCGAGGATGCCCCGCCGGTTGTCGGGCAGTTTGAGGTCGCGAAACGCGTGGGTGAATCCTGGGTCGTTGTGCCCGACTATCGCGGCTTCGAGTACTGGACGCCCGAGCGCACTCGGCATGTCATCACCGAGGCCGAGGTCGAGCCGCCTGAAAACCACCTCACGGCAGATCCTGGCCCTACTCCCGCACAGATTGCAGCTCAATTGAAGCGCGAAGCCCAAGCACTGCTCGACAAATCCGACCAAACCGTCGGACGCTGTTATGAGGGTGGTGTGCCGGTTCCTGAGGCCTGGAAGGCCTACCGCGCTGAGCTGCGCGCCATCGTTTCTACCGGCCTGGGGACCCTGCCAAACCGGCCCGAATACCCCGCAGGCACCTGACGCAAAAGAAAAGATGGCCCCGGGCGCATCGTACCGCTAACCCCTTGATTCGACTACCGTTTCAGCGGCTTTGCAGGGGCGTTTCGGGGCCTGTTCCGACTTTCAGTCCACGCGTCGCAGAACTTTCACTTTTCGCGGCGGTTTACA
>Ga0180008_1000406_pt1 | contig 38219 bp, 40 predicted proteins | sample MM_PW_MetaG_FD_121121 | JGI IMG/M metagenome (GOLD analysis project Ga0180008, IMG submission 121121) | Groundwater microbial communities from the Aspo Hard Rock Laboratory (HRL) deep subsurface site, Sweden - MM_PW_MetaG | ecosystem: Environmental > Aquatic > Deep subsurface > Groundwater... | reverse complement strand
CGGGCATAACTGGGCGGCGCGCCGGTGTCGAAGATATCGCCGGCAATCAGCACGGCATCGACCGCCTGCTCGCGCACCTGCTCAATCAGCCAGGCGCAGAAGGCCTGATGCTCAGCTTGGCGGGTCTTGCCCATAAAGTGCTGGCCGAGGTGCCAGTCGGAGGTGTGCAGGATGCGCATGTTTAGAACACCCAATCCTTAACCATCATATGAGTCTTCACTTTCTGCATACCGGGGAAGTTCTCGATCTCACCGCGCACCTCACTGAAGCGCAGCATCGACGGCGCTTCGATATACACCAACATATCGGTCTCGCCACTGATGCCACTGCAACGACGCACTTCAGGAAACACGCGCATCAGCTCGACATAGTGCTCACAGCGGCCACCGCTGTAGAACAGCTCCAGATACACCTTGATTGCCGCCTCGCCCGGCACCGCCACGTGAGCGTGATAACCGCTGATGACGCCGCTGTGCTCCAACTGACGTATCCGCTCACTCACCGCCGAACGCGACAGGTTGACCTCACGGGCGATCTGGCTGACGGGTAAACGCGCATCGGCGCGCAACAGGGCGAGTATCTGCTGATCGAACTTGTCCACGGGGTGCTCTCAAAAGCAATTTGCTGGAGAATGCCGCCGATTCGTCGGGCAAAGCCGACGTTTCGCCAGCTGCCTGAATCAGGCGGGCGATTTAACATGGCGAACGAAACCGCAGAGCATACAACATGAGTCGTCTGAATCAGGAATTGGGCCTACTACAAGGGATTGGCCTGCTGAGCACCTCGCTGCTTGGCACCGGGATTTTCGTGATTCCTGCCCTGGCGGCCACGGCCGCCGGTGAGGCGTCGTTGTGGGCCTGGATGATCCTCATCGCCCTGGTGTTGCCAGTGGCCTTTACCTTTGCCCAACTGGGCCGCCGCTTTCCCCATGCCGGCGGCGCGCCGCACCTGATTGGACGCGCCTTTGGCCCGCGCATGGAACGTCTCAGCGCCTGGCTGTTTCTCGCCGTGCTGCCGGTGGGTTTACCGGCTGCGCTCAACATCGCCAGCGGTTTCTGGCAGGCGCTGTTTGACCTCAACAGCAACCAGGCCCTGATCATTCAACTGGCCACCCTGGCGGCCATGCTCTGGCTTGGCCAGCGACCGGCGAAAGCCTCCGGGCTGATTCAAGGCGCGATTGCCGTGGCCATTATCAGCACCATCGCATTGATCTGGTGGGTCGGCGACCTGCCTGTCAGCAGCCAGCCCTTGCTCCCACCCATCGGCGGCTCCTGGCACCTGCTGCCCGCAGCACTGGGGGTGATGTTCTGGTGTTTTGTCGGCATCGAGGCGTTCACCCACATGGGCGAAGAATTCAAGAACCCCGAACGCGACTTCCCTCTGGCGTTGCTGTTTGGCGTGCTACTCGCAGGCTTGGTGTACTGGGCTTGCTCGGTGGCCGTATTGAGCTTCCATGCCTACGGCGATGTGACCAGCGATGCCGCCTCGCTGCCGCGCCTGCTCGATGTGCTGCTGGGCGAGAAAGCCCGTTGGCTGGCCGCCACGGTCGGCTACCTGGCCTGCTTTGCCTCGATGAATGTGTATATGCAGGGCTTTGCCCGGTTGATCTGGAGCCTGGCTGACGAAGGCAAGCTGCCGGCCAGCCTGGCCCAGCGCAACCATCACGGCGTGCCAGCCCGCGCCTTGTTACTGGTGATCCTGAGCTGTGCCCTGTGTGCCATCCTGGCGAACATGCTTGAGCTGACGGTCGATGACCTGATCCGCTACGCCAACGGTAACTTTGTGCTGGTCTACCTGCTCAGCATGGCCGCCGGCACCCTGTTGCTGCGCGGCATCTGGCGCTGGCTGGCAGCATTCAGCGCACTCTTGTGCGGGCTGGTGCTGCTGATGCTCGGCGTCGATGCAGGCTATGCCCTGGCTTTGCTGGCGGTGCTCGGCCTGTTGGACCATTGGAACGAGCAGCGCAGCATCCGACTGGCAACCGGGCCACACTGAACCTGCGCTAACCCTTAACTGGGCCAGTCATTCCAGCTACCCTCAATCCCAGCTAGGTAATGACAAGGACCGACCATGCGCCGCATTCTCCGTGACCTGAAAATCCTTATTCTCACCAACCTCTGGCTGGTCCCCGTGCTGGCCGGGTTGGTGGGTGCGCTGTTTTATTTCGCGGCACCACCACCGCCTCTGCATGCGCGCCTGGCCACCGGAGCCGAGGGCGGTGGCTACCACGCGTTTGGCGAGCGCCTGCAAAGCGAACTGGCGCTGCAGGGTTTTAGCCTGGAGTTGGTGCCCAGTGCAGGTTCGCAAGACAACCTGAGCAAACTCGCCGCTGGCGAAGTGGAGCTGGCCCTGGTGCAGAGCGGCCAAGAGCTGACCCTGGACGAGGAGCAGCGCGCCAAAATTTCAGGTTTGGGCGTGATGTACCGCGAGCCGCTATGGCTGTTCGTTGGCAACAAGATCAAGTTCGAGCGTTTAGCTGACCTGATGAAACTACGCCTGGCGATTGGTTCAGCAGGCAGCGGCACGCAAGCGGTGACCGCCGCGCTGCTAAGTGCCAACCGCATAGAGGCCGAGCACTATCCGCCGCAATGGCAAGAACTGGGCGGCAGTCGCGCCGCCGACGCCCTGATCGACGGCCAGCTGGATGCGGCCTTCTTCGTTGGGCCGGCGGAAAATGCGCTGATCCAGCGCCTGGCCGCAGAAGAAAAAATCCGCCTGGTTGGCCTGCACCGTATCGATGCCTACCTCGCGCGTTTGCCGTACCTGAGCCGCCTGGAGGTCGGCGAAGGCATGCTCGACCTGGCGCACAACACGCCAGACCAAGACATTGCCACCCTCGGCCCGGTCGCCACCCTGGCCGCCGGCGAAGACTTTCACCCCTCAATCACCCCACTGATCCTCGAAGCCGCCAAAACCGTCCTGAAAAACGGCAGCCTGCTCGACCCGGCTGGCAGCTACCCGACTCGGCCGCCGCTGTCGCTGCCGATTCTCGATCAGGCCGAGTATTACTACGCCAAGGGCCTGCCAATTCTGCAGCGCTACCTGCCGTTCCGCATTGCCTCGCTGGCCGACCGCTACATCATCCTCGCCATTCCGCTGGTGATTTTGCTGTTCCCGCTGTTCAAGGCCATCGGCCCGATCTACCAATGGCGCATCCGCGCACGCATCTACCGCTGGTACAAGCACCTGCGCGAGATCGACCAGCAGCTGTACAAGGGCAATCTGAACAGCGACATCGGCGCCGAGATTGAGCGCTTAGAAAAGCTTGAGGACGAACTGGCGCGCGTGGAAGTGCCGCTGTCCTACTCCAACGAGCTGTATGAGCTGCACATGCACCTGCGCTATATGATCGAACGCCTGACCGCTTACCAGCGGCGCACGACTGCCGAAGCGAAGGTCGGTTAATATGCGCGCTTTCCGTTTACGCACCACGAGGCCGCTATGCCGATCCGCCACTGCATCGTCCACCTGATCGACAAGAAGCCTGATGGCACCCCCGCTGTATTGCACGCGAGGGACACTGAATTGGCGGCCTCGCAGGCCATCGAGAATATGCTCGCGGACCTTAACGAGAGCTATAACGCCAAACAGGGCAAGGCCTGGGGCTTTTTCCATGAGGAGTCTGGGGCCTACCCGTTCAGCGGCTGGCTCAAGCATTACCTGGACGAAGGTCAGGACTTTGCCGCGTTCAGCCGCCAGGCTGTGGAGCAGCTGCAGAAGCTGATGGAAGAGTCCAACCTGTCCACCGGCGGCCATGTGCTGTTCGCCCATTACCAGCAAGGCATGACCGACTACTTGGCCATCGCCCTGCTGCACCACAGTGATGGCGTGGCCGTTACCGACACGCTGGACGTGACCGCCGCCAAACACCTGGACCTCAGCCAGCTGCACCTGGCGGCGCGGATCAATATTTCCGAATGGCGTAACAACGCCAACTCCAAGCAGTACATCTCGTTTATCAAAGGTAAGAACGGCAAGAAGGTCTCGGAATACTTCCGCGACTTTATCGGCTGCCAGGAAGGCGTCGACGGCCCCGGTGAAACCCGCACCCTGCTGAAAGCGTTTAGCGACTTCGTCGAAAGCGAAGACCTGCCCGAAGAGCAAGCCCGCGAAAAAACCAAAACCCTAGTTAGCTACGCTAGCAGCCAAGCCAAGATGGGCGAGCCCATGACCCTGACTGAGCTCTCAGGGCTGATCGACGAAGAACATCCCAAGGCCTTTTACGACCATATCCGCAACAAGGATTACGGCCTGTCGCCGGAAATCCCGGCCGATAAGCGCACGATCAGCCAGTTCCAGCGCTTTACCGGGCGTGCCGAAGGCCTGTCGATCAGTTTCGAAGCGCACCTGCTCGGCTCGAAGGTCGAGTACGACGAAAGCAGCGACACCCTGGTGATCCGCAACCTGCCAACGCAGCTGACCGATCAACTCAAACGCCGTAAAAACTAGCAATGACGCGCCTGCCTGACCACCTGCTGGATAGCTGTCGGTGTGACCCCGCAGCCCCCTTTGGCCAGGACCCGGCGCGAACATTCGGCCTGGACAAACACACGGCGCACCAAGCCATGGCGGAGCTGCGCCCCTGGCTCAACCAACAGCAGCGCATGCTCTGGGCCAACCGCCGTAATGCCCTGCTGCTGATCTTGCAGGGCACTGACTGCTCCGGCAAAGACGGCGTGATCCGCCGGGTGATCAGCAGCTTCGACCCGCAAGGGCTGAGTATTCAAGGCTTTCAACAGCCCAATGCCTGCGAACAGCGTCACGACTTTCTCTGGCGCTACCAACGCCGCCTGCCGGCGCCAGGTCTGCTTGGGGTGTTCAACCGCAGTTACTACGAAGGGCTGATCAGCGACCCGCTGGACGGCCTGTGCAGCGCCGCCGAGCTGCCGGCACGCCAGCAGGCGATTGAGGCCTTCGAAGCGCAATTGCTCAGCCAGTCGATTCAGCCCCTCAAGTGCTTTCTGCAGATATCCAAAGACGAACAGAAGCAACGCTTACAGGAGCGCCTTGAGCAACCCCATAAGCGCTGGAAGCTACACAGCAGCGACCTGCAGTCCTACCGCGAATTCGACCTGCGGCAGCAGCGCTGGGCCGAGCAGCTGAGCGCCAGCCATACCCACGCAGCACCTTGGTATGTAATCCCAGCCGATCACCGCTGGTTACGGGACTGGTTCGTGGCCAGCCTGCTGGCCCGCGCGCTGGAACAGTTGCAGCTGGACTGGCCAAGCGTACCCGCCCCGTTCAGCGCGGACGATCTGGAGCACGCATGAAGCGGCTTGTGCTCCTGCTACTGAGCTTCAGCAGCTTCGCCCAGGCGGTGCCCGAGCAGGTGCTGCACCCGAACGAAGTGCGCTTTGTCACGGCCAATGCGGAGTTCACCCTGCTGCATGAGATGGGCCATCTACTAATCAGCGAACTGCAATTGCCGGTGCTGGGCCGTGAAGAAGATGCCGCCGACCAACTTGGTTTTATGGGCCTTTTTCTCCTGCACGGACGTCACCGCGACGCCAACTTTTACGCCAAGCTGCTGGACGTTGCTGATTACTGGCGGCTGGAGTGGCAGCGCCAGCGCCCCGACGCTCCGGAAATTCACGAGTGGGACAGCCACGCCCTGGACGCGCAGCGCTTTTTCAACCTGGCCTGCCTGGCCTATGGCAGCGACCCACGTCAGCTGGAGTGGGTGATCCAAATGACGGGGCTGCCGGATGAGCGGGCGTTTTACTGCCCCGAGGAATACCAACAGGCCGAATACGCAGTGAACTGGATTCGCCAGCACTTCGCCCGCAGCCCCGATCAGCCGATCCTTCACCACCTGCGGGTGGATTACCAGCCGCCGCCACAGCATTTACCGGGCGCCAGCGAATTACTGGAAAAAGTTCGCGCCTCCGGCGAGCTTGAAGCCATCGCCGCACGCACCAGCAGCACGTTTGCCCTGCCACGTGACCTGAAACTGATCGTGGCCGCCTGCGGCGAAGCCGACGCTTGGTACAACCGCATCAGCGGTGAACTGACGCTGTGTTACGAGCGCATTTTGTACTTTCGCGAATTGGCGCGGGAACTGCCCAGGCTGCGGCAACCCTTCTTGCAAGACAGCCGGTCCAAATAGTGACCACACCACACGCCAGGCAGGCGGTGCTGACAAGGACCATATGGGTGCACTGCAAATAAGCTGATAACGTGACCCAGCCCTCCCCATTAACGAGGCAAAGGAACGCCCCATGAAGAAAATCATCCTGCTGTTAAGCGCACTGGCGCTCTATCAATACTGGGACAACATCAACGCCTGGTTGCAGCCCGAGCAGGCTGCGCGGCCAAGCGAAGTGGTGCTATACGCCACGCAGTGGTGCGGCTATTGCGCCAAAACCCGCGAACAACTGGCGAACGACGGCATCGCATATCGGGAAGTGGATATCGAGAAGGATGCCGATGGCAATGCCACCTTCAAGGCGCTAGGCGGCCGCGGCGTACCGCTGATAGACATCAACGGCACGCTGATTCACGGCTACAACCCACGCGCGATGCGGGCCGCGTACTAAGACCCGGCGCCTAAAGCCCTAAGCGCGCCGGGCTTTACGACGCTACAGCGCCTTGATGGCAAAACCGATGCGTGGGAAGTGCACATGCACAGTGCCGGCGCGCGGGTCTTCGCGGCGCAGGATCAACGCCTCCGTGCCGCTGAAGACCAGCTCACCTTCCACCGCATCCACGCCATAGTCGACGGCAGAAATCGCCACCTGCTGGCCAACTGCAAAGCCATTCGGATCGGCCAGGGCGACATCCGGCAGCGCGGCTGGGGTCGCCTCGCGAGCGATGCCTACGGCTTCTTCTGCAGTCATGTCGCTGAACGAGCCATGGCCGAAATCCAGTACCCGCGCCAGCCACGTGGCAACCGCAGGGTAGGCATCAACCAGCGGCGCCGTCACTGGCGTACCGCGCAGGAACCACAGCGGATGGGCCATGGCGATATCCGCCAGCGAAGCCTCACCAAAGAGGAAGTCGCCCTGCTCGCGTTCAAGTTGCTGCTGCAAGCGCGCCATCAGCGTCGGCCATTGGTGCTTGGCGACGTCCAGCGGCACCCGCGTCGCCAGGCCGCCGGTGAACAGCGCCGAGCGGTCAGCAATAAAGCTCTTGAGAAACTCCGGCGGCAGTTTGCCAAAGCGCGCGGCGATGGATTCCGGTTGGAACACAAGGCTCACGGCATGCAGAAACACCTGGGTGTCGGCCCATTGGGCAAAGCAGGCGACATTAAACTCCTGGCCTTCTGGAAACAGCGCGGGGGTGTTCTTTTCCGCTTCTAGGCGACGGGCGATCAACGCCGTGTCGCAATAAATATCGGCCCCCACCTGCAGCACGGGGGTCTTGCGATAGCCACCGGTTAGCGCGGTCAGATCCGGCTTGGGCATCACCGGTGGGATCATCACCGAACGCCAGGACAGCTGCTTGAAGCCGAGCATCAACCGCGCCTTTTCGGCGAAGGGCGAGGTCGGGTAATGGTGCAGGATCAACTCGTGCATGGCAGGCTCCGCAAGGATTCAGGTAGAGCAGCAGCTTACCCGTGCAAGCGTTGGCGGCCTACCCGCTTAGCCTGATGGCGGGTTATCAGTCGCACCGATAGCGGCGTAGGCCAGCACTAAGGTTTCCTTGGCGGCTTTGGCCAGGGCCTTGATCGCCCGCTCGCGGCGTAGCGCATCGCCTTTACCGGCACAGGTTTCGATATACACCAGGGCCTGCGCCGGGCTGGAATGGAAGAAGCGCGCGCCCTTGCCAGTCTGATGCTTGGCAAAACGCTTATGGGGGTCGTCGCTGATGCCGCAATACAGTGCGCCGTTGGCTGCCCGCACCAGGTAAACGAACCAGGGCTTGGCGGCGGGTGTCTCAGGCGCAAGAGAAGAGTCGGGCATCAGTTGGATAGGCTGGCAGTTAACACGGTCGCCGAGCTTAGCGATTCCTCTGGAACGCCGCCAACCCTTTACCCGCCTGCTGGCGAATAGCGTTCTGCACAAAAAGCGTCCAGCCCAGCAACAAGCCTTTGCTGCCCAACGCCTGATGGGCCCAGCGCCACAGGTCGAAATGATCGCGGTGCTCGCAGATCTTGCCGTCGCGAAAGCGGAAACTGGCCTCGATACGGTTGACCACGGTGCGGCCCGTCTGGCTAAAGGTGTAAGTCGCCACCAAACGCGCTCGACCGCTGTGATCATCCGCCGTAACGCCCTCGAATGTCAGGGTGAAACCCTGCGCTTTGGCGCACAGCATGCGCCACATATCGCCAGCATCCGCACCACGCAGGTCGGTAAACACCGGGTCGCTAAACCGCACGTCCGTGGTGTAACAGCTGGCCATGGTCTCGGCATCCAACTGCTGAAAGGCCTGATAGAAACGGCCGATCAGCTCGGCGTTGGCATGGCTCATGGGGCAGAACTCCGTAAGGCGAATGCAGGCAGTATTGTCCTAAAAACCCTGAGTCGCGATTGGCGCAGAAGACAGTCTTATGTCAATAATCGCCAAGCTTGTCAGCCATGAGCCCGTCATGCTGAAAATAGCCCTCTACGTTTGCCCGCAAACCGTCTGCTCCAGCCTGAGTATGGCGATGGATGCCTTCACCCTAGCCAACCGCTTGGGCGAGCAGCGGCTGTTCCAGTTGCAGCGCGTTAGTCTGGACGGGCAAGCGGTCGACCTCGGTTTTGCGCAGATCCAGGTCGATGGTGATTTGCGCCTGGCCGAAAGCGCCGACCTGATTGTGCTGCCCGCCAGCGGCAGCGCCATTGACAGCACTCTGGCTGACAACGCCGCCCTATTGCCCTGGCTGGCACAACGAACGCCCCATCAACAACTGGCCAGCCTGTGCAGCAGCGCCTTCCTGCTGGCCGCTGCTGGTGTACTCGATGGTCGCCGCGCCACCACCCATTGGGGGCTGGCCGGTCTGTTTCAGCAGCGTTATCCGCAGGTCAATCTGCAGATCGAGCAACTGGTTTGCGAGGACGGCCATCTGCTCAGCTCCGGTGGCGCACATGCCGGGCTCGACCTGTGCCTGCACCTGATCGCCCAGCATGGCGGCAACGAGTTGATGCAGCAGGTGGCCAATGCGCTGGTCTTCGATACTCAGCGCGGTCAGCAGTCGCGCTTCGCCCCGCTGTTGCCGCCCACCAACAGCGATTGCCCACTCACCCCACTGCTGCAATGGATGCATCAGCATCATGCTGAGCGCATCGACCTCAAGCGCCTGGCCGCTCAGGCCAACTGCTCATCGCGCACCCTGCTACGGCGCTTCAAGACCCACACAGGGCTGACGCCCAACGACTACCTGCAACGTGTACGCATCAGCGCCGCACAGCGCGCACTGCGCAGTTGTGCATCACTCGAACAGGTCGCAGAACGCGTCGGTTATACCGACCGCGCCACCTTCGCCAAGCTGTTCAAACAGCTCTGCGGCGAAAGCCCAGGGGCGTTTCGCAAGCGCCTGCGGCAAGCCAGCTGAACGTCGCGGCGGCGTATCAACTTGGCGCGTCAGCGCTTGTCGATTAATACCTAAAAGTCCAAAATGGATTTAATTGTTTAATCCATGACGGAGCCGCCCATGTCGACCACCCCCTATGTGCTGGATAAAACCGCAGCCGAGCAGCTGCTTGCCCAGGTCGATGTACACCAGGCCATGGTCGCCATGTTCCGCGAGCTGGCCGCCGGCAATGCGCTGCAACCGGCGCAGCAGTTGGTGGAGTTCCCCAATGGTGGCGGCGACTTTATCAACTACCTCGGCGTGCTGGCCGGCGCCGGCGTTTACGGGGTGAAAACCTCGCCCTATATCGTCCGTGAGCAAAGTCCGCTGGTCACTGCCTGGACCTTGCTGCTGTCCATGCAGACGGGCCAGCCGTTACTGCTGTGTGATGCGGGCAGCCTGACCATTGCACGCACTGCCGCGACCACCGCCGTCGCCGTGGATGCGCTGGCTGCGCCTCAAGCCAGCCGCCTGGCGGTGATCGGCAGCGGCGCCGTGGCCCAGGCCCATGTGCATTACGCCAAGCAGCTGCGCCCGTGGCAGAGCATTCGCCTCTACTCACCCGGCCTAACCGGCAAGACTGATGCGCAGAAACATCAACTGCGGCAACTCGACCCGCGTATTGAACTCTGTGCCAGCCAGGCAGATGCCCTGCGCGACGCCGACGTGGTGATGCTCTGCACCTCTTCAGCCAAGCCGTTGCTGAACCCTGCCGCTCTGGATAAGCCGGCACTGATCACCTCAATCAGCACCAACGCACCGCGCGCCCATGAAGTCACGCCGGCCAGTTTGCTGACCATGGATGTTTACTGTGACTACCGCGCCACCACGCCAAGCAGCGCGGGAGAAATGCTGCTGGCAGGCCCGCTCGGCTGGAGCAGCGCCGACATCCAGGGCGACCTGGCCGAACTGGTCGGCGCTAAAGCCCCTCGCCCGGACTACCGTCGCTCGGTATTCTTCCGCTCCATCGGCCTGGGCCTGGAAGATGTCGCCCTGGCCCACGCCTTGTACCAACTCAAGCGGGAGGCATGCTGATGCAGCAGGCGGACTACCTGATCATCGGCGCGGGGATCGCTGGCGCTTCCACCGGTTACTTTCTTGCGGCGCATGGCAAAACCATTGTACTGGAACGCGAGCAACTGCCTGGCTATCACTCCACCGGCCGCTCCGCCGCGCTCTACACCGTGGCCTACGGCACGCCGCAGGTGCGCGCCCTCACCGCGGCCAGCCGGGCTTTTTATGACACGCCGCCTGCAGGCTTTGCCGAGCACCCGCTGCTGACCCCACGGGGCGAACTGGTGGTGGATTTCACCGGCGACGCCGCCGAGCTGCAGCGCCAGTTCGACAGTGGCCGCGCCAGTGTGCCGCAAATGCGCATGTTGACCGCCGATGAAGCCTGCGCGCTGGTGCCAGTGCTGCGCCGCGACAAGGTGCAAGCCGCCATGCTCGACCCTAGCGCCGCCGATATCGACACCGATGCCCTGCACCAGGGCTACCTGCGCGGCATTCGCCAGCAGGGCGGGGAAATCCACACCCACCGTGAGGTGCTAAGCATCCAGCGCGACGGCAACGCCTGGCTGGTTGAGTGCGGCAGCACGCAATATCGCGCCAACGTGCTGATCAACGCGGCTGGCGGCTGGTGCGACCAGATCGCCGCGCTGGCGGGTGTCGCGCCTATTGGTCTGACGCCCAAACGCCGCGCGGCGTTTACCTTTGACGGGCCAGAAGGCATCGATTGCCAGGCCTGGCCCTGCGTGGTCAGCCTGGACGAATCCTTCTACTTCAAGCCCGACGCCGGCCTGCTGCTTGGCTCACCCGCCAATGCCGACCCGGTCGAGCCCCACGATGTGCAACCGGAAGAGCTGGACATCGCACTCGGTATTTATCAGATCGAAGAGCACACCCACCTGAGCATTCGCCGCCCGGCGCATACCTGGGCTGGGCTGCGTTCGTTTGTTGCTGATGGTGATCTGGTGGGCGGCTTCGACCCGCAGGTGGCGGACTTCTTCTGGGTCGCGGCGCAAGGTGGTTATGGCATCCAGACCTCCGCCGCTATGGGCATGGCCTGCGCCGCTCTGGCACGCGGCGAGCCACTGCCCGAACACTTGCGCCAGTTTGGTTTAACCGAGGCCATGCTCTCGCCGGCACGGCTAAACAGATAACGCCGTGCACGCCCGAGGTGACGCCTCGGGCGCTATGCGGCACACTCGCAACGCCACCCGAGCCTGAAGAGTTAGCCGCATGACGCCGCCCCGCCACGCCCCCGAGCTGGACAACTACCGCACCATCGCCGACGCCATCGCTACGCTGTTTTTCCCCCATGCCGAGGTGGTGCTGCACGATGTTCGCACGCAGAAGGTCGACTACATCGCCAACAACATCTCGAAACGGGTGATCGGCGACGATGCCGCGCTGGAAGACATGCTCAGCGGCGAGGTCGATGAACGCACCATCGGCCCTTACGAAAAGCTCAACTGGGATGGGCAGAAGATCCGCTCGGTCAGCAGCGTGCTGCGTGACGCCAGCGGTACACCGATTGCGGTGCTGTGCATCAACCTGAACATCTCGCTGTTTGAAACCGCCAAGCAGGCGCTGGACCTGTTTCTCTCCTCCAGCAAACTGGTGCCGCAGCCCGACGCATTGTTCCGTGATGACTGGCAGGAGCGCATCAACACCTTCCTGCACAGCTGGCTGCGTCAGCGCCAACTCGGCCTCAACCTGCTGACCCGCGAACATAAACGCGAGCTGGTCGAAGCCCTGCACGCCGAAGGCGCCTTCAAAGGTAAAAGCGCCGCCAACTATGTCGCTAACGTGCTGAATATGGGCCGGGCGACGGTGTACAAACACCTGAAAGAGATCAAGGCCGAGTAGCCTGCTGCCACCCGCAGATGGCCAGTGACCTTCGCGGCGGCGCACATCCAATAATCCCTCTTTAGCGCACCTGAACAGCGCTCAACACACCGCCTACTTAGGCCCATCCGCCTGCCTGCAAAAAAGGCCGGACGTTGAACCGGAAAACCTGTTCCAGAACATTCTTAAGGTGTCCTTAAGCCCGTCTATTCTGCTGTTCAGCTTGGCTTCAGGCTGGGTCGTTAAGGTGGCGTCATGCCTTCTTGGAGACTCAGCATGAACAAGACCACCTTCACCCTCGCTTTAGCCGGTTTAGCGGCGCTGCCCGCGCTTAGCCAGGGCCGCGAAATCACCCTGCAAACCACACTCAACGAGTACCGCGGCAACGAGGCCTACCTGGCGTTCTACGTGACCGATGCGCAGGGCAATTACCAACGCACGCTGTGGGTCTCCGGCAAGAAGGCCAAGTACTACAAGCACCTGCGTGACTGGGTGCGTGACGGTAACAAGCCTGCCGAATATGACGGCCTCACCGGCGCCAGCGTGGGCAGCGGGCAAACGCTGGAGGTCGCCGTCGAACTGGAAGATGCGCTGATTGATGCCGGCTACGAAATTCGCATCGACAGCGCCGTCGAGGACAAACGTGACAACCGCGCTGAGATCAAAGTGCCTCTTACTCAGCAGCCCTCGTCGGCCAGCGGTAGCGCAACAGGCTACGTCAACACCTTCAGCTACCAGTTCTAACCCAGGATCCCGCTCATGCTGCAACGCACCCACGTGGTACTAAGCTTGTTCCTTGGCGTCTTGCTGATGGTCTCGGCGGCCACCGGTCTGGTGTTGTCCAGCAGTACCCTGGTTGATCATCTGCAAGCGGCCCCCGCCGCCGGGCAGAATGTCGCCGATGTGGCCGCACGTATTGCCGGCCAGGTGCAAGGTATCGAGCGCATCGAGCGGGCACCCAGTGGTGAGCTGCGCGTCGCGTTTAGCAATGCGAACGACAGCGCTATCGTGGTGGCGGATCCGCTCAGCGGCTCGGTTATCACGCCCTACCAGCCATCCGCCCTGCTTGCCTGGACGCGCAACCTGCACCGCGAGTTGCTGCTCGGCGAGCCAGGCCGCTGGCTCAGTGGTCTGGCGGCGCTGGCCTTGCTGATCTTAGTAGTGACGGGCGCTTGGCTATTAGCGCGCCGACTCGGGGGCTGGAGTCGCCTATTACGGCCTATTCCAGCCAGCAGCGGGCTGATTCACTGGCATATGGTCGTGGCCCGCTGGACGCTGCCGGCCCTGGCGATTCTTGCCCTGAGTGGGTTGTATTTGGCAGCCATCAGCCAGGGCTGGATCAACGACGGCCAAGACGCCTCGCCCGCCTACCCTGAGGCCAGCTACTCGGCACCGACTGCCGAGCTGAGCAGCCTTACTGCTCTACGCAACCTGGACCTGCAAGACTTGCGCGAGCTGGAGTTTCCCAGCGACCCGGATGCCAATTTCTACACCGTACGCACGGCGGCGGGTGAAGGCTTCATCAATGCCAATACGGGGCAATGGATCAACTATCAGCAGCACGGTTTTGCCACTCGCCTGTACGAAAATATCTACGAACTGCACACCGGCGCGCATTCGCCACTCTGGACGCTGATCCTCAGCGGCTCCAGCCTGGCCGTGTTGTGTCTCAGCGGTTTCGGCCTGCTCTCCTGGGCGCGGCGCAAACGTCTGGCTGGCGCACGAGCGGACAATACACCGGCCGATCAAGCGCAGATCATTCTGCTGGTTGGCAGTCAGGGCGGGGCTACTTGGGGCTATGCCCGGCAGTTGCATGAGCAGTTGCAGAGCCAGGGCCTGCGGGTGCACTGCGCCAGCATGAATCAGCTGCAGCCGCACTACCGCCAAGCCAGCCAACTGTTGCTACTCACCTCGACTTATGGCGATGGTCAGGCTCCCGATTCGGCCAAGGCGTTTCTCGGGCGTTTGCAGCGCAGTGAGCTGAAGCCAACGCTGCAAGTCGCGGTGCTGGGCTTTGGTGATTCGCAGTTTCAGCACTTCTGCGGCTATGCCGAGCACGTCGAGCAATGCCAGCAGCAACAAGGCTTAGCGACGTTGCTGCCCTTGCAACGCATCGACCGCAACGCCTTGGGCGAGCTCAACCAGTGGGCGCAGCGGCTTGGCAAGGAACTGGGCGTTGCCCTGCACTTCACTGCGCACGCCAGCCACGAAACCCCACAACAGTTGCAGCTGCTGAGCCGCGAGCTTTACGGCGAGGGCAGCGAATCACCGGCTGCCGTTTTACGCTTTGCCGTATCGCCCGCAAACAACAGTCGCTTTGCACCCGGCGACCTGCTGGCCATCCGTCCGGGTATTGATCTGCCGCCACGCTTCTACTCGATTGCCAGCGGTGATGAAGATGGCGTGCTGGAAATCTGCGTGCGTAAACAGCCTGACGGCCTGTGCTCAAGCCTGCTGCATAGGCTGCAGGTGGGTGACTGTATTGAAGGGGTTATCCAAGCGCATCCCGAGTTTCGCCCGACTGCCGGCCAGCACCCGCTAATTTTGGTGGGTGCTGGCACTGGGCTGGCGCCGTTGATTGGCTTTGTCCGTAAGAATGCCCATCAGCGTCTGCTGCACCTTTACTGGGGTGGCCGCAGCGCGCAGTCGGACTTCCTCTATGAAACGCAACTGAATGAATACCTGGCTGACGGACGCCTGAGCCAACTGGGCTTGGCGTTCTCCCAGATGGCGAAGCCGATGTATGTGCAGGACCGCCTCCTGCAGGACGCCGACAAACTGCTGGCGATGTTGCAACAGGGCGCTCAGGTGTTGGTATGTGGCTCACGCGACATGGCAGCCGGGGTGCGCAATGTGCTGGAACCCTTACTGCAGCAACTGGGCTTGAACATCGAACAACTCCGCCAACAAGGACGCTACCGTGAAGATGTCTACTGAGACCAGCGCAGCGCAGCGCCACAACTTGAGTGGTGCCACCATGGGCACGCGCTGGAGCGCAGTGCTGTATGCACCGGCCGGGCTCGACCTGAGTGTGATCAGCAGCGAGCTGCAGCAGACGGTCGATCAGGTTGACCAGCAAATGTCGACCTGGAAGCCCGACTCCGACCTGATGCAACTCAATGCGGCCAACTGCGGCCAATGGCTGAGCGTGCCCGATGAGCTGCTGTGGGTGCTGAGCAGCGCACTGCGCATCAGTGCCGAGTCTGAGGGCGCATTCGAGATTGGCGTCGGCGCGCTGGTCAGCGCGTGTGGCTTTGGCCCAGACGCGCCGCTCAACACCTGGCCGGACAAGCAACCCAGCGCGCACGAGGTACTGGAAGTCGACTCGGATAACGGCCGAGTACGCAAACATGCGCACATCACTCTGGACCTTAACGGCATCGCCAAAGGCTTTGCCGTGGACCAGATGGCCCGCTGCCTGGCGCGCCACGGCATCACGTCCTACCTGGTGAGCATTGATGGCGAGATGCGCGTCAGCGGCGTAAAGGCCGATGGCAGCGAATGGTCAGTCGCACTGGAAAAACCCCTCAAAGGCCAACGCGAAGTGCTTGGCTCGCTGGCCCTGAGCAACACAGCCATCGCCACCTCCGGCGACTACCGCCACTGGCGTGAGCAGAACGGCCAGGTGTTTTCTCACACCATGAACCCGCACACCGGCGCCCCGCTGCTCTCCGACCTCGCCTCGGTGTCGGTGCTGTGCACCAGTTGTATGTACGCCGACGCCTGGGCCACCGCACTGATGGTGCTTGGCGTGGAACACGGCGCGCAGCTGGCCAACACCAAAGGCTTGAGCGCCATTTTTGTCGTGCGCGACGGCGATGAGTGGCGCGAAGTGACAGTCGGACTTTAACGCCGGCAACACAGCTCAGTGCTCAGCACAACGGTCCAAATGCCTATTCCCCGCCGTACAATGTGCGCTTTGGCGAGGAGTTCAGTGGATGCAACAGCAAGCGGTTTACGGCGTAGGCGACGCCTCGTATCAGGCTGCGGGCGGCATCGAAGGTTTGCGCCGCCTGGTCGCAGATTTCTATCGCTTGATGGATGAGCAGCCCGAGGCCGCAGAACTGCGCCGCCTGCACGGCGAAAGCCTGCACCTGGCGAGTGACAAGCTGGCCTGCTTTCTCAGCGGCTGGCTCGGCGGCCCCAGGTTGTTCAGTGAAAAATACGGCTCCATTGCCCTGCCGGCCTTTCACGCCCAGTGGCCGATCACCGAGCAACTCAGCCAGAGCTGGCTCAACTGCATGGCCCAGGCCATCGCTCTGCAGCCTTATGCGCCAGCGTTTGCCGAGTACCTGCTAACCCAGCTGCGGGTACCGGCACAGCGCATCGTCCAGGCCAGCCGTAATCGGCATGCATAGCCCAGAGGCTATCCGGGCTATTTAGCCGAGCACTCAGTCGCCGTAGATGTCGAAGGTGAAGTACTTGTCTTGAATCTTCTGGTATTCGCCGCTGGCGCGAATCGCCTGAATGGCCGCGTTCAGTTTACCGAGCAGCTCACTGTCGCCCTTGCGCACAGCAATACCGGCGCCTTCACCAAAATACTGGGGGTCGGTAAAGGCTGGACCAACGAAGGCGAAACCCTTACCGTTATCGGTTTTCAGAAAGCCCTCCTCCACCGGGATGGCATCGGCGAGGGTGCCGTCCAGGCGCGCGGACAGCAGGTCCAGATAGATTTCGTTCTGCGAGCTGTAGCGCACCACTTCAACTCCTCGCGCGGCAAACACTGCACTGGCGAAACGGTCGGTGGTGGTTGAGCGCTGCACACCAATGCGCTTGCCCTTGAGGTCGCTAAAATCGGCGGCGACTTCGCTGCCCGCCTTCATCACCAAGCGCGCAGGGCTGTAATAGTACTTACCGGTGAAATCCACCGATTTACGCCGATCATCGGTGATGGTCATAGACGACAGAATGGCGTCGACCTTCTTCACCTTGAGCGAGGGGATCAGGCCATCAAACTCCTGCTCAACCCATTGGCATTCGGTCTTCATTTCGGCGCATAGGGCGTTGCCGATATCCACATCAAAGCCGGCGATCTGCCCGCTGGCTTCCTTGTAAGCAAAGGGTGGATACGCCGCCTCGATACCCAGGCGCAAGGGTTTGTCTGCCGCGAATAGGCTAGAGGCGATCAGGCTCAGGGCGATTCCGCCCGCCAGGACGATTTTCTTCATGATGCGGATTCCTGCTGGGAAAGTAATAGGCCCACGCCAGCTGGCATTGCTGCACAGGTCGGCAGGGCAACGACGGTTGCTGCAAGACAGAAGAAAGGCGCAGCAGGTTTGCACCTGAGCGGGAAGCGATAGCGGTTGCACACGCATGGACGGGTCATTTGCCAGTCTCGACTTATACTTTAAATTCCATACTGGACTTATAGGTACAAATCGTCAACCAAGCAAAAGTCATCGCTGCGACTGAACGATCAGCGCAGGCGACGTCGGTAAAATGACTTAGAGCCTGTTCAAAGGCTCGCGAGCTAGAGCAATGCAAGGCAAAAACAGGCGAGGAAGCGGAGTTTACGAGCTGTAAATGAGCATTCCGAGCCTGTTTTTAACGCAGCAGTGCCGACGCGCAGCAGACTTTGAACAAGTTCTTAGGGCTGCGGTTTCCAGCGCTCAGCCGCAGCCTGGTCGGAGCAACGCCCCTCGACCCAGCGCGGGCCTTCGGCAGTGTCTTCCTTCTTCCAGAACGGTGCGCGGGTTTTCAGGTAGTCCATGACAAAGTTGCAGGCATCAAACGCGGCCTGGCGATGCGCGCTGCTGGTGCCAACAAACACAATCGGCTCGCCCGGCTCCAAACGCCCCACGCGGTGGATGATCTCAATACCCAGCAGCGGCCAGCGCTGCTTGGCTTCTTCGGCAATTTTGCCCAAGACTTTTTCGGTCATGCCAGGGAAGTGTTCGAGAAACATACCGCCGACTTCGCGCCCTTCATTGAAGTCACGCACATAACCGACAAAACTGACCACCGCGCCAATGCCCAGATTGGCGGCATGTAAGGCGTTAAGTTCATGGCCGGGATCGAAGGGTTGCGACTGGACGCGAATGCTCATGAATACTGGCCTCGAAGCGTAAAGGGTCAAAGGCAAAAACTGAGTCGACACATGGGGGCGCTGCGTTCAAACCCTCCTAGGGTCTGTCGCGGCTAAAGCCCCTCCCACAGAGGCGTGATAATTTGTGGAAGGGGCTTTAACCGCGATAACAACAGATTTAGCCACCCGTCACGGTAGGAAAAAATGCCACTTCATCGCCGGCCTGCAACGGCTCATCCAGGCTGCAGAGTTCCTGATTGCGCGCGCACATCAGGTTCTGCTCGGCCAGCACCGCCCAAACGCCGCCTCTGCTCAGCAGGTGCTGGCGCAAGTGTTCAAGGTCGCTGAACGTGGCATTTAGCTGCTCACCATCCAGCCCCAGCGCCTCGCGGTAACGGGCGAAATACTGCACGCGAATCATACGTCTGCTCCCGCCACATTCTCGGCTTTGAAGGCGCCGCTCTTGCCGCCGACTTTCTCCAGCAGGCGTACGCCTTCGATGACCATGCCGCGGTCGACGGCTTTACACATGTCATAGATCGTCAACGCGGCGACGCTGGCGGCGGTGAGCGCCTCCATTTCCACGCCGGTCTGTCCGGTCAGCTTGCAACGCGCGGTAATGCGTACGGCATCCGTACCCTCAGCCAGTAGCTCGACCTTGACGCTGGTGAGCATCAGCGGGTGGCACAGCGGGATCAGGTCGCTGGTTTTCTTCGCCGCTTGAATGCCGGCAATCCGCGCCACGGCGAATACATCACCCTTGGGGTGTTCGCCCTGGCTAATCATCTGCAGCGTTTCGGGGCGCATGCGCACCAAGGCTTCGGCCACGGCTTCACGGACGGTCAGGGCTTTATCACTGACATCGACCATATTGGCGCGGCCTTGGGAATCAAGATGGGTTAACACGGGCAGACTCCAGACAGGTGTCCGGCGATTGTAAACCCAGGGGTCAGGTTACGGCACCTATGAATGCCGCGGGATTCAGCATCAAGCCACCGCTCGCCCTGCAGCCATAAGGCCTGCAGGGCGAGCACGGCCAGTGAGCTACAGATGGCTTTCGGCGTACTCGGCGAGGATCGAGCGCGGCACCCCTTGCAGGGTAATGTGCACGCCATGCTCGAAGTCTTTGAAGCGCTCCGTCAGGTAAGTCAGCCCTGAGCTGGGCGCCGACAGGTAAGGCGTATCGATCTGTGCCAGATTGCCCAGGCACACCACTTTTGAACCACTGCCGGCACGGGTGATGATGGTTTTCATCTGATGCGGGGTAAGGTTCTGACATTCGTCGATGAGGATCAGGCTCTGCTGAAAGCTGCGCCCGCGGATGTAGTTGAGGGATTTAAACTGCAGCGGCACCTTTTGCAGGATGTAGTCGACGCTGCCATGGGTGTTCTCGTCCTCCATATGCAGGGCTTCAAGGTTGTCGGTGATCGCGCCGAGCCAGGGCTCCATCTTCTCCGCCTCGGTGCCGGGCAGAAAGCCGATTTCCTGATCCAGCCCCTGCACGCTACGGGTGGCAATAATGCGCCGATAGCGCTTGCTGACCATGGTTTGTTCGATGGCCGCCGCCAGGGCCAGGATGGTTTTACCGGAGCCGGCGGCGCCCGTCAGGTTGACCAGATGAATGTCCGGATCCAGCAGCGCATACAGCGCCAGTGACTGGTAGATATCGCGCGGCCGCAGGCCCCAGGCTTCCTGATGCATCAGCGGCTCTTGGTGCATGTCGAGGATCAACAACTCACCCGGTTTGATGCCTTTGATCCAGCCGACAAAGCCCTGCTCGTCGATGATGAACTCGTTGAGGTGCATGGCCGGCAGGTCTTCGCTCAGCTGCACTTGGTGCCAGGTACGGCCATGGCCCTGACGTGTCTCGACTTTCTCCACGCGGTCCCAAAAGGAGCCACTGACGTTGTGGTAACCCTTGGGCAACAGCGATATATCGTCGACCAGCTGGTCGGTGTGGTAATCCTCTGAATCGATGCCGCAGGCGCGCGCTTTAAGGCGCATGTTGATGTCTTTGGTCACCAGCACCACATCAAGGCCTGGCCGGCGCGCCTTCAGCTCCACCAGCTGGTTGATGATTTTGTTGTCGTTGAGGTCTTCGGGCAGCCAGGTGATGGGCGCCGCGCGTTTACTCATCAGGATCGACAAAAAGCCGCGCGGCCCGCTCTTATCGCGCTGGATCGCGACGCCGTGCTCCACCTCCTCGGGGCTGGCACTGCCGAGGATTTTGTCGATCAGGCGAATGGCCTGGCGACATTCGGCAGCGACGCCCTGCTTGCCGGTTTTAAGCTTGTCCAACTCCTCCAGTACGGTCATCGGAATGGCGACATGGTGCTCCTGAAAATTCAGCAGCGCATTGGGGTCATGGATCAGCACATTAGTGTCGAGGGCGTACAGGGTTGGGGCATTGGATTTGGCGCGTCCGTGGTCATCCATACTCGGTCACCTTCTGTAGTAGCCAAGCAACGCAGCAGTGAAACTGCGCTGCAGAGGGGCCGCCGGCTGCTCAGTGGCGAGGCTGAGCAGGCTGCAAAAAGGTGAGGGCCAATGGCCGCCACCTGTCTGCAGGGTTCGGCGGTCTTGCCTTTTAATTACTCCTATTTGGATGACAGAAAAACGTTTTTTTACCTATTCAAGGGTTTATTTATCAGTGTGACAAATAGCGCTTGGCGCACCGCGCCAGCACCGTTAAAGTCGATGATTCAACCGGCCTTCACGCCTGCCGATTTTTCTCATCGGCGCCCTGCGCAACCGCGCAACGATTGACCTCCACGGTTACATGCACCAGCTCTGCAATCCCCTCCAGGCGAGCCTTGTAACGATCCGCTGAGCGATCGCCATGGGTCACCACGCTGGCCAGGCACGCGAACTGCGCCCGGCCAACGCGCCACACGTGCAAATCCGCCAACTCGGTATCGGCCTCTTCGGCCAAGGCTCTGCGCACGCGCTCGACAATTGGGTTATCCATCTCCCGGTCAAGCAGCGCCTTGGCGGTTTCAATTAATAACCCCTTGGCCCACACCGCAATAATCACCGCACCAATCACCCCCATCAGCGGGTCGAGCCAATCCCAGCCCAGCCACATGCCGCCAGCCAAAGCGAGGATGGCGGCCACTGAGGTCAGGGCATCGGCCAGCACGTGGATAAAAGCAGCGTGGCGATTAAGGTCCTTGCCCGTAGGCATTGGCGCGTGATCGTGATCGTGATCGTGATCGTGATCGTGATCGTGATCGCCATGAGCATGCCCGTGGGCGTGTTCATGGTTGTCGCGCAGCAACCAGGCGGAGGCCAGGTTGACCAACAAGCCAATCACCGCCACCCACAACGCCATGTCGAACTTAATGGGTTGCGGCTGCCATAAACGCCACAGCGACTCGAATGCCAGCATCGTCACCACCACAACCAGCAGCAAGGCACTGGCAAAACCGGCCAACACCTCAATCTTCCAGGTGCCGAAGGCAAAGCGTGGGTCGTGGGCATAACGCCGGGCCAACAGATAAGCCAGCGCCGCCAAACCGATGGCCAGCATATGCGAGGCCATGTGCCAGCCGTCCGCCAGCAACGCCATAGAGTTGAAGGCATAGCCGGCGACAATCTCCACCAGCATGGTCACCCCAGTCAGCGCCGCCACGCGCCAGGCTTGGCGTTCGGCGGTAATTTCCAGCGGGCGATAGTCGTGGGACGGTTCCCAGCGCGAATGATTGCAGGCGGTCATGGCGGCTCCTTTAAGGATTAAGCGGTAACAGGCCTGAACAAACTACAACCCTGTGGCGGCCCCGGGGTCAAGCCACAACGCTAATCGACCTTATAGGTAGTCTCCGCCGCCATCAGCTTCTAGAATCGCCGCAGACTTTAAGGAGCAGCTTTTATGTTGATGGTGATTTCCCCGGCCAAGACCCTCGATTACGAGACGCCGCCCGCGACACCGCGCGTGACCCAGCCTGAACACCTTGATCACGCCCAGGAACTGATCGAGCAGCTGCGTGAACTCAGCCCGGCGCAGATTGCTGAGCTGATGCACCTCTCGGACAAACTCGCCGGCCTGAATGCCGCACGCTTCGGCAGCTGGGAGCAGCCCTTCACGCCGTCCAACGCCAAACAGGCGCTGCTGGCATTCAAAGGTGATGTCTACACCGGGCTGAATGCAGAAGACTTCAACGAAGCCGATTTCGACTTCGCACAAAACCACCTGCGCATGCTCTCCGGCCTGTATGGCGTGCTGCGCCCACTCGACCTGATGCAGCCCTATCGCCTGGAAATGGGCACCAAACTGGCCAACCCGCGCGGCAAAAATCTCTACGACTTCTGGGGCGAGCGCATCAGTGGCTGGCTCAATGACGCGCTGGTCGCCCAGGGTGATGAGGTGCTGCTCAACCTGGCCTCCAATGAGTACTTCAGCGCGGTGAAACGCAAGGCATTGAACGCTCGGATCATCGACACCGAATTCAAGGACCTGAAAAACGGCCAGTACAAGATCATCAGCTTCTACGCCAAGAAAGCCCGCGGCCTGATGGCGCGCTACGTGATCAAAGAGCGCATCACCCACCCGGATGGCCTCAAGGACTTCAACTACCAGGGTTATCGTTATTCGGCGGAGCACTCCAAGCCTGATAGTCTGGTGTTCCTGCGTGACCACCCTGAGGCCTGATTAATGCTATTCGGCGCAATCCTCGTACTGAGCTGGCTGACCCTGCTGATCCGTTACCCGAGCAAGGCGCTGCCGATTTCCCTCGCTGCGCTGATCGGCCTGGGCCTGGTTACCAGCTGGGTGCTCTGGGAAGAGAGCCGCGAGAACCGCCACCTGGCGCACCTCGAATTACGCCTCAACTACGCCCCGGACAGTTGTCCGGCAGATCGCCCCTTGGCCCTCAACCTGAAAAACGCCAGTGAAGCGGTATTGGTGGAACTGCAATGGCAGATCGCCGCCTACCGTCCGGGCGACAGCACCAACCTGGCCGAACGTCTTTTTGAAACACCGCGCTACAGCGGCCCTGGCGATTTGCAGCCAGGCGCCGAGTGGCAAACCTGCTTACCGCTGCCGCCCCTGCGCAGCGGCTATCGCGCCAGCACCCTGGCGTTTCGTGCCGAGCGCCTGCAAGGCAGCTTTGTCTATTAAGACCGCTTATACGACTGCATAAAAACAATAAGGAGCTGTGCATGAGCCAACCCAGCGTACTGATCACGGGATGCTCCAGCGGCATTGGCCGGGCCCTGGCCGAGGTGTTTCAACAAGCCGGTTATCAGGTCTGGGCCACCGCGCGCAAAACCCAAGACCTCGAAGCCCTGAGCGAAGCCGGCTTTCACGCTGTGGCGCTGGACGTTAACGATGGTCAGGCACTGGGCCAATTGGCCGAACGCCTGAAAAGCGAAATCGGCGGCCTCGACGTGCTGATCAACAACGCCGGCTACGGCGCCATGGGGCCGCTGCTCGATGGTGGCGTGGAAGCCATGCGCAAACAGTTCGAAACCAACGTATTTTCAATCGTCGGAGTGACCCGCGCGCTGTTCCCGCTGCTGCGGCAGAACAAGGGCCTGGTGGTGAATATCGGCAGCGTTTCCGGCGTCCTGGTCACCCCGTTCGCCGGTGCTTACTGCGCGTCCAAAGCCGCCGTACATGCCTTGAGCGACGCCCTGCGTCTGGAGCTGGCACCCTTCGCCATTGAGGTGATGGAAGTGCAGCCCGGCGCGATTGCCTCGAGCTTCGGCGCCAACGCCAGCCAGCAGGCCGAACAGTTGATCGACCAAGCCTCGCCCTGGTGGCCGATCCGCGAGGGCATCCGCGCCCGCGCCAACGCCTCGCAAGACAACCCCACACCCACCCGCCACTTCGCCCGCAACCTGCTGGCCGCCGTGCAAAGTAAGTCCCGGCCCAACCTGATTCGCCTGGGCAACGGCAGCCGCGCCCTGCCGCTGCTCGCCGCTCTGGTACCCAAGCGCCTGCTGGAAAACGTGCTGAAAAAACGCTTCGGCCTTAATCGCAGCCTCTAGGAGTCGTCCTGATGCACGAAGGCAGCCCCGACCACGCGCCGATTACTCACCTGGCCCTCGGCGGGGTCGCGGCAGTCATCGTGCTCAACCTACTCGTACGCACCTTCGCCAAACTCCCCGGCGTGGTGAATACCCTACTGGTGGCCGCAGTGGTCGCCGGCGGCATGGCCCTGTGGTTCCACTGGCAACACCACCGTCGCCCGCAGCCCAGCGAACGTCGTCGCCTGGTCGCCCTGTACGGCGGCATCCTCGCCCTGCTCTACCTGGGCCTGCTCGGCCTGATGTGGCTAAAAGACGAACCCGGTCCGATGGGCCTGTTGATCTTTGGCCTGCACTACTTCTGCTATCCACTGCTGGCGTGGCTGGCGCTGGCCAAGCTCCAGCGCCCTTAAGCGCTGGCCGACCAAACACCGAGTGGCCGTAGGATGGGTTGAGCAACGCGATACCCATCGGTAATCGCGGTTTCTACACAAACCCGCCAGCTTGGCGAAGAGTTTGATGGGTATCGCTGCGCTCCACCCATCCTACAAGTCGCCTTTCAGCTTTAACGTTTGATGGTCTTCAGCAGATCTTCCGGGGTGATATAGCCCACTGCGCCCGCGTTGCTCGCCGCACTGCCTGGCTGTGGCTGGTGGAGGATATGGCCCTTCATCTTGCCGATGATGTGCATCTCGCAGGGTTTGCAGTCGAACTTCAGGGTCAGCACTTCGTCCTGATGGATCAGCTGCATGTCCGAGACTTTGGTGCGCACGCCGGTGACGCCTTTGGCCTGCTTGGGGCACAGGTTGAAAGAGAAGCGCAGGCAGTGCTTGGTGATCATCACCGGCACGTCGCCGCTTTCTTCGTGGGCCTCGTAAGCGGCATCTATCAGTTGTACGCCGTAGCGCTTATAGAAGGTACGCGCCTTGTCGTTGTAGACGTTGGCGAGGAAGGTCAGGTGCGACTCCGGGTACACCGGCGGCGGTACGCTGACCGGCTTGCGTGCGCCACGCGGATGCGCAGCGATACGCGCCTGAGTCAGCGCCTCAATGGCTTCGCGGCGCAGGGCCTTGAGCTGTGAGCCGGGGACAAACGGCACGACCTCGCAGTCGATGTGCGCGCCGGTGCTGTAGTAGATGGTGGTGCCCAGTTTGCTCAAGCCATCAGCCAGTTGCTCGCGGGCCTGTTCGGCATCCTTGGCGGCGGCGAACGGGCCAGCCAGGCTGACGCGGGCGCTGATGCCTTCGTCGCTGGTCACACTCACGCTCAATTGATCGCCGTGCAGCGCCACCTGCCAGCTAACCGCAACGCGGCGCTCGGCGGAGGTTTTCTGCAAGGCTTGCTGCCAGTTATGGTCGAGGTTGCGATTGAGCGGCTGCTGCGGGCGCACGCGGTGCATGGCCTCGGGCATTTCGTTCGGTTCAACGCGGTAGCGGTAGCGCTTCTCGCCGTCTTCCTCGAACTCGCCTTTCAGCTCGCAGATGTTGCTGCGAAAACCCACCACTTCACGCTTGATCAGCACGTTCAAACCATCGCCGTTGGACAGCGGCGTATCGGTGACGGCAATCAGGTCGCGCTTGTTCACTTTTTCAACGTAACCCACCGCCAGCCCGGTAAAGGTCGGCGAATCGAACGCGCCGATATCCACTTTGCGATCAGTCACAAAGTAATCGGTGCTGCCACGGTGGAAGGTTTTGTCGGTGTCCGGGGTGAAGAAGTGCTCGGTACGGCCGCTGGCGGCGCGAGCCAGGTGCGGGCGCTGTTCGAGAATCGCATCCAGCTCCTGCCGATAGTGAGCGGTGATGTTCTTCACGTAGCTCATGTCTTTGTAGCGCCCTTCGATCTTGAACGAGCGCACGCCAGCATCCACCAAATGAATCAGGTTGTCGGTCTGGTTGTTGTCCTTCATCGACAGCAGGTGCTTATCAAACGCCACCACACGGCCCTGATCATCTTTCAGGGTGTACGGCAGGCGGCAGGCTTGCGAGCAGTCGCCACGGTTGGCACTGCGCCCGGTCTGCGCATGGGAAATATTGCACTGCCCGGAGAACGCCACACACAGCGCACCGTGGATAAAGAACTCCACCGCTGAATCGACGTTGCGGCAGATGTTGCTGATTTCTTCCAGGTTCAGTTCGCGGGCCAGCACCAACTGGGAGAAGCCGGCGTTGTCGAGAAAACGCGCTTTCTCCAAAGTGCGAATGTCGCACTGGGTGCTGGCGTGGATCTCGATGGGTGGTAGGTCCATTTCCATCACCCCCATGTCCTGAACGATCAGTGCATCGATGCCGGCCTCGTAGAGCTGCCAGATCATCTGCCGCGCCGGCTCCAGCTCATCCTCATGCAGGATGGTGTTGAGGGTGACAAACACCCGCGCATGGAACAGATGCGCGAACTGCACCAGCTCGGCAATCTCCGCCACGCTGTTGCTGGCGTTGTGCCGCGCGCCAAAGCCAGGGCCACCGATGTACACGGCATCAGCGCCATGCTGGATGGCCTCCTTGGCAATGGTGGTATCGCGCGCAGGGCTGAGCAGTTCGAGGTGGTGCTTGGGCAAGGACATGGCGTGGGCATCAAGGCAGTCAATCAAGCCGGGCATTTTACCCCTAAAGCCGGGTTTGTATGTGGCCATCGGACAGCCGCACAAAAACCGTACAACCCGGTACAGGTCTGGCTGGCCATCGCACACGGCTCCCGGCTGTCTTTCCAGCAGGCGGCACGCTACCCTCGCCGCTTACCGCCGTCACTTGCACGATGCATATAAAGCAGAAGGAATCGCTATGTTTGAGCACGTTAAAGATGATGTATTGCCCTTTGAACAGTTTATCTACCGCCTGCTCACCTACCTGGCCATCGCCATACTGCTGCTGGCGCTTGCCGTGATTCCCGGCGTTATGACGTTCCATCTGTTCTTCGAACTGCCCCTGACAGAAGCCTTTATAAATGCTGTTTCTCTGCTGGGCTCCCTGCCGGTTCCGCATCCGCTCACCTCCCACGGCGGCCACGTATTTACCGCCCTCTACAACCTGTTTATCGAAACCACCGTACTGCTGGCCTTGGGCACGCTGTTCTCGCCCATAGTCCACCGCGTCCTGCACAAGATGCATTTACAAACCGAACAGGACGAATAAGCCCAAGCGCAAAGGCTGCCGTGACCTGTGCTACTCACGGTCCACTACAGCGAGGCAATGCCACGTAGAATTGTGCGTCTGAGCGCAGTCTTGAGGGTGCAGTGGTGGAGTTACAGCGCGGGTTTATCCTGACCCGACATTGGCGTGATACGCCAACAGGCACACAGGTGGAGTTCTGGCTGGCCACTGAACAGGGTCCGCAACAGATCCGCTTGCCGCTGCAGACCTCGGTGGCCTTTATCCCGGCCGAGCAACGCGCCCAGGCCGAGGCGCTACTGGCCAATGAAAGCGGCGCTGAGCTGCGCCCGCTAGCCCTCAAAGACTTTCAGCAGCGCCCGGTGCTGGGCCTGTATTGCCAGCAGCATCGTCAGTTGATCGACCTCGACAAACGCCTGCGCCGCGCGGGCGTAACGGTTTACGAAGCCGATGTGCGCCCGCCAGAGCGCTACCTGATGGAGCGCTTTATTACCGCGCCAGTGCTGTTCGCCGGCACGCCTGATGCAGCTAACCCGGCCCTGCTGCTGGAAGCGCAGATCAAACCCTGCGCGGACTACCGCCCCACCCTCAAGCTGGCCTCGCTGGATATCGAGACCAATGCCTTCGGCGAGCTGTACTCCATCGCCATCGAAGGCTGCGGCCAGCGCAACGTGTATATGCTCGGCCGCGCGCCGGAAAAGCCGCCAGAAGTGGATTTTCAGCTGGAGTACTTCGTCAGCCGCGAGCAGTTGCTCGAACGCCTCAACCACTGGATAGCGCAGCACGACCCGGACGCGATCATCGGCTGGAACCTGGTGCAGTTCGACCTGCGTGTGCTGCACGAACACGCCCGCCGTCTGGCCACCCCCCTGCGTCTGGGCCGCGATGGCAGTGAGATGCAGTGGCGCGAGCATGGCAGCGGCAACGGTCACTTCTTCGCCGATGCAGCGGGCCGGCTGATTATTGATGGCATCGAAACACTGCGCTCGGCGACCTGGAGCTTCCCCTCGTTCAGCCTGGAAAACGTCGCGCAAACCCTGCTCGGCGAGGGCAAGGATATTTCCACGCCGTACCAGCGCATGGACGAAATCGACCGCATGTTCCGCGAAGACAAACCCGCCCTGGCGCGCTACAACCTGCGCGATTGTGAGCTGGTCACGCGGATCTTCGGAAAAACCGCAATCCTCGACTTTCTGCTGGAGCGCGCCACGGTCACAGGGTTACCCGCCGACCGTAACGGCGGCTCGGTGGCGGCCTTCGAGCACCTGTATATGCCGCTGATGCACCGTCGCGGTTTTGTCGCGCCGAACCTCGGCGACAACCCGCCGCAAGCCAGCCCCGGCGGTTTCGTTATGGAGTCGCAGCCGGGGCTATACGAGTCGGTATTGGTGCTCGACTACAAGAGCCTGTATCCGTCGATTATCCGCAGCTTTCTGATCGATCCGGTGGGGCTGATCGAAGGCCTGCGCCAGCCGGACGATACACACTCGGTGCCGGGCTTTCGCGGCGCACGCTTCTCCCGTAGCGAGCATTGCCTGCCCGCGATAGTCGAGCGCGTATGGCAGGGCCGCGAAGCCGCCAAACGCGAGCACAACGCGCCGCTGTCGCAGGCGCTGAAGATCATCATGAATGCCTTCTACGGCGTGCTCGGTTCCAGCGGTTGCCGCTTCTTCGACACGCGCCTGGCCTCCTCGATCACCCTGCGCGGCCACGAAATCATGGCCCGCACCCGCGCCCTGATCGAGGCCGAAGGCCATGCAGTGATTTACGGCGACACCGACTCCACCTTTGTCTGGCTACAACGCCCGCATGACGAAGCCGAGGCGGGGCAAATCGGCCGCGCGCTGGTGGCCAAAGTGAATGCCTGGTGGCGCGAACATCTGCACAGCGCATACGGTTTGAGCAGCGCCCTGGAGCTGCAATACGAAACCCACTACAGCCGCTTTCTGATGCCGACTATTCGCGGCGCCGAAGAAGGCAGCAAAAAACGCTATGCCGGGATGATCAGACGCGCCGACGGCAGCCGCGAGATGGTCTACAAAGGTCTGGAAACCGTGCGCAGCGACTGGTCACCGCTGGCTCAGCAGTTTCAGCGCGAGCTGTATGAACGGATCTTCCTCAACCAGCCCTACCAGGGTTATATCCGCGACTATGTCGAACGCACCCTGAATGGCGAGTTGGATGAGCTGCTGGTCTACCGCAAGCGCCTGCGCCGCCTGCTAACGGACTATGAGCGCAACGTACCGCCGCATGTGCGCGCCGCACGCCTGGCCGACGAATACAACGCCGCCCACGGCCGGCCACTGCAATATCAACGCGGCGGCTGGATCAGCTACGTAATCACCACCTCTGGCCCGCAACCGCTGGAAGCACGCAACGCCGCCATCGATTACGACCACTACCTGACCCGGCAACTACAGCCGGTGGCCGATGCCATATTGCCGTTTGTTGATGACGACTTCGCCACTTTGATTGGTGGGCAGTTGGGGTTGTTCTAACCACTTTTGCGGGAGGGGCTTTAGCCGCGACAGCTTTATCGCCTGAGTCGCGGCTAAAGCCCCTCCCACATCAAACCCCAGCCTCGCGAACGCACCCTACGCCTCGCGCGTCGCCAACAGTGGCGCAGCCTTGGGTTTACGAAACACCAGCACGTTACCCAACATCACCAACACCAAGCCGAACAGCGCCGGTGCAGTCCATTGATAGCCCTCGGCAAATACCGAGATATTCAGCGCCACCACCGGGAACAGCACGGTGCAGTAGGCGGCGCGCTCCGGGCCCATGCGCCCGACCAGGGTCAGGTAGGCGGTAAAGCCGATCACCGAGCCAGGAATCGCCAGGTACAGCAGGCTGCCGATGTAGCGGCTGTTCCACTCGAAACCGAACGGCGTGCCGCTAACCAGGCAGATCGCCACCAACATCAGCGCGCCATAGAGCATGCCCCAGGCATTGGTGGTCAGCGGCTTGAGGCCAGCCTTCTGCTGCAGGCTGGAAAGCATATTGCCGGCGGAGAACAGCAACGTGCCGATAACCGCCAAGCCAATGCCCAACAGGGTTTCATGGCTGGCCTCATGCCCGCCCAACTCCGGCCAGAACAACAACGCCAAACCGCCCAAACCCAACGCGCCACCGGCCAGCACATTGGCGGCAATTTTCTGCTTGAAGAACAACCGCGCGTTGATCGCATTCCACAGCGTGGCGGTGGAGAAAATCACTGCCACCAGACCGCTGGGTATCCACTGGCTAGCGGTGTAGAAACACATGAAATTCAGGCAGAACAGACACAGCCCTTGTACCAGACAGATCAGCTGGCCGCGCTTGTCGAGTGTTTGCAGGCGCCCGCTGAGCAGCAAAATGGCAAACAGCACCAGCGAGGCCAGGGCAAAGCGATAGGCAATGGAGGCGGCAATCGCCACCTCGCCGAGTTGCAGCTTAAGGGCGATCCAGGTGGTGCCCCAGATCAGTACGGTCAACAGATAGAGCGACAGGTTCATCAAAAGACTCCCTTTGGATAACGAGAGTCTGCGCGCTATCTGGAGCCAGATCTTGCACAAACTTGCGCTTATTACGCGCCAAGGCCGCTTCTGTAGGGTGGGTTAGTGGCGTAGAACCAAGAACTGGGGAACAGCTGCATACCCGTGCGCCACTTAACCCACCAAGCGGTGATGGGTCTGTTGAATCGGCTGGACGCGACGCTTTCCGGTTGACGCGATTCGCGGGCAAGCCCGCGCCTACAAAACCAGGCAAGCCGCTGTCTAAACGGCCAAACGGTGCCTGGGCAAGCCGATGGAAATCAGCGCCGCCAGCAGCACAAAACCCGAGGAAATCCACAGGCAGGCGGCCAAGCCATAAGCCTGGTAAACCCAGCCCGAGAGCAACGTGCCAAGCAGCCGGCCGGCGGCGTTGGACATGTAATAGAAGCCGACATCCAGCGACACACCGTCCTCTTTGGCGTAGCTGACGATCAGGTAGCTGTGCAGCGAGGAGTTCACCGCAAACAGCGCGCCGAACAGCAGCAGCCCGCCGATCAGCACCCACTGCACGGGCCAAGCACTGCCCATGCCCAAGGCAATCAGCGCTGGCACACCGGCCAGCACGGCGGCCCAGGCAAACGCGGCGCGGCCATCCGGCAACTGGCCGCTGGCTTTGCCGCTGAACTTACTGGTGAGCGTTGGGGCAAACGCCTGCACCATGCCGTAGCCAATCACCCACACCGCAAGAAAGCCGCCAACCAGCCAGAAGTCCCAACCCAACACGCTGGACAGGTACACCGGCAGCGCCACGACAAACCACACATCGCGCGCGCCGAACAGGAACAGTCGCGCGGCCGAGAGCAGGTTGATCGCCCGGCTCTTGGACAGCAGGTCGCGAAACTTCGGTTTGGCTTTGGCCTTGCCTAAATCCTTCTGCAACAGCCGCAAACTGGCCAGCCAGATCAGCGCCAGCACAGCTGCCATGACCAGCACCGCACCAGTAAAGCCGAGCAGCGCCAGCAGCGCGCCGCCCATAAAAAAGCCCACGCCTTTCAGCGCATTCTTCGAGCCGGTAAGGATCGCCACCCACTGGTACAGCGTGCCCTGCTGACTGTCCGGCACCAGCAGCTTGATCGAGCTCTTGGCGCTCATCTTGTTCAGGTCTTTGGCGATGCCCGACAGTGCTTGGGCACCCATCACCCAGGGAATAGTCAGCCAGGCGGCCGGCACGGTGAGCATCAACAACGCTGCCACCTGCAGGCCCAGGCCGATATTCATGGTGCGATTCAGCCCCAACCGCGCGCCCAGATAACCACCCAGCAGATTGGTGATCACGCCAAAAACCTCATAAAACAGAAACAGCGCAGCGATCTGCAGCGGCGTGTAACCGAGGCTGTGGAAATGCAGCACCACCAGCATGCGCAGCGCGCCATCGGTCAGGGTAAAGGCCCAGTAATTACCGGTGACCAGCAGGTATTGGCGCACTTCGGGGGCTAGGCGAGATAAGGCGTGCATCGAATGAGTCCTGTGATGGCGCAGGGTGTTTGATGGGTATCGCTTTGCTCAACCCATCCTAAGGGCTGCGACGTGAACGTAGGGTGGGTTAGCCGAAGGCGTAACCCACCAACCGGCCGCGAGACCGGCTAACGGATCATTCGGCCACACCCACCATCCGCGCCAACTCGACGGTGCGGTTGGCGTAGCCCCACTCGTTGTCATACCAGGCGTAGAGCTTCACCTGAGTGCCGTTGACCACCATGGTCGACAAGGCATCGATAATCGACGAGCGCGGATCGGTACGGTAGTCGATGGACACCAGCGGCCGCTCCTCATAGCCCAGAATCCCAGCCAACGGGCCGGCAGCGGCGGCTTTAAACAGCGCATTGACCTCCTCCGCCGTGGTCGCGCGCTCAACCTCAAATACGCAATCGGTCAAGGATGCGTTGGCCAGCGGCACGCGCACCGCGTGGCCATTCAGCTTGCCGCGCAGCTCGGGGAAGATTTCGGCAATCGCCGTGGCCGAACCGGTGCTGGTGGGGATCAAGCTCATACCCGAAGCGCGGGCGCGGCGCAGATCCTTGTGCGGCGTATCGAGGATGCTCTGGGTGTTGGTCAGGTCGTGGATGGTGGTGATCGAACCGTGGCGGATGCCGAGGTTCTCGTGGATCACCTTGACCACCGGGGCCAGGCAGTTGGTGGTGCAGGAGGCTGCGGTAACGATGCGGTGCTGGGCCGGGTCAAACAGCTGCTGATTGACGCCCATCACCACATTCAGCGCGCCGGCCTCCTTGACTGGCGCACAGACCACCACGCGCTTTACGCCTTGATCGAGATAGCCTTGCAGCAGCGCGACCGTCTTCATCTTGCCGCTGGCCTCGATCACCAAATCGCAGCCGCTCCAGTCGGTATCGGCAATGACCTTGTTAGCTGTGACGGTGATGCGCTTGCCGTCAATGACCACACAGTCGCCGTCGCTACTCGCCTCATGCTGCCAGCGACCGTGCACCGAATCGAAATTGAGCAAATGCGCATGGGTCGGTGCATCGCCGGCTGGGTCGTTGATCTGCACAAACTCGAATTCCGGCCAGCCCCAGGCGGCGCGCAGCGCCAGACGACCGATGCGGCCAAAACCGTTGATCCCTACCTTGATAGCCATAAACCAATGCCCTCTACAAAGTGATTAGGCGCTACGCGGCGCAAACATAATGATCGCCATGCCGAGCAGGGCCACAGCCGCACCCAGCAGGTCCCAATGGGTCGGGCGGATGCCGTCCACCAGCCACAGCCAGATAATCGCCATGGCCACATACACCCCGCCATAAGCGGCATACACCCGCCCGGCGGCGGTGGGGTGCAGGGTCAGCAGCCAGGCGAACAGCACCAGTGAGGCGGCGGCCGGCAGCAGCAGCCAGATGCTCTTGCCCTGCTTGAGCCACAGGTATGGCAGGTAGCAGCCGATGATCTCGGCAAGGGCCGTGAGGGCGAATAGCCCAAGTGTGTTAAGCATGCTGACCTCTGTGGCCAACCTGCAGTCGGCCTGGATGTGTATGGAGGGTATGAGGCTTGAGCCTTAAATGGCGGCCTGATTCACCCGTTTGCTCAGTTGTTCAGCCGACTCCTTGCGTTCGGAGTAACGGTCCACCAAGTAGTCGGTTTGGCCGCGCAGCAGCAGGGTGAACTTGACCAGTTCTTCCATCACATCCACCACCCGGTCGTAGTAGGCCGAGGGTTTCATCCGCCCAGCCTCGTCGAATTCAAGGAAGGCCTTGGCCACCGAGGACTGATTGGGGATGGTGAACATGCGCATCCAGCGCCCGAGCACGCGCATCTGGTTCAGCGCATTGAACGATTGCGAACCGCCGCTGACCTGCATCAACGCCAGGGTCTTGCCTTGGCTCGGCCGCACCGCGCCCATGCTCAGGGGAATCCAGTCGATTTGCGCCTTGAACACTCCGGTCATCGCGCCGTGGCGCTCCGGCGAGCACCACACCATGCCTTCACTCCACAGCACCAGCTCGCGCAGCTCTTGTACCTTGGGGTGATCTTCAGGGGCATCATCTGGCAGCGGCAGGCCGGCGGGATTGAAAATCCGCGCTTCGGCGCCGAACTGCTCAAGTAAACGCGCGGCTTCCTCGGTCAGCAGACGGCTGTAAGAGCGTGCGCGGTTGGAGCCATAAAGCAGCAGGATGCGCGGTTTATGCGCGGCGGCCGGTTGCGCCAGCTTGTCGGAGGTCGGAATGTCCAGCAGTTCGGGATCGATATTCGGCAGTTCGGTGGTCATGGGCTTTCTCTGAAAAAGGTGGCTTAGCCGCACAGGGCGGCGCGGTCCGGGCGGTCGCGCATGCTGTGCAGGCGCAGGCGGTCTTCGGCCAGTTGCGGGTCATCCGCGGTGAGCACTTGCGCCAGGGTCTGCCTAACCCAAGCCGGCAAGTGCGGATGCAGGCGGTAGTAAACCCACTGCCCCGCGCGGCGATCCTGCAACAAGCCGCTGCTGCGCAACTGCGCCAGATGGCGAGAGATTTTCGGCTGACTTTCCTGCAGGGCGGCGGTCAGCTCACAGACGCACAGCTCGCCCTCCTGGGCGATCAGCTGGGTCATGCGCGCGCGGGTGTCATCGGCCAGGCACTTGAATAGGGTGACCGGGGCCAACATCTGCAGCGGCGCATGGGCTTTGCTTTTGACCAGCACGAACAGCTTGATGCGTTCGTGGATCTGCTGCAGGCAGTGCGTGTAAGCATTGGCCTGCTGGCTGGTGGCCGGGTCTTCAAAATCCCAAGCGATGTATTCGCCGGCACCCGGCAAGGTGCTGCACTCGAAGGCGGATTTGTCACACAGGGTGATCACGTAGTCGAACGCCTGGCCGTCGAAGCTTTCCAGGGGTTTGCTGTACAGGCCTTCGGTGCTCACACCCAGTTGCTCCAGCGCAAGGCGCGCATGCGGGTCGACCTCACTGGGCTGGGTGCCGGCGCTGCACACCTCGTAACCCTCGGGGTCGGTGTGGCGCAACAGCGCCTCGGCCATCTGCGAGCGGGCGGCATTGGCTACGCAAAGGAACAATACGCGACTCTTTTGGCTCATAGCGGTGGGGGTCTGGCAAATACGGCTTGGCGAATATATTGATAGCCATATATCTTGTAAACCGTATATTTAGTTTGCGCCGAGCCGACCCAGATCAACATTGAGCGCCACACGCCTGGCTAGACTGGCCATACACCTAAGGACTGCACATGGAACTGTTCACATGGCTGAATGACCAACTGCTGCGCATGGACTGGCTGGCTTGGCTGGTGCGTGTGCTGCTGGAAGACGGCCTCGGCCTGGATACGAGCAGCCGCGTTGGTGCCAGCCTGCACTTCTTCATCTACGACGTGATCAAGATTTTCATCTTGCTCGCCGTGCTGATTTTCAGCATCTCCTGGGTGCAGAGTTATTTCCCGCCGGAGCGCACCCGCCGCATTCTCGGCAGCATGAGCGGCTTCAAGGCCAAACTCACCGGCGCGCTGCTGGGCACCATCACGCCGTTTTGTTCATGCTCGTCGATCCCGCTGTTTATCGGCTTTACCAGCTCCGGCCTGCCGCTGGGGGTGACCTTTGCCTTTCTGATTTCCTCGCCGCTGGTGGACCTGGCCTCGGTGATTCTGCTGGCGAGCATCTTCAATTGGTCGATTGCCATCGCCTACGTGCTGATCGGTCTGGTGCTCGCGGTGCTCGGCGGTACGCTGATCGGCCGAGCGCGGATGGAGCGCTACGTCGAGGCGTTTGTGATGCACAACCCGGTGCTCGATATCCCGCAAGAACAGCTGACGCGCCGCGATCGCGCGCAATTCGCCTGGGCGCAGGTCAGCGATATTTTCAGCCGCGTGTGGCTGTACGTATTGATCGGCGTCGGCATTGGCGCGGCCATCCATAATTGGATTCCCGCCGGTTGGATCGAAGCGCTGCTCGGCCAGGAAAACTGGTGGTCGGTGCCGCTGGCGACTGTGCTCGGCATCCCGATGTATGCCGATATTTTTGGCACCCTGCCGATTGCCGAAGCGCTGGTTGGCCGAGGCGTGGGCCTGGGTACAGCGCTGGCCTTTATGATGGCGGTTACCGCGCTGTCGCTGCCCTCGCTGATCATGCTCAAGAAAGTGGTCAAAGCGCCGCTGCTGGCGTTGTTTTTCGGCATCGTGGCCGTTGGCATTGTGTTGATTGGCTACCTGTTCAACGCGTTCGCCTACCTGTTTATCTGACTGATGGAGCACAGCATGATCATTAAAATCCTCGGTTCCGGCTGTAAGAAATGCATCACCCTGGGCGAGAACACCCAGGCTGCCCTGGCTAACCTGGGCAGCGAGGCACAGATACTCAAGGTGACCGATATCGCCGAAATTGCCGCCCACGGCGTGATGTCGACTCCCGCGCTGGTGATTGACGACAAAGTGGTGTCCGTCGGCAAAGTGCTCAGCACCGGCGATGTGGAGAAGCTGCTCAGCGCCTGACTCATGCGCCGCTTTGCATAATCTTGCGCTTTTCTGCGCACAGGGGCTGGCACAGCGGAACCCTCGGCGTAGCATGTTGCGACGGAGGCGTTATGTCGCAACTTGAGCACTTACAGGTTTTCCAGAGCATGCACAGCTCACCGCACACGCGCCTGCATCGCAGCGCCGAGCTGGGTGATGGGCTGGCGGCGGCGGTGTGGAGCAACCGTCATGATGCCCGCGACTATAAAGCCCCCAGCCACCACACACTGTCCTGCTACCTGGCCGGCGGCACTGGCACCTTCCGCCGCGAAAGCCCGCACAGCAAAGGCGCACCGGACAAGCTGTGCATCCTGCCGGCAGGCCATCAGTCGGCTTGGGTGATCAACGGTGAAATCCAGCTGGCGCACCTGTATATCAGCCAGGAGCAGTTCGCCTTGGCGGCCGTCAACTTGCTGGATCGCGAACCACGCGAGCTGGAACTGCGTGAAGGCACCTTTCTCGATGATGCGCAGCAGGCCCAGCGCTTTCGCCAACTTAGCCAGCTGGATTGGCAGGAACCCGGCGAACGCATGCTCAGTAGCAGCCTGGCCCATGGCCTGATCAGCCATGCTCTGTTGTCTCAGGTCGGACGACGCGAAGGGCTGCGCCTGAAAGGAGGACTGGCGCCCAGCCAACGCCGGCGGGTGCGCGAATTTATCCAGGCCAATCTCAGTGAGCCACTGAGCCTTGGAACCTTGGCCGGCTTGTGCGCCCTCTCCGAATATCACTTCGCCAGAATGTTCCAGCTCAGTTTTGGCGTACCGCCGCATCGTTATGTGCTGGCGCAGCGTTTGCGCCATGCTCAGCAATTGTTGCAACACGGCCACTTGCCACTGGCTGAGGTGGCTATGGCCTGTGGCTTTGCCAGCGCCAGCCACTTCAACAACCGCTTCCGCCAGGCCTTCAGCGCCACACCGGGGCAATACCGTACGACCCTGCGATAGCCCGAGGCCAACATGCGCTCATGCAGCGCCCCGCCCAGCAGATAGCACGATGGATCACCCGCTGAAACCGCACACCGTCTGCTAATCCCTGGCTGGCTGTGCAAGAATCATCGGCTGCCCCCGAGAAAGCTGCCCATGCCACGCCTCACCATTTCGCCCACTGGGTGCCACTGATGGCCCTCGACATCCTGCATCTGCGCCTGGAAGACTGGCGTGCGGAATTCGGCGTGGGCGACCTGCAGCGTGGCCAGGGCTATGCCGCGCAAGGCCGCAGCCGCCTGCTCAGCCTCAAGGACAGCACCCTGCTCGCGAGCTGCCGGGGCTCTGGCGCACAAACCTATCAGCAACGCATCACCCT
>Ga0180008_1000404_pt1 | contig 38289 bp, 33 predicted proteins | sample MM_PW_MetaG_FD_121121 | JGI IMG/M metagenome (GOLD analysis project Ga0180008, IMG submission 121121) | Groundwater microbial communities from the Aspo Hard Rock Laboratory (HRL) deep subsurface site, Sweden - MM_PW_MetaG | ecosystem: Environmental > Aquatic > Deep subsurface > Groundwater... | reverse complement strand
CGGCGCGGCCGGGGGCGTCGGGGCGGCCCGGGCCCTCCGACGTCATCAGCGACTCGTCGGCGGGGACGACCTCGAGCCTAGAGCCTAGAACCCGCTCTATCGCCGGGATACCGAAGGAATACCTCTCGCACGCGAAATTGTAGATCCGCGCCCCGCCCTTCGAGGCGTCGAGATGCTCGAGCCTTTCCATGTACGGCTCGCCTTCCAGCGGGAGGTCCCAATTGACGAGCGTGGCGGCCCAGGATCCGGGCAGGCCGGAGGCGCCCTCGTCGGTGAGGACGAGCACGTCGTTGCCGCCCGACCTCGTCGCCTCCAGCACCGCGCGCTTCCGGGGCAGGTTGCCCAGCACGTAATCGACGCGGACGCCGCGCGCCCGCAGGAGCTTAGCCGTCTCCTCGGCCGTGTCGCGCATCGAGCAGAAGACCGCTACCGGCCTCCTGTCATCGGCGGCGAGGAGGCCGAGGAGCAGGCGGGGCTTGTCGCCCGCGGTCACCGAGTACGTGGTCGCCGGAGCGCTCTTGACTCGCTCGCCATCGGCCTCGAGCTCCAGCTCGACGTATGATCCGCCAAGGTCGCGCGCGATCGCCCTATGCGCCGGCCCGAGCTCCGAGGAGAAGGCGACGAGGCGACGGTCGGGGGAGGCCTGCCCGAGCGCGCGCCTGAGCATGGCGGCGCTCGCGATATCGGCCATGACCGCGAGGTCGCTCAGCGCTATCAACCCGAAGTCCCCCGACTCGAGGGTACCCGCGGCTACGCGGGAGGCTATGGCGTCTATGGAGCCGATGAGCGCGGCCGAGTCCTCGGCCGATCCGTCGCGGCCAATCGTCGCGCAGGATAGCTTGGTCTTCCTCACGACGGCGTCGAAGGCGGTCTTGAGCCCCGCTACCTCGCGGTCGCTCGGCGCGATGACGAGGGCCTTGAGCCCCGGTTCGGAGACGAGCCTCGAGGCTACCGCGGCCATCAAGACCGCGTCGCGCCCCCCGCCGAGGCGAACGTCCGCGACGACGCTCCCCGAGGCGAGGTCGAACGCGAGCTGCCCGGCGGCGGCGGCGGATCCCAGGCCGGAGAGGGCCGAGGCTATCCTATCGTCTAGTTCTGGAGAATCTTTATCCATGTGTAATCCCGTACGTACTTTGGTTCGCGGCGCGATCCGGCCCGGGCCGGCGCCGACGTCGCTCGGTAGCACTATACAACGCCGCTCCCGTGTTGTGAAGGCTATCGGATCCGGGCGGGCGGGGACCGGGCTTGCCCCTCTCGCGGGTACGGTATAGAGTTCGCGGTATGCAACGGAAGCGCTTCGTATTAGTGATGGCCTCGGCGCTCGGCGCCCTATCGTGCGGGGGGACCAGCCCGGCGCGCGCGGGGATCGCGCCCGAGGACGCGCGCGTCGCCGCCGCCGTGTCTGCGCTACGCGGCATTTTCGCCGAGGCGGCGCTCGCCGACGCCGCGGGCCCCGACACCGCGGGCGCTATCGAGGCGGCTATACGGGCCGCCCCGGACAGGTTCTTCGAGCTGGTAGCGGCGGCGGCGGCCGAATCCGCGGCCGAGGGAGGGCTATTGGCGATAGTCGATAAGGCTAGCGCGCTGCCCCCCGACTACGAGCCTGGGGACCTGGTCTCGCTCAACGACTACCCGCTCGCGGCGACGCGGAAGGATCTCAGGATAAGGAAAGCCGTCGCGGAGGCGGCGCTCCGGATGGACGCGGCGGCGCGGGCGGACGGGGTACGGCTCCAATTCGCGTCGGCGTACCGCTCCTACGAGTACCAGGACGGCCTGTTCAAGCGCTACGCCGCTTCGTACGGGGAGGAGGAGGCGTCCCGGTTCTCGGCGAGGCCGGGCAAGTCGCAGCACCAGCTAGGCACTGCCTTCGACTTCGCCCCCATCGACGACGGCTTCGCGGAGACGAAGGCCGGCGCGTGGACGAAGGACAACGCCGCCCGATTCGGCTTCTCGATGTCGTACCCGGAAGGCATGGAGCCCATCACCGGCTACGTATGGGAGAGCTGGCACTTCCGCTACGTCACGAGGGCCGGTGCGGCGCTGGAGCGCGAATACTTCGGCGGCGTCCAGCGCTATATGCTCGAATTCCTCGCGGCCTACGGGAAGGCCGCGCCGTAGGCGAAGGCCCGGCGATAGGCGGAGGCCGCTATCGCTTGCCGGCCGCGGGCTCCCGCTGCTTGATCGACTCCTGCCTGAATCCCTCGCCGAACTGCTCCACGGTCTTGCCGAACTGCTTATCGCTCAGGAACCCGAAGTCCTGGAGCACGTCCTTATCTATCTGGTCGTAGGCCATGGCGCCCAGCTCGTACTCGCAGAACACGTTGGCGAGGTAGACGGTGAAAACGACGTCCTTGTAGTCGGTCGTCATAAGCGACGGTTCGTGGTGGAAGCGGATCGCCGCCACCAGCGATTCCGGGAAATTCCATTTCTCGGCGACTCGGGCCCCTATCTCGGAGTGGTTCATGCCGCCGGCCAGGTCCTCGAAGGTCGCCTTGTCGATGCCCTTCGCCTCGCAGAACGACTTGATGTGGTCGAGGAGCTCGGGATGGACGGCCGAGAAGATTATCTTCCCCATATCGTGGAGCATGCCCCCCACGTAGGCGTCGTCCTGGAGCGCGCGATTGCCCGGCTTGAAATTCTTGGCCAGGTTGTACGAGTAATACGCGCAGCGGTAGCTATGGTCCCAGAGGGCCTTCTGGTCGACGCCCCGCTCCTCGGCCAGGATCTTCTGCGAGCCGTAGGAGAACAGCAGGTTCTTGATGCCGCGGAGGCCGACGAGCTTTACCGCGTCCACGATATTGTCCACGCGGCGGGGCAGCATGAACTGGGCGGAATTGACGAGCTTCAATAGGTCCGCCGTCATCGACGGGTCCGTGGAGATGTTCCTCGCGATATCGACCATCTCGCTCTTGGGGTCCGCTATCAGCCGCTGTATAGTCAGGATATTCTCGGGGAAGTGCGGCAGGCTGGTGATCTGCCTGACCAGCTCGTCGGTCAGCGACGAGAGGCTCTCTATCTTCGCCGCGGCTACCGGGATGGTTATCCTCGCGACGGTCTCCCCGTTGTCGGTATGGATATCGAAGCAATCCTCGTCCAGGCTCATCTTCTTGAGCATCAGGACGAGTATGACGAGGCCGAGGCCCGCGCCCTCGGAGGCGTCCAGGATCTGCGACATCGCCTCCTCGAGGGTATCGTACTTCCTGGAATGCGCTAGCTTGTCCTGGATGCGGAGGTACTCGGTCCTGGTAAGCTCCGCGTTGTTGCGGACCTCGAGCACGACGTTGGACCCGCGCGCCTGGAATATGATCTTGATGTAATACTGCTTTTCCTTCTGCTTCTGCAGGTAATACGCCAGGTTCTCGAGCGTATCGGCCTTGAAGGAGCGCATCCCTTCCTCGTACTCGGCGGGATTCTTCAGGTCCAAGCCCTTCGTCTCGAAGTAGACTCGCTTCGTATTCGCCTTCTTAGCGTTCACGGCGAGCTCGCGGAGGCAATACACGAGGTAATCCTTGATCCTCGCCTGCCCCAGCTCGCCGAGGAAGACCTCCAGGACCTCTTCTATGTACACCTCTATCTCATGAGGGAGGGTATAGGTGGTGATGGTAAGCGGGATCGCGCTATGCGCCGCCTTCTTTATCTTCGTTACGTCTACGACCAGCTCGTTGCCTGCCATCGCCCTCTCCATCTTTTCGGTATCTACTGAACGTCTACCTGTAGATTACTTGATACGGGCTTATCGCGCAACTGCAATGGACGACCAGTAGATTTCCGTCACGGCTCCGGGCTCAACCGCTCTCGGATCATTGACAGGGTTCACGCGCGGATAAAGCTTAGGGTCCATGAAGACGGTACTGATTGTCGACAGGCACGATCGCGACAGGGCGACGGCGGCGGCCTTGCTAGCTCTTCGGTATGTCGTCCGCTGCTGCTCCTCCGTGCCCGAGGCTAGGTCGATCGCTGTTTCGCATCGCCCGTTCGCGATAGTCCTTGACGAGGAGAGCGCGGCGGCCGACGGCTTCGACGATCCGGCCGCCGCGGCGGCCGCTATCCACCCTCGCGCCGCGGCCGTATTCGCGAGCGGGCGGGCCGGGATCGCCGTAAGGCGAGGCTCCGCTGGATTCTATCTGCGAAAGCCCTACAGGGCTGACGACTTGTTCTCGGCGATAAGCCTCGCGTCGGCGCTTCACAAGGCGGCATCCCCGGGCTCCGCCTTTTCCTCGGCCCCCGCGGCCCCCGCGAGCGCGAGGCCCCTCCCGCGGCGCGCCGCCGCGAGGACGGCCCATCCTCCGCTGGAGTCGGCCGAGAGGAGGCTGATAGGCGACTGCGCCGCCCTCCGCTTCGTAGCCGAGAGGATAGCGCTCTACGCGACGACCGACGCCCCCGTGCTGATACTCGGCGAGAGCGGCACGGGCAAGGAGCTCGCGGCGCTCGCCATCCATAAGGCCTCGAGCCGATCGCGGAGGCTATTCCTTCCGGTCGACTGCGCGGCTATACCCGAGACTCTCGCGGAGAGCACCCTGTTCGGCACCGTCAAGGGGGCTTACACAGACGCCGTGGAGAAGAAAGGCGCCTTCGAGACGGCCTGCGGCGGGACGGTCTTCCTCGACGAGATAGGCGAGCTGTCGATCCCCATCCAAGCCAAATTCCTCAGGACCCTCGAGACCGAGTCCGGCGCGCGGGTAGGCTCGATAGAGCCGATAGCCTATGACGTACGTATCCTGTCCGCGACCAACGCGCCCCTGTTTTCAGACCGCAAGCGGTTCAGGCCCGAATTGATCCATAGAATCGACACGCTGGTCCTTCGTATGCCGGCCCTACGCGAGCACAAGGACGACATCGAGGCCTTGTCGGAATCCTTCCTGTCGGAATTCGGGTCGACGAAGCGTATAGCCAGCGGTACCGTAGTCAAGCTGATGTCGTGGGACTGGCCCGGCAACGTCAGGGAGCTGAGGAACGTCATCCGGCGGGCGTCGGTGCTCTCCGGGTCCCGCGACGAGATACTGCCCGTCGACATAGAGCTATCGGGCGCGGGAAATGCCTGGCAGGGAACGCTCTTCTGATCAGAAGATAGGCCTGACCGAGACGACGTTCATGTACACGTCGTTCGTTCCGGCCTTATTCGCCCGGAGAGTCGCGTCCCGGGCTATCACCACGGTTCGGCGTCCAGACGAGCCGTCGAGGAATTCCCTATACGCCTCCCCGCGGAACACCAGGAAAACGCGATGGAGCACTATCTCCGAGCTTCCCTTCCATTCGCCTTCCAGGAACTCGACGACCGCCTCGAAGGGCTCCTCCGACTTGACTACGGCGCCGGAGAGCGTGCCGAACAGCAGCAGGGCCGCGTCGCCCGATATCTCCGCGAGAGCCTCGGAGTCGCCGGTACGGGCTATCTCCGCGAGCCTCGCGATGCCTATGCCGAGGTCGATGCGACCGACGAAGGTGGCGTCGCCTATCGGCGCGCCTTGCGCCGCGGCCGCGGAGACGAGGGCGAGAGCCAGGGCCGTCGAGAAGAATAGTCGTTTCATTCCGTCCTCCATCGAGCCGGGAACAGCCGACCCTAGCGGAAGCCTACTCCCGACTCGCCCCGCGGTCAAGCGCGCTCGCCGATAGCGCCCCCAACTTGACGAACAGCGACGAGAAGCGTCCGAGCTCCGATTCCGATAGCGCGGCCCTGGCGGCTACGCTCCGGATGAAGGCCTCGGCCTCGGGCCTGCCCGCGATCTTGAAGAAACCGGCGGCCTGGAGCGCGTCCGCAATATCGATCGCGGCGGCCTCCGTGGAGGCCCGCGGAGCGGCGGCCCTACCGTTGGCGAGGCCGTCTTCGTGCCCCGCGCGGCGCGACAGGCTCTTCCTTATCTCCCAGCAGGCTATCTGCACGGCGTGCGACAGGTTGAGGGAGGGGAAGAGCTCGGAGCTCGATATACCGACGGCCTCGTCGCAGAGCGACAGCTCGGCGTCGGACAGGCCGTCGCGCTCGTTACCGAAGACGAGCGCTATCGGGCCGCCTCCTCGACGCGAACACGCCTCAGCGAGGTCCTCGACGGCCACGTTCTCCTTGCGCCTCTGGCCGACCCTACGCGTGAACCCCGCGGCCAGAGAGAAGCCCGACAGAGCCTCGCCCAGGCTCTCATACCGCTCGGCGGCCTCGAAGAGATCGAACGCCAGGAGCGCGTGAGTCCTGACGGCCGCCTCGTCGTACTCCGGGCACCGGGCCAGGACCAGCCTCGTCACGCCCATCGACTTCATCGCCCTGCACGAGGCTCCCACGTTCATGGAGCCTTCGGCGCGGCATAATACGACGGCGACGTCATCGAGCGCGGTAGCCATGCTGGAACCCTCCATGCGTTGTTTACGCGAACCGTTCGGTGGACTATAGTGGATGTCCCTATGACGAACAATACTGAGGCGCCCTTCGAGGCGCGGTTACGCGGGCTCTCCGCCCTGATAGTCGGCGCCACCGGCGGTATAGGCCTCGCTATAGCCGAGGCGTTCGCCGAGGCCGGGGCGAGGCTCGTCATGCACGGGCGCGATCGGGCGCGCGCTGAGGCCAGGGCTAGCGAGCTCCGTTCCCTCGGGGCCGACGTCTCGACGATATGCGAGGACCTTTCCGGAGGCGAGCCGTCCCGCGCGCTGCTCGAGGCCGCGGCGTCGGCCGACATTTTAGTCGTCGCGTACGGCCCCTTCGTCTATAAGCCGCTCTCGGAGACGAAAGGCGCGGATTGGCGCTTAACGGCCCTCGCCTGCCTCGCGCTACCTGGGACGCTCGCGACAGAGGCGGCCGCGGCGATGGCGGCGAGGGGATCCGGCCGAATACTTCTATTCGGGGGGACGCGGACCGACGCTATCCGCGGCTTCAAGGCGAACGCCGCGTACGCCGCCGCCAAGACGGGCATCGGCGTGCTAGCCAAATCGATAGCCGTGGAATTCGGCGGCAAGGGAGTATCCTGCGCCGTCCTCTGCCCCGGATTCGTCGACACGGAGTACCTCGACGCGACTACGAGGGAAAGGCTCGGCAATGCGTCGCCGCGAGGAGGGCTCATCCCCAGCGGGGAAATCGCCCGGCTAGCCCTATATCTCGCGTCCGGGGGCATGGAACTCGCTAACGGATCTATTATCGTAGCGGATAGAGGGCTCTATTCGCTATAATATTTTAAAAGATAGAAAAATAGGCTATCAAAAACGACCGGAATAGCCGAAAATAACGTCGAACGGGTATTTTGATTGCGAATGGCCATACGCCATGCCAGTATCGATTTGACAAGGCATTGACGACGGCCTATGATCGTCATAGAATTGGTCGTTAGTAATCGATAATACCTCGATATGGAAGAGGAGCACCATGCCAAATAATGATATCGTTCCTGGCTTCGACGACGAGAAGGACGATAGCCTCAAGATCAGACTCCAGAAGATCGACCACGTCGAGAACTGTTTGGCCCTGTTCCTCACGGGCTATATCGATACGTACAACTCGAATTTTTTCCAAAAGCGTGTCGGCAAGGCCATAGACGCGGGATTCTCCAGGCTTATATTCAATTGCGGCGGACTCAATTACGTCTCGTCTACGGGCATAGGCTCCTTCACCGCATTCCTGAAGGCGGTGAAGCCCCGCTCCGGAGACATCGTGCTGCTAGAGATCCAGCCTAAGGTTTACGAGGTTTTCCAGTTATTAGGCTTCTCCCAGTTCTTCAATATCAAGGATAATCTCGAGGAAGCCACGGCGTATTTCCACCAGGGCTCGCAGGTCAGCTCGCAGACGGTATTCCCGAAGATCTTCTCGTGCCCGATCTGCACCAAGAAGCTCAAGGCGGCAAAGCCCGGGCGCTTCCGCTGCTCCGAATGCAAGACCATCCTGGCAATAGACAACTCGGGCCAGGTTTTCTTAGGATAGTCTCGGCCGCTCGCCGTATCGACCAGCGCCTTCGCGAGGAGCAATCAATGGCAGGAATGACGAAAATTGAATCCTATCTCATGGACCTAGACATCTCATACGAGGAAGTATCACCGACCGCTTTCTTCATCGACGACCAGGCTAAAGGCCTACCGGGCATAACGATAACCCTCGACGACCCCATAGTCGTCGTAAGGGCCCGCGTCATGCCGGCGCCGCGCGACAAGCGGGAGGAGCTCTTCGCTACCCTCCTCCGGCTTAACGGGACGGATATGGTGCACGGGGCGTACGGCCTGGACGCCGACGACGTAGTGCTCATCGATACGCTGGAATACGAAACTATGGATAAACAGGAATTCGAGGCCGCCCTCGATTCTATCGGCCTGGCGCTGTCCAGGCATTACGGCGTCCTCGGATCGTTCCGAGGCTGATCCTAGAGGAGGCTAACGACCATGGGAATATTCGATAGGCTTAAGACGGTAATATCGTCAAATATAAACGAGATGATCAACAAGGCCGAGAACCCGGAGAAGATGCTCAATCAGCTGGTCATTGACATGAACCAGCAGATGATAGAGTCGAAGAAAGCCGTGGCCATGGCGATCGCCGACGAGAAGAAGCTGGAGCGCGAGCTCCTCGAGCAGAAACGCGTGTCCGAGGAATGGGAGCGCAAGGCCGTCATAGCCGTCAAGGCGAGCAGGGACGACCTCGCGAAGGAAGCCTTGCTTAGGAAGCAGGAGGCCGAATCCTATTTCCTCCAGCTCAAGCCCCAGTGGGAGGCGCAGAAGGCGTCGGTAGAGAAGCTCAAGGAAACGCTCAAGCAGCTTCAGAACAAGATCGACGAGGCTTCCCGCAAGAAGAACATCCTCGTGGCGCGGGCCAAGCGCGCGGAAGCCCAGCAGAAGATACAGAAGACCCTCGCGAGCGTCTCGGGGAACACGAGCGCCTTCGATACCTTCGACCGCATGGCGAAGAAGGTGGACGAGCTCGAGGCCAGGGCCGACGCGCAGGCCGAGCTCGCGGACCTGTCGCAATCGACGTCTCTCGACAAGGAATTCGCCAAGCTCGAGTCGTCGGGAGCGGGAGCGGACCTCCTCCTCGAGGAGCTCAAGCGGAAGATGATAGGCGACGGCGGGACCGAGCCGGCCGGACAGGCCTAGGCTTGCGTTTCCTCTTCGTCGGAAGCGAGGGGGAGCTGAGAGAATCCATCGCCTACGAGGAGGACGGCTCGCCGTCCTCTTTTTTTGTCTGCGCTCCCCGTCGGGGGCGTATCGCCGAAGAGTCGTTCGACGCGATCGTCATCCCCGCGGTACGGTTCGTATCCATGATGGAAGCAACGATAGCGGCGCCCGTCTTCGCGAGCGGGCCGGCGGAACTGGCTCGCCGCTGCTTCGAGTTAGGGTGCGCGGACTTCATCCGCGAGCCCTGGACCGAGACGGAGCTCGAGGCGCGCGCGTCCCGCCTCGGCAGGAACCGCATCCGACTCGGCTCCGCGATACTCGAGGGGAGGTCGCTCTCGGGTCCGCTAGGCTCGGTCAGGCTGGGAGCCGGCGCCTGCGCCATATTGACGATCCTCCACGCGAACGCCGGGCGGCCAGTTTCGAGGGAGGCGTTCGCGTCGCTTTCCGGAACCGATAGACAGGAAGGGCGAGGCGTAGACATGAGGATCGCCCGCGTGAGAGCCATCCTCCGCTCCGTCGGAGCCTACGATCTAGCTGGGGCCATCGTTTGCGAGAGCGGATCGTATCGAATTTGTACTTGACAGAATACCCAGGCACTATTCTTAAGCTCTCTTGTGGATAACCTGTTCATTATTTGTGTCGTATTAATTTTTTACAATTATGATCGTATAGAAAAGCGTACATCGTTGTGCCTTTTTGGATCACATCCGAAGTCAATTTTTTAATTCCATTCTAGAAAACAAATTAATCATTTCGATCGAGAATTAGCGCATATCTAGCATTTCCGAAGCTCCAAAAGCTCAAAAATCATTATTGTGCTTTTATACAACTCCCTGTGGATAACCTGTGCACGTTATCCACAAACAACCGAGCGGATACCATTCGGCTTGTCAAGCGCCAGTGCCCATGCTACAGTTTTAAAGGATGAAAACAATAGCGCGCATCGCGTTCCGCTTCCTTATCGCCTTTGCCGTCTGTTCCATCGTCGTTACCGTTATCTGGACGGCGCGCTACCTATTCCAAGCGGAGCATGTCGCCCTCGGCCCGGCCCTATACTCCATCGCTATAGCGTCGGTCCCTGCCGCCACTATCGCCGGCGCCTTCGCGACGTTTTTCGCGATGAACAGGACGATACGCTCGCGGCCCCTCGGGTTCGCGCTCGTCACGACGCTGTCCGCGCTCGCGATGGTCGGCTTCGCCTCCCTAGCGAGATATCTCGACCTGCCCGCCGACGCCTCGATCCAGTCGCTCCCTCGATCGTACCTGCCGATAGGCGCGTGGATGGTCGAGATCGCTAACGCCCCGTGGCCGACGCTCGCCATGGGCGCGGCGGCCTTCGCGGCGTTCGCGGCCTCCTTCTGGTGCTGCACCCGCCTATCTCGGAGCCGCCCATTGATCGGCGCGTTCCTCGCCCCTAGCTCCGCCCTCGCCTCCCTCTTCCTTTTCTCCCTCTACTTATCCGGCCCCGCGGACGCCTTATTCTCGCTACTTGGGATAGCGCTCCCGCGGCTCCTGTCGGCCGCCGCGCTTACCGCGGCTAACGCGCTGGCGCTCCTGCTTTTCGACGCTCTGTTCGCCAGGAAGCCGTCGGGGGGCCGTTCCGATGCCTAATAAGAGTACCGGCTTCGCGACCGTGGCCGGGGCGCTCATCGCGATCGCCTTCGCGCTGGGATTCTTCCTCTCGCTAGTCTCGATAGGGACTTCAGGCGTCCTCTTCAAGTTCGCGATCGCGTGGGAGCTGACTAAGGCCCTCCTCTACGTAGCGGCCTGGGCGCCCGCGATAGTGCTCGCGTCCTCGGCCCTGGCGATGGAATCCTCCAGCGCCAGCGACGGGTTCTCGGGGCAGGCGTACCGAGTAATGGCTCCGGTCCTGGCGCTAGCGGCGATCGTATCGATATTCTACCTCCTGGTCGTACCCGGCCTGGAGGAACGGAAGAACCGTTACGAGAGCCAGAGCCAGCTTTTCTCGGACTCGCTGAGCCTCGCCGACGAGGCCCTGCGAGAAGGACGGCTAGGCGACGCGCAACGACACCTGCTGTCCTCCGCCGCGATAGACCAGAGGGACGCGCGCTTCGAAGCCCTGAACTCGAGGGTCCAGACGGCGGAGATTAAGGCGAAGGCCGCCGCCCTAGGCGACGACGCCGCGACGACGCCGCCCCCCCCGAAGGAAGACCCGGCGTGGAAGGCGGGCAACCGTTTCTACCTCGAGGCGCTCGAGGCGAGGAAGGCCGGCCGGCTCTTCGACGCCCACTACCTGGCCAAGCGCTCGGCGGCGCTGTTCTCCAAGAGGCCTGAAGTCACGCGGCTCGTGGCCGATACCTGGCGCGATATACAGAGGCTCGGGCCGTCAGCGGAGACGAAGGCGGCGGCCGCGTACTACGAGCGCAAGCTCGATGGATACGCGCGCTTCCAGGAAGGCGATTTCCTGGAGGCCTACAGGATCTATTCCGGGCTCGCGGCGGAGGACTCCTCCGATAAGGACGCGCGGGTCTACCTGGAGAGGAGCGCGGAAGGGCTCTCGACCATAGCCTTCTTCATAGAGGAAGACGAGCGGGCCTTCTCGCGCTCCGACGAGCGCCGATTCGCCATAACGCTGTCGGAACCGAGCGGGTGGAGCGCTACTATCCGGGCGTCCCGCGCCGCTCCTTCCGAGGACGCTATCTACTTCAGGGACCTGGAGCTCGAGATCCAAGCGGAGGATCCGATACGCGTTAGCGCGCCCTTCGCCAGGCTGCACGGAAACACGCTTATCCTCAGGGCCGTAGACAGGAATAGGCCGGAGCTCGTCTGGGACCCCGCCTACGACGCGAGGCCGAAGTCGGCCGATCCGGGTTACGCTCTAGCCGTTCCGTTCGACCAGGAGGACGCGGCCACCGCGATCAGGTTCTCCGGGGCCCCCGGGGACATACCGCTCGCGTTCCTGGCCACCGGCATAGACGAGGCGTCGCGGCTGGGCATAGACAAGGAGCCCCTGCTCGCCGAGCTGGCGGGAAGGACCTCGTACCCGTTCGCCGTCGTGATGCTCGCGCTCATCGGCGCGGGCATGGGCGTCAGGTTCAAGCCGAAGGACGCCGTAGGACCCGTCGCGAAGTACCTGAGCGCGCCCGTCCTCGTCGCGCTAGCCGTGCCTCCGATCCGCGTCGTCGCCGAGGCCGAGGCCGTAGCGGCCAGGGCCTTCGCGGAATGGGTACCGAGCGGAATCTTCCTCCCGGCATGGCTCGCCTTCATGGGGGCCTGCGTCGTGGCGAGCCTCCTCGTCGCCGCCCGGATAGCGGATTCCCGCTAGCGGCTTCGCTCTAACGGATTCCCGTTACTCGCCGACCCGCTCTATCCTCGCGCCGAGGGCCTGAAGCCGCTCGGCTATCCTCTCGTACCCCCGCTCTATCTGGTACACGTTCTTTATGGAGCTCGTTCCCTCGGCGCATAGCGCGGCGATGACGAGCGCCATGCCGGCCCGCACGTCGGGCGACGTGAGCGAGTCGCCGCGAAGCCGGGCGGGTCCCGATACGACGGCCCGATGAGGATCGCATAGGACGATGCGGGCTCCCATGCCGATGAGCTTATCCACCCAGAACATGCGGGACTCGAACATCTTCTCGTGGATCAGGACCGTGCCCTCCGCCTGGGTCGCCACGACCGTCATGATGGACGTGAGGTCGGGCGGGAATCCCGGCCACGGGGCGTCGTCGATCTTGGGGATCTGGCCGCCGAGGTCGGGCACGATGCGCATCGACTGCCCAGAGTGGACGGAGAGGGAGTCGCCGTCAAGGCTCCAGCTTATGCCGAGCCTGCCGAAGGCGAGCTTCATCATTCGGAGGTCCTCCGGGACGACGCCCTCTATGACTATATCCCCGCGGGTCACCGCCGCGAGGCCGATAAACGATCCGACCTCCATGAAGTCAGGGCCGATGGTGAAGTCCGCGCCGTGGAGCGAGGCGACGCCGTCGATCGTCAGGATATTAGACCCGACCCCGCTTATCGACGCGCCCATCGCGCCTAGCAGCCTGCAGAGGTCCTGGACGTGGGGCTCGCTGGCGGCGTTCCGGATCACGGTCCGGCCCTCGGCGATGGACGCGGCCATGACGGCGTTCTCGGTCGCCGTCACCGACGCCTCGTCGAGGAAGAGGTCGGAGCCCTTGAGCTTATTCGCGGTGAACACGAAGGCCCCGTCTATCTCTATGCGGGCGCCGAGCTCCTCGAGGGCCAGGAAATGGGTATCGAGCCTGCGTCGGCCTATCACGTCGCCGCCCGGGGGAGGCAGAGTCACCTTGCCGAACCTGGCCAGGAGGGGCCCCGCGAATAGTATCGACGCCCTAACCTTGGCGGCGAGCCCGGCTGGGACCTCGGCCGCCCTCACTGCGGCCCCGTCTATGCTCCAGGCGTTCCTATCGAGCCGTTCCACGCCGGCGCCTAGGGCTCGGCATATATCGAGCATCACGAGGACGTCCTCGATCTCGGGGATGTTCCGGAGGATCACCGGCTCCTCCGAGAGGAGGGCGGCGGCGATGCACGGGAGCGCGGCGTTCTTGTTGCCGCTCGCGCGGATACGGCCCTTGAGCGGGTGCCCGCCCTCGATACGGTATTGGTTCATATCGGCATCCTACTCGGGCGCATCGGGCTCGTCAACGCCGTTTGACCGCGGCGCCGGAACGCGCTACCCTTAAGGCTACGGTCGCGGAGGCTCGCCGTCTCGGACCGATACTCAAGGAGGCTCCATGTCGATAGAGAAGCTGAAACCCGTTCCGAGCGATATCGCAATCGCGCAAGCGGCTTCGATCCGCCCTATCTCGCAGGTCGCCGCGAGCTACGGCATCCAAGACGAGTACCTCGACCATTTCGGCCGGGACAAGGCTAAGGTCCGCCTCGAATTCCTCAAGGACAACGCCGCCGCGCCTAAGCGCGCGAAGTATATAGACGTCACCGCGATCAGCCCGACGCCCCTCGGGGAGGGCAAGACCACCACGACCGTCGGGTTGACCCAGGGACTCGGCCGCCTAGGGAAGAAAGCCATAGCCGCCATCCGCCAGCCGTCGATGGGGCCGACGTTCGGCATCAAGGGCGGGGCCGCCGGCGGCGGCTACAGCCAGATCGTGCCTATGGAGGACTTCAACCTGCACCTCACCGGCGACATCCACGCCGTCGCCGCCGCCCACAACCTGTGCGCCGCGGCCCTCGACGCGAGGATGTACCACGAGGGCCGCTGGTCGGACGCGTTCTTCGAGAAGCAGGGCATGGCCAAGCTCGATATCGATCCCTACCAGGTGCTATGGCGCCGCGTCGTCGACATGAACGACAGGCCCCTCCGCGGCGCCCTGCTAGGCGTCGGCGGGGTCGACAACGGCCCGCTCCGCCAGAGCGGCTTCGACATCGCCGTCGCGAGCGAGGTCATGGCGATACTCGCGCTCGCCAAGGACCTCAAGGACCTGCGCGAGCGCATGGGCCGGATAGTCCTCGCCATAGACAAGGCGGGCAAGGCGGTCACGACCGAGGACCTGGGGGTGGCCGGCGCGATGACCATCCTCCTCAAGGACGCCATAAAGCCGAACGTGCTGCAGACGCTGGAGGAGCAGCTCGCGTTCGTGCACGCCGGGCCGTTCGCGAACATCGCCCACGGCAACTCGTCCGTCGTCGCCGACCTCATCGCCACGAGGATAGGGGACTACGTCGTCACCGAGAGCGGCTTCGGCGCCGACATGGGCTTCGAGAAGTTCGTGGACATCAAGTGCAGGACGAGCGGCGTCTTCCCGGACGCCGTCGTCGTGGTAGCCACCGTACGCGCGCTCAAGATGCACGGCGGCGGCCCCAAGGTAAGCCCGGGCAAGCCCCTGGCGAAGGCCTACGTCGAGGAGGACGTCGAGCTGCTCAAGAAGGGGCTCCCGAATTTGCTGTCGCACCTGGGCATCGTGGCCAGGTTCGGCGTGCCCGCGGTAGTCGCCATCAACGCCTTCCCGACAGATACCGAGGCGGAATGGGCGGCGATCAAGGAAGCGGCGATCAAGGCCGGCGCCGTAGACGCCGTCGTCGCCAGGAACTGGGCCGAGGGCGGCGACGGGGCAGTCGAGCTCGCCGAGGCGGTCGTCAGGGCGGCCGACAGGCCCAGCGACGTCAAGCCGTTCTACCCGCTGGACCTGCCTATCAAGGAGAAGATAGAGCGTATCGCCCGGGATATATACGGAGCGGGGAGCGTCTCCTACTCGGCCGAGGCTGATAAGGCCATAGAGAAATTCGGCGAGCTAGGCTACGACAAGCTGCCGATCTGCATGGCCAAGACGCAATACTCGTTCACGCACGACCCGGCGCTGAAGGGAGCGCCAAAGGGCTTCGTCTTCCCCATCGCCGACGTCCGGATAGCCGCCGGGGCCGGCTTCGTCTACCCGCTCTCCGGCGAGATCAATACCATGCCGGGCCTATCGAGCAAGCCCGGCTATATGGGCATGGACATCGATACGGAGACGGGCAGGATAACCGGATTGTCATGATCTAAGGATAATAGGCACAGAGACATCGAGAAGATGAGGCAAGAAAGATAATAGCAATAGAAGAGTAGGAGGAAAGGGATAGTAGAGAATGGTCTTCCTACCTTTTTTTAACGAATGACTACTCGTCTTCTCCGTGTCTCTGTGCGCATTCTTTTCTTATCTGGCCAACAGGTGCTCCAGGAGGATCTTGAGGCCGATGCCGACGAGGGTCGCGCCGCCGGCCGCCTCGGCCCAGCGCTCCAGCCTGGAGCCGATCCGCCTACCGAATTCGCAGCCGACGAGGCACAGGGCGAACGTGATCGCGCCTATGATCGCCGAGGCTATCCAGATGGGCGCCCTGATGATGCTATAGCTTATGCCCACGGCCAGGGCGTCTATGCTCGTGGCGACCGATAGGACGAGGAGGACGCGGAGGTCGAGCACGTTCAGCTTGCCCCGCTCCTCGTCGGAGCACGACGCCGCGTCCTTGACGCCGAAAGACTCCAGTATCATCTTGCCGCCGACGAGGGCGAGCAGCCCGAAGGCCAGCCAATGGTCCCACGATCCTATTGCCGACGCGAAGGCGGTGCCCGCCGCGAAACCGGCCAGCGGCATCAGGAACTGGAAGAGCCCGAAGGCGAAGGCGGTCCTTACGGCGTAGGCCAACGTGAGCCCCGGGATGCACATCCCGCTCGAGACGGATACGGCGAACGCGTCCATGGACAGAGCGAGGCCGGCGAGTACGTAGGTCAGCATTGATTCTCCTCAGTAATCCCTTGAAAGGAGGCGCTCGACGGTGCCGCGCAGCTCGTCGCGGGGGGTTCCCGGGGGAAGCCGCGAGAGTTCCCTCATAGCGCGGCCGGTATACGCCGAGGCCAGGTCCCTCGACGACGATATGGCCCCGGACTCCCTGACCGCGTCGACTATCGCGCCTATTGCCGCGTCGTCGGGCCTGGCGAGGCCGCGGCCGACGGCCGCGAGCAGCGGCTCGAAGCGCCCGGGGACGGCGCGCATGGCGAGTATGAGGGGCAAGGTGCAGAGGCCCTCGCGCACGTCGCTCGCTACCGGCTTGCGCATCGCGCCCTCGCTTGACTCGTAGTCCAGGACGTCGTCCATGACCTGGAAGGCCATGCCGGCGGCGTACCCGGCCCTCGTCAGCGCCGCCACCGTCGACGGCGACGCCTTGGCCTCCACGGCCCCGGCCCGGAGCGACAGCGAGAATAGCGCGGCCGTCTTGCCGGCTATCTTGCGCAGGTAGTTGCGCTCGCTACGCGGCCAGGAATAGCGCTCGAGGTCCTGGTGTATCTCCTCGGAGCAGAGAGCCCCGATCAGGGCGGCGAGCAGGCGGGCGTTCTCTGGGCTGGAGCTCTCCGACGCCAGCCGGAAGCACCTCGAGAAGAGCCAGTCGCCCGCGAGCACCGCGTCCTTGGCCCCGTAACGGGAGTGCACCGTAGGGATGCCGCGCCGGGTATCAGAGGCGTCGATGACGTCGTCGTGGATCAGCGTAGCCACGTGCAGGAGCTCGACGGCGGCCGCGAGGTCCGTGAGGTCCTTGGGCCGCTTCCCGAAACGCCCCGCCATGATCAGGAAGGCGGGCCGTAGCATCTTGCCGTTGGCGTCGATGAGCTCCTGCACCGGCTCGGCGAGGGGAAAGCGGCCGGAGCCGACGACGTCCTTCATGCGAGCCCTGACGGCATCGAGCTTGGCCGAGATCTCGGGGAGTTCTTTCCAGAATTCTGTCATCGTCTGCTCGGCTCGTCTTCCTGGCCGCGGCTACTCCGCGTCGCTAAAATACCGCGGGGACGACTGGGCGTCCCCGCGGCGTGTGGTTAGATCCTCGGTACTGTTCTAGTAATCCCGTTATTTAGTGGGGTCGTCGGCGTAGAAGTGCCACTTGCGGGCGAACTTCGTGCCGTTCCACCACTTCTTAAACCAGGGCACGCTCCAGTAGTCCATCCCGAACGACCTGCCGGCGCCTCCGAGCATGAGTATAGCCGCGAAGACGAACCACAGCTGATCCCACGCGAACATGCCGGATAGAGTGAAGACGACGCACATGCCTATGCTGGCGACGGCGGCCCACCAGGTGAAGAACCCGCCGAACAGCGCGAGGCCGATGGCTATCTCCATGACGACTATCATCGCCTGGAAGCCTTGGTACGGAAGGAACGCGAACATCCCGTCCATGAAGGTCGTCCTGAACCAGGTGCTGATCGCTCCGTTGAAGTCGAAGATGGGCTTCGTCAGGTCCCAGACCTTGCCGAAGGCCCGCGTAGCCGTGTCGGCGACGGCCGCGACGGCCTCGGCCGCGGGTTCGGCCCAATCGCCGCTCGCGGCGCTGACCGCCTCGACCGCGGTCTCGACGGCGCCGGACGCGGCCGCGACGGCCTCGGCCGCGGGCTCCGCCCAGTCGCCGGCCTCGCTCGCGGCGCTTACAGCCTCGACGACCTTCATGCCGGCCTGCTTCACGCCCGGGCTGAACATCCAGCCGCTCTTGGAGCCGGCGTCCCACGCGAACCAGCCCTCGCCGATCTTGTTCACGCCCTCCATGACCCACATGAGGCCCAGCCACATGCGCAATAGGAGGGGCCAGTAGCCCCGGACCTTGTGCGTCGCGAAGCCGCCTATGAACGAGCGCCTGTTCTGGATATCGAGGAATTCGTGCTTGACGTATTCCCACACCTGGTTAACGCCGGCGATGTTAAGGAGGTACCAGACGTTGATCATATGCTTCATCATCATGGCGATGAAGCCGCGGCTCTTCATGCCGCCCGCGTTGGCCACGCCGTAGCGCCCGCCGATGGACACCATGAAGCCGTGGAAATTCGACTTGAACGAATGGCGCTCCGCCGAGCCCTCTATATCGGCGATTATGTTCTTGGCCGCGACCTCGGCGGTCTGGTGCGCGCCCTCCACGATCTGCGGGACGGGCTTGCCGTTCTCGAGGAAGAACGCGTTGTCGCCGACCACGTACGCGTACGGGTAGTCGACGCTCTTCATCTCGGCGTCGACCTGCAGGCGGCCGCGGCCGCGCTCGCCCTTGGTGAGCTCGAGGCCGGCGGCGAAGGAGCTGCCCTTGACGCCGCAGGTCCAGATGAAGGTATCGGTCTCTATGACCTTGCCGTCCTTGCAGAGGACCTTGCCCGGCTCGGCGCCGATGATCGACGCGTTGAGCATGACCTCGCAGCCCATCTTCTCAAGGTATTTCTCGGCGCGGACGCGGAGGGGCTCCTCGAGTATAGGCAGGATGGACGGCAGGGCCTCTATATTGATGACGCGGGTCTCGGCGCGGTCCAGGTAGTGCTTCCGGCACATGGAGTCGCGGTACTCGAGCAGCTCGCCTATCATCTCTATCCCGGTGAACCCGGCGCCGGCTACGACGAAGGTCAGCATGCGCTTGCGCACGGCGGGATCGGTCTCCTCGGCGGCGCGCGCGAAAATATCCTCGACATGGTGGCGGACTTCCATCGCGTCGTCGAACGACCAGAGGCTGAACGAGTTCTCCTTGACGCCGGGTATGTTAAAGTACTCGGGCTCGGCTCCGGCGCCGACGACGATATAATCGAATTCGTAGGCGCGGGCCTTGCCGACGGCCCTCTTCGCCTTGAAGTCGACCGAGAGTATCTCGTCGAGCATGACGTCGATCTTCTTGGCGCCGAATATCTTCCTGAAGTTGACCTGCACGGATTCAGGCTCGGTTCGCCATCCGGCTACCTCGTGCAACTCGGTCATCAGCGTATGGAAGGGTTTCTTGTCCACAAGCGTGATCTGCACGTTGGGGTCTTTCCTGAAACGCTTCTCGAGGATCTTACCCGCCCAGACGCCGCCGTAGCCGCCTCCGAGTATCAGGATCTTCTTTGTTTCGGCCATCTTAACTCCTTGAGCCGTGATATACAGCGTAAATATAAATCTAGGTTAGTTTCGCCGGATCGTCTAATTCTGACGGTAGTTACGTCTTGAGTCAAGTATCATATGGTTGCATATATATAATAAACAAATTACTACGCCATCATGCCGGGCGCCAGGCTTGACCCCGCGCGACGCCGACCATTACATTACAGGCCAAGGAGAATATATGCCCGATTTCGATAGCGTCAATAAGGCGATCCAGGACGTACGTCCGTCCCTCCAGGCGGACGGAGGCGATATAGAGCTGATAGCAGTAGCAGACGACGGCAAGGTCACCGTCAAGCTCACCGGGGCGTGCGGCTCCTGCCCGATGGCCGTCATGACCCTCAAGCAAGGCGTCGAGGCCTACCTGAGGAAGGTCCTCCCCGGGGTTACCGAGGTAGTCCAGGGCTGACGCCGCTAGAGGGAGCCTCGCCCGGGCTTCCTCGTTAGGCCCTACCTGGCCTCCATGGCCAGGGCCGAGATCCGCGAGGCCATGAGGCCGAGCGGGACCTGTTCCATGACGTGGCCCATCTCGAAGGCGACCTTGGGCATCCCGTACACGACGCTCGTAGCCTCGTCCTGTCCGATGGTAATGCCTCCCTCCCGGTACACCGCGCCGAGCTCCCTGGCTCCGTCCTTTCCCATGCCTGTCATTATCACGGCGAGGGCCTTATTCCCGTACTGCCTGGCGACGCTCCTGAACAGCACGTCGGCGCTGGGCCTATGGCCGTTCTCGGCGGGTTCCTGATGGATCCTGACGACGCTCGCCAAGGGGCGCTTCTCGACGACGATATGGAAATCGCCCGGCGCTATGAGCACTCGCCCGGGCTTCAGTATGTCGCCGTCGGCCGCCTCCTTGACCTCGAGGGGGCAGATGCGGTCCAGGCTCGCCGCGAATTCCTCGGTGAATCCCGCCGGCATGTGCTGGACGACGACCACGGGGCGCCCCAGATCCGGCGCTATATGGGCGAATACCTCCCGCAGCGCGTTGGGTCCCCCGGTCGAGATCCCGATAGCGACTATCTCGGTGGTTCCGGGCCGGCGTAGCGGAGCCGCCGGAGCCGGCGGCGTGGCGCGAGCGGGCCTAGTCTCGCTCGGCGGGACGTCGAACATATGCTCCGGAGCCTCGAAACTGTAGCGCGGCGTCTCCCGGCCTTTCTGCCGGCGGTACTGGGAGCCGTAGGCGACTAGCATGCGCGATAGCTCGCCTGCCACCGTGTGTATATCCGACGAGATCGACCCCGACGGCTTGGTAATGAAATCCGAAGCTCCGAGCGAGAGCGCCTCCATCGTTACCTGGGCTCCGCTCTTAGCGACGCTCGAGAGGATAACAACGGGGATTTCTATCCCTAGCCGTTTCCTTTCCTTTAGGAACTCGATGCCGTTCATCTCCGGCATCTCTATGTCCAAGACGATGACGTCGGGAAGGCACTTCGGTATCTTCTGCAGCGCGAAGATGCCGTTCATCGCCTTATCCACCGTTCGCAGGCCCGGGGTAGAGTCGATAATCTTAGAGACGAGATTCCTCATTAAGGCAGAATCGTCGACCACCAGCACGGAAATTGGATCGGGCACGTCGTTCCTCCGAGTCCTTTACGTAGATTTCTTGTAGAAACAGGCCCAGTCGGTCTTCACGAACTCGAATTTCGTGTTCATTCCGAAGAGCGACTCCGAATGCCCGATGAATAAGAAGGATTTAGGGGCCATCGCCTCCCAGAACCGATCGATCGTAGCCTTCTGGGCCGCCTCGTCGAAGTAGATCAGGACGTTGCGGCAGAATACCACATCGAGATTCCTCTGTCCCGAGTCGTTCTTCAGGTTATGGTAGTCGAATCGGATACCCTTCCTGATATCGTCCTTGATCTGGTAGCCGTTGGGGCGCTTGTCGAAATACTTGGGCAGGTACGACTCGGGGATGCCCTGGACTCGCGTCTCGGGATAGAAGCCCTCCTTGCCGACCATCAAGGACTTGAGGCTGATATCGCTGGCCGTGACCTCGCAGCTCCAGCCAGGCGGGAGTATTTCCTTGAAGAGCATGGCGATGGTATACGGTTCCTCGCCCGTAGAGCAACCAGCGCTCCAGATACGGATTTTTCGTTCCGACTGCTTGAGCTTTAGGAGTTCCGGCGTCACGAAATGCTCGATCGCGTCGAAATGCGCCTGATTCCTGAAAAACCTAGTGAGGTTCGTGGTCACGGAATCGAGAAGAACCTTGAGCTCTTCCTTATCCTGTATCAAGATCGAGTAGTATTCCTGCGGGGTCTGGAGCTTCTTGTCCCGTAAGCGCTCCCGCAACCGGCTCTCGAGTATCGATCGGTTGGTGGCGGAAAAATGAATTCCGCTCTCGTTATAGATGAGTTTGCGGTAGAGCTCGAAATCGGAATCAGCTAAGAAATCAGCCATAGGCTCGCCTCTCCGCACTTGATTATGGGAAGCGACGGCTTCGTCCCATGCTAGCGAAGTCTAGTGCCTGGAATTCTCGACTGTCAATAGAAAGGCGCGTCCCGCCTAGCGCATAGTTGACTGCGGGCCCGCCAAAGAGGATAGTATAACCATGATGGATCCAAAAGACCGCGGGCGAGACCGCACGTTATGGAGCGTCGTCGCCGTGGTGGCGATACTCTGCGCCGCCCTATCGTTCGTCGCTCCCTCCGCCTACGCCCAAGACTCGAAGGCAGAGACTCAACGATATTTCTCGATCTTCCAGAGCGCCTTCAACTTCATCCTCGATAACTACGTCGACGTCGTCGACCCGAGGGTACTATACGAGGGAGCCATGCAGGGCATGTTCGACTCCCTGGGCGACCCGTACTCGGTCTTCCTCACCGACGCGATGATGAACGACCTGAGCGATACCACGACGGGGAAATTCGGGGGCATAGGGCTCTATATCTCCAAGCCCCTCCCCGATCCCAAGCGGCCCGACCGCAGGCTGTTCGTGGAGATAGTATCGCCTATCGAGGACACCCCGGGTTGGCGAGCCGGAATCATGCCGGGCGATCAGATCACGCATATCGACGGCGAGCCTACGGAGCCCCTCTCGATGGACGACGTGCTTAAGCGGCTCAGGGGGGAGCCCGGCTCCACGGTGACGATAACGATCCTGCGCGGCACGGCGCTCGTGTTCGACGAGAAGATAACGAGGGCCATGATAGAGGTCCCGACGGTCAAGTACGCCATGCTACCGAATAAGACCGGATACCTTAGGATAATCGAATTCACGCCTCAGACTCTGCCCCGGGTAAAGGACGCGCTCGAGTGGCTCGAAGCCCAAGAATACGCCTCCCTCGTCGTCGACCTCAGGAACAATCCGGGGGGGCTCCTCCAATCGGTCATCCAGGTCGCCGACCTCTTCCTAGAGCGGGGCATCATAGTATCCACCAAATCCCGGAACCGCTACGAGAACGCCGTATACCAGGCTAAGCCCGACATAGTAGTCCCCGCGGCCATGCGCGTGGTCGTGCTTATTAACAAAGGATCGGCCAGCGCCTCCGAGATACTCGCGGGGGCCCTCAAGGACCAGAAGCGAGCCTATACCATCGGGGAGAACAGCTACGGCAAGGGTTCGGTACAGCAGGTCCTCCCGCTGGGCGATACAGGTTTCAAGCTCACCATGTCTCGCTACTATACCCCGAGCGACGCCAATATCGACAAGGTAGGCATAGCCCCCGACCTCGAGGTCAAGGAGCCGGTCTTGACTCCCGAGGAGGAGGCGTCGCTCTCGAGCCTCATAGAGAGGGACGTATTCGCGGCCTTCGCGGCCTCGAATCCCAACGCCTCGCCGGCGCAGATAGACCAGTACGTGAAGGGCCTCCGCTCGGCGGGCTCGCCGGTTTCGGAGCGCGTCCTAAAGAAGCTGATCCGCAACCAGCTCGAGAAGACCTCGATAGGCCCCGTCTTCGACCTCGAGTACGACCTTCAGCTCAACGCCGCGATCGAAACGCTGGCGGAGCCCGATTTCTCGGGCATGGTCTCCCGCGCGCTCTCGGTAAAGGACGTGCAGACCGCCGCCGAGACGGCCGCGCTTACCGCCTCGGGCAAGTAGGCGCGGCAGGCAGTGAGGCAGTTCGTACTGCCCGCCGACTGGGACGGCGGTAGCGCGTGCGAGGTGACCGGTCGAGACGCCAAGAGGCTATCGACGGTGCTCAGGCTAGGCCGGGGAGATTCCTTCCCCGCGATAGGACCTGACGGCGCGACGTATCGATGCTCGGTACTCGACGCGGGCAAGGATCGCGTAGCGCTCTCGGTGGCGCCCGAGCGAACGGGCGGAGGCGCCTACAAGCCGGACGTAAGGGCGGGGCGCGGCCTCCCCGCGACGCCGACCTTGGCGACGCCGACCTTGGCGACGCCGACCATGGCGACGGTGCCGAGGCTAACGCTGGCTGTCGGGATGCTTAAGGGCTCCAAGCTAGACGAAGTAGTCCGCGCCGCGACCGAGGCGGGAGTCGCGACGATCGTACCGCTCGCGACGGCGAGATCGGTGCCTAAGGAGCATTCGGGCGGCCGGGTGGAGCGCTTGCGCCGAGTAGCCTCGGAGGCGCTAGGCCAATCTGGCTCCCCGGTCCCTACGCGGATAGCCGATCCGTCGACCGTAGCGGAGCTATGCGCCGCATTGCGTCCTTCCAGGGGTATCCGCCTCGGCCTTTTCTTCCACGAGTCGCCCCTTGCGCAGGCCTCGCTTCATCGCTATTGTACCGACGTACCGGACGAGATAGTTGCATGCGTCGGACCCGAGGGCGGCTTCGACCCCGATGAGATCCTAACCCTCACCGAGGCCGGTTTCTCGCCCGCCTGGCTCGGAGCGACCGTCCTGCGCGCCGAGACGGCCGCTATTTTCGCTGTCGCGGCCCTACGCGTCATCTGTTTGGAGCGTTCCTCATGGTCAACGACCGAGTTAGAAGAATAAGCGTCCTCAAGGTTCCCGTCGATATCATCGCCCCGGAAGACCTAGAAGAGGTCATTAAGGCGATGTACTCCGACGGGAAGAATCATCAGATCATCCTGCTATCGGAAGCGGACCTGATGCTCGCCAGGCGGTCCGGCGAATTCCGCACGATGATCGCGGGGGCGAGCCTCGTCGTCCCTATATCGGCCTCGATAATCAGGACGGCCAAATTCCTGAGGCGCCCGGTCCCGGTCCGCTACGAGCCGTTCGACTTCATCGTCAGGACCCTGTCCATCCTGGAACGCTGGGGGAAATCGGCCTATCTCTTCGGCAGCGGGCCCAAGGGCCTCGCGAAGGCCTCGAAGAACATCAAGGCGACCTTCCCCGGGCTCCGCGTAGTAGGCGGGCACTCCGCGAGGTTCCAGAAATCGTTCCATCCGAAGATAGTCGAAGCCATAAGGAAGGCGGCTCCCACGCTCCTGCTCGTCGGCAAGGGCGTACCCGGCGGCGAGCGATGGATCCCCCGCAACATGAAGCACTTCAATTCCGGGCTGCAGCTATGGTGCTCCGACGTCTTCGACGTGTTCGCCGAACGGAAGAGCCGCCCTCCCGCGGCGATGTTCGCCAAGGGCCTAGAATGGCTCTTCTACTTGCCGGCTCGGCCGTGGACGGCGTTCAGGATATTCACGGCGGCGAGGCTCAGGGTCATCGCCCTCTGGTATCGGCTAAGGAGACTCTAAGCGGGAAAAAACTCTCGCCCGGCTCCTTTCCCGGTTTTCCGGGTTGAGACCGTAGCGCGCTTAAACTAGAATCGTTGGTGGCCGAGTCCATCGCCTTTTATCCGCTGGGAGGAACGTATGAAACGATTTGGGTTATTATTATCCGCATTCTTCTTTGTCTCCTGCGTCACGCAACCGGCCCCTAGCCCGGACGACCGGGCGGGCGCGGAGGCCATCGCGGCTCCGGTACGCAAGGAGCGGATCGAGGAATACAAGACTCCGGTCGTCATCAAGGAAACCGTCGCCTTCGCCGACGGAGTCGTGGAGAAGGTAATATCCTACGCGTTCGACGGCGGTTTCCGCCGCCTCGAGTCCTCCGTCACGAGGAAGCCCTCGGCGGTAGATCCGATAGAGCGGGTCGCGTACGGCTACGACTCGGGAAGGCTCGCGTCGAAAACGGCCTTCGGCCCGGACGGAGCCTTGACTTCGAAGAGCGAGTACGCCTACGGCGCCGCCGGCGAGCTCGTCAAGGAAACCATCCTGGACGGCAAGGGCGTCGTGCAGACAGTCTCCGAGTGGTCGTGGGATAACGGCAGGAAGACGTCATGGCTGGTGCTCTCGGCCGAGGGGCTCATCCTGGCCAGGACGGATTACTATTACGAAGGCGAGGCCCTGGCCTCGGCCAAGCTCCTAGACGGCGCGGGCAACGTGAAGGGCCGGATAGAGTACGTCTACGCGGGGGCGGCCATGCCCTCGCAGGTGAAGTACTTCGACTCGACCGGCGCCCAGGACGGCCGGATAGACTACGCCATAGAGGACGGACGCATAGTCAAGGAGAGCGTCTATAGGGCGGACGGACGCCTCGAGCGCCGGCTTTCCTACGAGTACGCTCCCGACGGCGCGCTGGTCAAGAGGACGCTAGCCGACTCGACGGGCAAGGCTAGGGAAGTGATCGTATACGAGAACGCGTACCGTACCGACACCAGGACGGTAGTGTACTACGAATGACGGGCCGAGAGCCCCTGATAAGGATTCCTATGAGCACCATTAAGACCATCGCATTAACCGCCGCCCTGGCTATCGCGTCGTCCCCGGCCTTCTCGGACGAGATGGCCAGGGTATACGGCCGCTTGCTGCTAGAAGCGGAGACGGTCCAGCAGAAATACGCGGCCGCCGCCAGCGTGGCGTCGCTCGACGACGTCGACGTCGCGCCCTACATCGCCGACGCGCTCGACTGGGCGCTCGGCGCCAGGAGCTCCATCAAGGCGGGACCGGAACGGGAGACGTACGAGCGCCTGACGAGGATACTGCTCAAGAGCCTCGGCGACTTCAAGTACACGAACGCGGCCTCATCGGTCATGCGCGCCGTCGAGGACTCTCCCGATCCGCTGACCAGGGCCGAGGCCCTGATAGCGCTCGGCTCCATGCGGGCCGTGGAGTACGCAGAGCGCGTCTCGCTCCTGCTGCGGGACCTCAATAACCAGCCAACGGCGGACAGGGACTACGGAGAGAAGATAGCCTACGGCTGCGTGCTGGCGCTCGAGCGGATGCGTTCCCCCCTAGGCTTCTCGCCGCTGTTCTTCGCGAGCGAGGGCTGGTACTCGAAGCGCGTACGGGAACAGGCCGAGCGGAGCCTGACCCTCGTGCTCGACGACCCGAGCGACGCCGTGGGCGGCATCATCGCCGCGGAGACGCCCCCGAGGATGATCCGCGCCCTCGCCCTCGAGCTGCGCTCCTCCGCGCCCGCCTCCGGCAAGCTCCGTATCGCGTCGCTCGCCCTCAGGCGGGGCATCGCGTCGTCGCCCAGGAACAGGACCGAGCAGACCCAGCTCTCCGAGCTTCGCGTCGGCGCGATGAACCATATCGCGGCCGCCGGCCCCGGAGACGGAGCCGTCGCTCCCGACCTTGCCGAAGCCTACCGCATCGGCCCCTTCGACGAGCGCCTCGTGGCCCTCAAGGCCCTCGGAGCGGAGAAATCGTCAGCCTCGGCGGCCGCTTTACGTGATATCATCCTCGACCTGGACGCGGGGCAGCGCGCCGGCCTCGTCGACGAGACGAGGAACGCCCTGATGAAGGCCGCGTTGCAGAACGCCGCCGTCAACGCAGGCAAGGAGCTCGCCCCGGCGATACAGACCGTCCTGATCAACTCAGGCTGGTCGAGCGGCGTGCTTACGCTCGCGTCCGCGGCCCAGAAGGCCCTGCAATAAGGGCACTATCGAGGAGGATAGCATTGAATACGTACATGACGCGCCGCGTCGCCCTCGCGAAGACGCTGGCCGATAGCGGCGTAGCGATCGCTCTGTTCGAGGATACCGAAGGCAGGCGCGATCCTTCGATACGGTACTTCTCGGGGCATCCCGGCGACGCGCTGCTCTTCATCTCCGCCGACGGCCGGTCGCTCCTCGTGCCGTGGGACATGAACATGGCCGCGTCGATGGCGCGCGTCGAGGACGTCGTCGCGTATACCGATTTCAACCGCAGCCCGTTCGCGGCCATGGCCGGCGCCCTCGCCCGCCTAGGCATAGCGGCCGGGTCGGTCGTCGACCTGCCCTCGGTAACGCCTTATCCCATGTACGTAGACTACGTCGAGGCCTGCCCGGACTACGACTTCCGGTGCACCGACGCGGGCTCGACGAAGGCCGCCGCGGCGATGCGGGCGGTCAAGGACGCCGACGAGATAGCGATCTACCGGGCCGTCTCGGCAATAACCGACGCGGCGATGGACGACATCGAGGCGGGCGTGCGCTCGGGCCGGTTCGAGACCGAGACGGACCTCGCGCTGTTCATAGAGCGATTCCTCAGGGAGAGCGGGTGCGAGTCCACGGGCTTCGAGACGCTCGCGGCCGGGCCGTCCAGGAGCTTCGGCATCCACGCCTTCCCGGCGTACACCGCCGCCGCCTTCGGCACGGAGGGCATGTCGATCCTGGATTTCGGCCTCTCGTACAAGGGCTACACCTCCGACGTAACCATGACCTTCGTCAAGGGCGACGCGTCCGGCAAGCGCGCCGAGATGATAGCGCTCGTCAAGAAGGCCCACAAGGACGCGATAGCCGCCTGCGGCCCCGGGGTCAAGAGCCGGGACGTGGCGCTGCTCGTCGACGCGATATTCTCGGAGAAAGGCTACGCGATGCCTCACGGGCTAGGCCACGGCGTCGGGCTCGAGGCTCACGAGGCCCCGGCCGTGCGGAGCCGGGCCGATAACGACTGGGTGCTAGCGCCCGGGCACGTGATAACCATAGAGCCCGGCCTGTACGACCCCGAGGCCGGGGGGGTCAGGCTCGAGGACGACGTGCTCATCACCGAGGACGGCTACGAGGTGCTGACCCATTCCAGGATAGTGGAGCTCGGCTAGGCTCTCGCGGCGGACCAGGAGAGCGTCCGGCCCGCCGCGAGGGGCCTCGAGCCGTCGATCAGCTCGGGCACCGTCCACGGCCGCCGCTCCAGGGCGAGCCGCCCAGCGTTAAGTGCGAGGCCGTAGAAGCGCGCGCCCCGCTCCGAGACGAAGCCCTCGAGCCTATCGAGCGCGCCGGCCTCCTCGAAGGCGGCCGCGAGGAGGCTCATGGCGACGGGCGCGGCGTACGATCCGGCGGCCCCCGAGGCCTTGGCGGCCGGCGGGTGGGGCGCGCTGTCCGACCCGAAGAAGAATCGAGGGGAGCCCGAGACCGCCGCCTCTAGCAGGGCCGCCCTGTCCTTTGACGTCTTCAGGATGGGCTTACAGAAATACGTCGGGTCCAAGCGCTCTCCAAGCACGTCGTCGACGGTGAACGACAGGTGGTGCGACGTGATGGTCGCCGCGACCCGCTCCGGCCAGGCCCTCACGGCCTCGACCGCCTCGGCCGTGGACAGGTGCTCCAGCACGACGCGAAGCCGGGGGTGGGCGGCGAGTATCCTGTCGACTACCGGCAGGAAGGCGCCCTCGCGCTCGAGGACCGGGGCGAGCGGGTCCTCGCCGTGTATCGACAGCGGGACGCCCGCCTCCTCCATGGCCGATAGCTCGGCCGAGACGGAGCCCGGATCCGGCACGCCGTCGGCGGAATTGGTCGTCGCCCCGGCCGGATAGTACTTCCCGGCCGCGGCCCCGGCGGCGGCGCAGGAGAGCACCGCGTCGCGCCCCATGCCGGGAACGAGCTTGAAGCTCAGCAGGGCAGTCGAGGCTCGGCCGGAGGCGGCGATAGCCGAGCGCACGGCCCGACCGTAATCGGCGACCCCCGAGCCCGAGACGAGGGGAGGCACGACGTTAGGCATGGCGAGGAAGCGGCCGAAATGCTCGGCGCTCCTTGCCGCGTAGGCGGCCAGGCCCGGCCCCTGGCGGAGATGGACGTGAAAATCGTCAGGAGACCGTATCTCTAGGATATCCATCGAAGGCGAACTCCACTATTGAGACGTCGTCGTCGAACAGGGACTTGGACGAGAGTCCCCTGATAGAATCGACGATGCGCTTGATCGGGGACAGGCAGGCCGGCGAAACGATGCATTCTCGATGGTGGGCCTCGAGCAGCTCGCGGAACGAGGACCACTCGAGTATCTTGCCGGCCTTCGTCCTGACCTCGAACAGGCCGTCGCTGAACAGGTACAGGTTGGAGCCGGAATCGACGGCCTCGTCGAATTCGCCGAAGGTGGCGCCCTCGTCGACGCCTATCACGGGACCGTCCCCGGCGAGCTCTACGACCACGCCGTCCGGGCCGACGAGGATGGCCGGCGGGCTCCCCGCGCTGGCATACCGCAGCAGCTTCGTCGAGGCGTCGTACACCCCGTACCAGATCGTGAAGAACATGTTGTTCTGGTCCTCGATGCGGAACGAGCGATTGAGCCTGGAGAGCACCGACGAGGGGGACGCGTAGTCGACGCCGCCGAGGGAAAGCCCCCTCAGCATGTTCATGATGGTGGCGGAGAGGAGGGCGGCCTGGATTCCGTGGCCGCTCACGTCGAGCAGGTAGAGCGCGAGCCGGTTCTCGTCGATCTTATGGTAATAGAAGCAATCCCCCCCGAGGCTGAGCGACGGGATGAATTCCCAGTCGGCCGAGACTCCCCGCCAGCGCAGGCGCTTGGGAAGGAGGCTGCGGACGTACGAGGCCGCGTCCCTGAGCTCGGCCGCCAGGCGCTCCTGCGTCTCGACCAGGCGACGCAGGGCCTCGTCGTTCTCCCGCTTGTATTCCTTCTTCTCGAGCAGGCTGTCTATCCTCGCCTTGAGGATGACGGGATCGAAGTCCCGAGGCAGGTAGTCCTCGGCGCCCAGCTCGATGCACCGCGCCATCGAGGCCGCGTCCTCGAGCGCCGAGACGACTATCGTCGACAGGTCGCGGAAGCGCTCGCCCTCGCGTATGGCCTCGAGGAACTGGAAGCCGTTCATCCCGGGCATCATGACGTCCAGGACGACGATGTCGAACGGAGCCTCGGAGAGGATAGAGAAGGCCTCGCGCCCGTTCGGGGCCTGGCATACCACGTGGCCCTGACGCTCGAGATGCCTGGCCAGTATCTCCCGATTAAAGGCGTCGTCGTCCACGACCAGTATCCTGCCCGAGATCCTAGGCTTGCTAGGGTGGCCGGAAATATGGGCGGAGGCCTTGCCCATGTCGGCCTCCCTCGCGTGCGGGGCCGCGATCGATACGGAGCCCTCGAAGAGGTCGGCCAAGGCGTTCGCGGCCTCGTGGACCTTATGTATGTCCTCCACGGCCCGGTCGCCCTTGGGGGCGACCCTGCGGGCGGCCTGGACGAGCGATATGAGATCGTAGATGCGGTCGTATACCTGACGCCTCAGCGCGTCGGGCGGCTCGGCGCCCTCGGAAACGGAGGAGACGTATTCGAGCGCGGGTTGCCTGAGGGCGAGGGCCGCCTTGCCTATCTTGCCGAAAATCTCCCTGAGCGCTTTCGCCGAGGAGGCGCCCGCGTCGCCCGCCAGGAGCTCCCCGAATCCTACGACGTGGTTCAGGATCGTCCTAGCCTCGTGCCGGAACAGCGCGCGCGCGTCGTCGTTACGCTCGCTCATGATCCGCCGTTCCCGTCCTCTACGACGGCGACGCGCTCCTCGGGGCGGCGTAGAGCCGTCCCGGTGAGCCTAGGGCGAGGGCCGTACCGCCCGCCCTGCCATGCACTCATAGGGGCTTAGCCCCGCGTAGCATCGAAAAACGCATACTGTTATCCTAGCCTAAGCCCGAGCATTTATCAATGAACGCCGCCAGCTGCAATAGGTTCATTGATTCGAACCCCGACCCGGCGTATACTCCGGCGATGGATCGTAACGATATAGTCAGGCGCGCCGCGGGCGTCAGCCTCGCCGGGAACGCGGTACTCGCGGCGGCGAAGATCACGGTCGGCTTCCTCGCCGGCTCTCTGGCCGTCGTAGGGGACGGCATCGACTCGTCCACGGACGTCGTCATCTCGATAGTGGCGCTCGCGGCGACCGCGATAAGCATGAAGCCCTCGGACAAGGAGCACCCGTACGGCCACGCCAGGGCGGAGACGACGGCGACGACGATTCTCGCCTTCTTCATCTTCTTCGCCGGGGCCCAGCTTTTCCTCTCTACCATCCACTCGCTCCGCGAAGGCTCCGCGAGGGAGATCCCGGGCTCGATAGCGCTATGGGTCACGCTAGGCTCCGTACTGGGCAAGCTCGCCCTGGCGTGGAACCAAAGAACCGCGGGCAAGAAGACCGGGTCGAGCATGCTCATGGCTAACGCCAAGAACATGCGTAACGACGTCCTCATATCGGCCAGCGTGCTAGTCGGCCTCGCCCTCTCCATCCTGCTCGAGGCGCCCATAGCGGACTCGATCGTGGCGCTATTCGTAGGCCTCTGGGTCATGAAGTCCGCGGTGGAGGTCTTCAGCGAGGCCAACGACGAGATCATGGACGGCAAGGCCGATCCCGCGCTGTACCGATCGGTATTCGAGGCCGTGAAGACGGTTCCGGGAGCCGGGAACCCTCACCGCGCGAGGGTCAGGAGGCTCGCGTCGCTCTACGACATCGACCTCGACATAGAGATCGACGGCAGGACGACCGTACGGGAGGCGCATGATATCTCGCAGGCCGTGGAGCGCGCCATCAAGTCGCGGATCGACGGAGTCTACGATATCGTGGTCCACGTGGAACCGGCGGGCAGCGGCGAGCACGAGGAGCAGTACGGTCTAAATGAACGTCGCCTCGAAGAAAAATAGGCGCGTTCCGCCGTATTTCCAGACAGACGCGTTTCCCTACGGTATAATCGTGGTACGATAATGCGCATCCCGTTACCTATACTGCTCGACGTACCGACCCTAACTATTTCAGTCTTCGCGGCCTACCTGGGCAGCGCGCTGTTCGTCGCGCTACTCTACGCGTCGCGCAGGCGCTTCCCCGGCGCCCATCTTTGGATAACGGGCCAAGCGCTGCTCGCCCTGGGCGCCGCCGGCGTCGCTATCCAGGCCTTCGGCATTCCGTACGCCGCGCTCGCCGTCTCGAACGTAGCGCTCATCGCGAGCGTCGTCTTCTTCGGCCACGCTATCTGGATATTCCGTTTTACCGTCAGGTTCCCGAGCTGGACCTATGCCGTTATCCCCTTGAGCCTCGTCGCGTGGCTATTGATGGAAGGCTCGGGCGTGGGCCTCAGGATAATCGTCTTCTCGGGCACGCTGAGCGTCCTCTCCGGCCTCGTGGCGGCGTCGTTGCTCGTCCCGGACCGAAGCGGCCCCTCGCCCGGCTTCCGTATCGCCTCCGTATACTTCATCGCGGTGGCCGCGACGGGCCTCCTCAGGGTCCTATCGGTCTTACTCGACGACGCCCCGCTCTCGATCGCCGACGAGGGCGCCATGGGCTCGCTCGTCTACCTCCTGGCTCTGCTCGTCGCGTTCTTCAATTTATTCAGCTACTACCTGTTCTCCTCGGCAGTCGTAGAGCGGGACCTCCGCGTCCGCGAGCAGGAGATACGCGTCCGCAACGAAGAGCTCCTCGAGACGATAGGGACGAAGGACGCGCTAATCGCGGTGATAGGCCACGACCTCCGCGCCCCCGTATGGAGCGCGACGCGATACGTCCGAAGCCACCTAGTGGAATTCGAGGGAGACTTGAATTCGAAGCGGGAGAGCATAGAGACGCTCGCCGAGGGGCTCGAGAGGATCTCGAGCCTCCTCGATTCCCTGCTCGAATGGGCATTATGCGCCTCTGGCCGCATCAAGCTCCAGGCCGAACCGCTCGTAGTCGAGGACGTCCTGAGCGAAACCATAGCTGACATGTCGTCGATAACGTCGGCGAAGGCAGTCTCCGTACCGGCGCCGGTCGGGTCCGGGACTATCCTCGCCGACCGCAGGGCGCTCGCGACGGTATTCAGGAATCTCCTGTCGAACGCCGTGAAATATTCCAGGAAGGACTCGTCGATCCGTTGCTCCGTCTCGCTATCGGAGAAACGCGACGCGGTCGTCGTCAGTATCGAGGATTCCGGCGTAGGCATGAAGCCCGATCAGATAGCCAAGCTTTTCGTGCCCGGCCGGACCATGCTGACGCTCGGAACCGGCGGAGAGCAAGGCAAGGGTTTCGGCCTAGCCATAAGCAAGCTTTTCGTCGAGGCGATGGGCGGCGAGATACGGGTATGGAGCGAATACGGCGCGGGAACCAGGTTCGAGCTATATTTTCCCATCGCGCCGACTATCGGAGAGTAATATTTTCCCTCACCTAGCGAGGCTAGTGCTAGCGTACCGCGCGACCTAAGACCAAGCAACGTTTATCTCTATTACATAAAATGACTTACTGCGATAAAACCAACTGTTGCGTATTGACTTAATACCTTGGCATGAATCTTGCTATGTAATAGATGCCGTACAAACGGACGCGGGCCATCGGGCCTGCGATTCCATGAGCCGACAGGAGTTTGATATGAAGAGAATCGTAGTAGTTTGCATCGTGGCGCTCGCCGCCATCGGAGCCGTCTCCGCGCAGGGTTTCGGCGGAGGACCGGGCATGATGGGGCCCGGATTCCAGGCCCAAGCCCAGGCGCAGGTAGCCCAGGTCAAGTCGACCATCGAGGGCAAGCTCGCCCTCGTCCAGGGGCACCCCGCCGTGGTCGTCAAGGATAAGACCTATTTCGTCCGCATGCCCCAGTACCTGTACGGGTTCGTCGACGGGCTCAAGGAAGGCGCGACCGTAAAGCTCGAAGGCTACGAGTCGGCGCTTCCCTACGCACCCAACAGCCTCTTCTTCCAGGTGGCCACGCTGACGATAGGTTCGAAGAGCTACGACCTGTCGCAGTTCATCGGCCAGGGCCAGATGGGTTTCGGCATGCAGGGCGGCCGGGGACGGGGCGGATACTCGGGCGGCCGCGGCCGCTGGTAAGGTAGCGCCGCCGCAGTAGCGACAACCGCCACGCAGTCTGACGGAACGCCCCCGGGGCCCATGCGGCCTCGGGGGCGTTTCCTATTGCAGCGTCGGAACAGGCAACGGCAGCGCCCCTGAAGCGCGCCAGAAGCGCCCTGAACGGACCCCCGAGGCGGGGTTCGCCTTGACCAAGAGGCTGGGGCAAGAGTATCCTAAAGCAACTCCTCCCCTCAAAGGCGCACGAAATGAATTATTCCGACCCCACGAAACTAGGGCTACTGGCCTGTCCCGGCGGCGAGCGTTTCGCAGAGCAAGTCGTTCGGCGCCTTTCGACCATCTACCGGCACCGCTTCGAGCGTAAGGTCCAGGTGATGTCAGACCGGTATCACATCTCCAAGGAGCTGGTGACCAGGAAGATAAACTTCACCAACGACGTTTACTCCTCGATGCTGTGCATTCCGGGCAACGTCAACGAGTACCGCGCGCCCCGGTTCAAGGTCAACGCCCGCTACACGTGGTTCCCCAACGGCGAGATCAAGACCGAGATAGTGGACTCGATAAGGGGCAAGGACCTGTACATCTTCCAGGACGTCGAGAACCGCCAGCCGTGCAAGTTCAACGACGGCCGGGACGAGCGGATGCTCTCCGTTAACGACCATATCTTCAATATGCTCGTCACGGTCGACGCGGCGATCCAGGCCGGCGCCGAGCGCATCACCCTCGTGATGCCCGCCTACCCCTACTCCCGCCAGCATAAGAAGAAGGGCCGGGAAGGCCTGACCGCCGCCAGGGTCGGCCAGATCATGGAGCAGTACGGCGTCTCGCGTATCATTACCCTGGACATACATTCCCGCGAGATCGAGAACTGCTTTAACAAGCTGCGCCTCGAGAACCTCCACGCCTCCTACCAGGTGATAGAGAAGCTGGCCGGCATAGTCGACGTGGGCGACGAGGACCTCGTCGTGCTGTCGCCCGACACCGGCGCGGTAGACAGGAACAAGTTCTACGCGAGCACGCTGCAGAAGCCGCTCGCCCTGCTATACAAGGAGCGCGACTACTCCAAGGTCAGCAAGAACGCCAACGAGTCGAACATCACGGAGATGAAGCTCCTGGGCGATATACGCGGCAAGATAGTCTTCATGGCCGACGACATGCTCGGCACAGGAGGCACCCTGCTCAAGGGGATGCGCTACCTCAAGGACCAGGGCGCGAAGCAGGTCATATGCGCGGTGTCCCTCCCGCTGTTCTCCGCCACCGCGATAGACGACTTCGACAAGGCGTACCGCGAGGGCCTCTTCTACCGCATCATCGGGACCAACGCCGTGCACCACCACGAGCTCCTCAAGAAGGAGTGGTACATAGAGGCCGACGTGACGACGCTATTCGCGCAGATCATCTCGCTCTTGCACCATAACAGGAGCCTCTCGCCGATGCTGGACAACCGCGAGATAATCGCCAAGAAGATCAAGAAGGCCATGGCCGCCCAGGCCGCCCACCAGCCTAGCCTGCCGCTGTAAGGTGACCGTCTATCGCCTGCCGGAACGCCTCCGCGCGTTCCTTCTCGACATCGACGGCACGCTCTATACGCACGAAGGGTACGGCAGGCACCAGTCCGAGGTGCTCATCGCGGAGCTGGCCAGGACGCGCGGGAAGGGCTACGCGGAGGCCGAGGCGGACGTGAGGCGAGTCCGCGCCCGGTACGCGGACGCCAACGGCGGCGCGTCCACCAGCCTCGGGAACGCGATGGCCGCCCTCGGCGTCAGCATAGCCCAGAGCGTCGAGTGGCGCGCCCGCCTGATAGACCCGTACAGGTTCCTGAAAGCCGACCCGGCCCTCCGGACGGCGCTGCTCGCCCTCGCCTCGCTCGGGGACGGGGGGCCGGCCTCCATCGTGGCGGTGACCAACAACCCGCGATCCGTTGGCGAGGCGACCCTCGAGGCGCTCGGGGTCGGGGACCTCTTCTCCCGCGTCGTAGGGCTGGACGACACCATGCTATCGAAGCCCGCCCCCGAGCCCTACCTGCTCGCGGCCGAGGTCGCCGGCGCCGCGCCGTCGTACTGCGTATCGGTCGGCGACCGCTACGACGTGGACCTCGCCGCGCCCCTGGGGCTCGGGATGGGAGCGGTGCTCGTCTCCGGAGCGGAGGACGTCTACGCCCTCCCCTCCGCCATCGTCGCTCGCCGGGCTACTTCAGCTCCCTGAGGGCGTGGGCGACCCCGTACGCGTGATCGCCTATCTTCTCGACGTGGCGCACGATATCTATGAATAGCAGCTCCGACTTGACGTTGGCCCCGGTCTGGAGGCGCTTTCGGGCCTTCTTCTTGAGCGCGCTACGGAAGTCGTCGATGCTATCCTCCAAGTCCCTCGCCACCGCCATCTGCTCCTCGCTTATCTTCCGGTTGATGTTGTCCTTGACGAACCTCAGGGAATTCTCCACGAGCAGGGAGTAGGGGCCGAGGCTCTCTATCTCTTCCTTGTCGATCGCGAGCTTGCGGGAATCGGCCTTCTCCAGGAGGAGCATGAGGCTGAAGCAGCCGTCGGTTATGTCCTCGAGGTCCACGACCATGCGGAGCAGCACTCCCACGTCGCGCTGGCTATCGGCGCTCATGTCATGCCCGGCGCACTCCAGGAGGAAGCGGGACAGCTCGTCGCGCATCTGGTCGGCGTACTCCTCCATGCCCTTGAAGCGCTCGACCTCGTCGGCCAGGCCGGCGGGCCGCTCCTTGAGCACCTCGCGCCACCTCCCGAACATGGTCCCGCACAGGCCCGCCATGTCGGATATCTCCTTCTGCGCCCGCATGAGGTTCAGCTCGGGGCTATCCATGAGAGGGGCGGCGACGTACTCCAGCCGATGCGGCATCGCGTCCTCGCCGGGCTTGGCCTTGACGATGCGCGATACCAGGTCGGACAGCTGCGTAGCGAACGGCGCGAACAGGGCGGCGTTGATGACGTTGAACACCGTGTGCATCATCGCTATGTGCTGAGCGACCGTGGATCCCCCGGCCAGCAGGTTCACGAGCGACAGGAAAGGCTTGAAGAGGATGATAGCCCATACCGACCCCAGGACGTTGAACAGGATATGTATCCACGCGGCCCTCCTCGCGTTGGTCTTTGCGCCGATGGAGGCGAGCATCGCGTCTATCGTGGTGCCGATATTGCAGCCGAGCACGAGCCCGGCGGCCATCTCGAAGCCGATGACGCCCTCGACGGCGAGCGTTATCACGATGGCCGTCGACGCGCTCGACGAATGGACCAGGACCGTCAGCACCGTGCCCGTGGCGACGGCTATCAGTATCGATACGAGGCCTAGGTCGGAGACGCTCGAGAGGAACCTGACGACGTCGGCCGACGGCTTGGGTATGGCGTGAGCCAGGAAATCCAACCCCAGGAACAGGAGGCCGAACCCCAGCGCCGCCTCCCCGTAATCGCGGAACCTGGAGGAGCGCTTGACCGCCGTCATCATGACGAAGCCGACGCCTATCATCGGCAGGGCCATGGCGGATATATGGAATTTAAAACCTACCAAGGACACTATCCACGCGGTGATCGTCGTCCCGATATTGGCTCCGAAGATGACCCCCGCGGCCTGGACGACGGTCAGGAGCCCCGCGTTCACGAACGACACGACCATGACGGTCGTGGCGGACGACGACTGCACGAGGGCCGTCATGCCCGCACCGGTGAGCAGGGCCTTGAAGGTCGTCCCGGTCATCAGGTTGAGCGTTCGCTTCAGCCCGTCGCCGGCGGCCCTCTGGACGCCCTCGGATAGGATCTTCATGCCGTACAGGAACAGCCCGAGGGATCCCGCGACCTGGATAATAACGCTGACTATTGTCATCGGCGGACCCTTCTCGGCCGCTAGGCGGCCGCGCCTTGATCGAATGACTATGATCGTCTTTACGGGTTCCTTATAACGCAGATCCTCATAAATGGAAAGACGGAATGGTCCCGGCGCAGGTTTCCGCGCTATACTCAGCCCATGCG